>WNFI01489815.1_pt1 | contig 22980 bp, 21 predicted proteins | sample 5400471 | NCBI WGS metagenome assembly WNFI01 (sample SAMN13153348, study PRJNA577476) | soil metagenome | isolation source: 100 cm saprolite on Douglas fir-dominated hillslope | place: USA:California | collected 2013-09-17
GAAAACCGTCCATGCGGGTCTTTTGATCATCAAGTTATTGTGGTGGCTGCGGTTGCCATTGCCCCAGCCTCATCGGGCGACATAACTCTTAATCAGTAGTCCCCCTGGATTAGCGTGCGCAAGACTGATCCAGAAATTCATTGCATTTCTCGTCGTTATTCCGTTATTCGGTCCTTGCTACTGCCACGCGAGCGCGCCGCAGCACGTGATCCTCAATCCAATACTGTTCGCCAACAGGGAGCCAACTCTCAGGTATTGGCACAATTGCGTTTGGGTTATGTACAAGAATGAAGTCCGACCCTAGGTTTCGCGGGTGATTGACGCAATCGGACGCACTGTACAGCACGGCGCTCACGTGCGCTGACTCCTTTTGCAAGAACAAATCCGTCGGCACCCGCGCGCTTGATTTCTTTAGAACGTGGTCGCGGAACTCGACAGACGCCCCCAGACGCTTCCTTGTAGCAAGATCAATTTCTAAGACCACGCTACCCACGGCGCAAACGGCGCGAACAATACTCGGGATTGGCTGTTCATTGAAGCGAAACGGAAGCCGTGCGCCGGATACCGCAATAATGGTGGCGTCACCGGGATTGATTGTGCCGTCGTTGAGATACTGCTCGAACTTCGAGACCTTTTCCTGCATCGCCGTGCGAAGCCGAAGAACGTAGGCTTCAGTTGGAACGGAAAACACTTTACCGACTGGTGGCTCGCTAAGGGCGTCAGGACCGGAACCAGCGTGTGGCATTACGGCTTCAATCCAGATGCGGGGATTCGCCGTAAGTAAATCCGGACGGCCTCTCCCGACACGTGGTGCCCGTTCTTTTCTCGGGACCAATGAAACACCAGCACAGCAAAGAGCATAGGCAACGTACAGTTCCCACCACACCGCATAAAAATCATCATTCTTAGCTCGCTCCAGGGCATTCTGATCGATAAACGGGGCGCAGCTTGCCCACATGCGTTCGGTTAGGCGTTGTGCCTTCCGAAAGTACCGATTAGGCGCGCTTCGGATATCACAGTAAAGCCGATCTCTAACTACATCCGTGGGCTGAAAAAATCCGTTCATTCTGGGAAATACCTAACATCATTGTAGCGCCCCTCCTTATTGTAAAGGTGCCAAGCACTCGGAGGTATGATATTTGTTTCGCGCGGGCCTGACTGACGGAGCCCTGTCCTCGCGCTTCGCGGACGCAATGTGAATCCTGTTTACTGGGATAATGGGCATTAGCATGTTTTGCGATTTCATAAGCGTAGAGATGCTATCAGCGCAAAACTCGGAGGCGGCGGAATCGTGACAGTCCAAATTCGCAGTCAACAGACCATCGCTGGTCTGCCTGCATTCGAGGTTCGGAGGTTTTCTCGACACGTGAAAGGTTGGCATGCCAACGCTTTCGGCATGAAGTGGATGATGAAATACCTCAACTTAGGCGAGCGTAAGGCAACGCAGGCGATTCGTAGTCTGATTCGCGAAGGGTATGTCGTACGTAAGAGCAAGGGTGACGAGACCGTTTTCGAGTTTACAGATCTCGGCTCCTCGCTTGTACGGGCGTCAGGAGCGAGGAGGATCACCCGAACAACCGCTGCGAAAGCACTCCAGGAGTTCGTGGCGCGAGTCAAAGCCGTGAACGAGAATCCAAGTTTCTTGTACAGCGTTACCTCGGCAGTAGTTTTCGGCAGCTATTTAAGAAATGTCGATGAACTGGGCGATCTGGATCTTGCGGTGCAACTCACATGTCGGATTGGGGACGCCGAGCAACGGGTTAACAAGGAATTGGAGCATGCCCGCAGCTCCGGTCGCTCATTCTCCCGATTCATCGATCAACTGACGTGGGCGCATGACGAGGTGATGCTGGCGCTTAAAGCGAGGAAGCGGACAATCAGCGTGCAGCCGTGGTGCTCGTTTTTAGGCATGGAGAAGGATACAGATTTCAGATATAAAGTGCTCCTTGGAGACGTCGAAAGCATTCACGCGGAGCTGGAAGTAATGATGAAACAGGGGGCGACGGAGAGGTGAGGTTTGTTGAAAGAGCGCAGGAAGGAGCATTCGTAGTGCAACGGGGAAAACCTGCGCGCTGGACTTTTTGCGCCGCGATCCGATGGAATTTCTTGGTCCAATCATGGTCCAGTTACTCGCAAGGTTTGGTTCCTCGAACGTTCTGAAGCGGCTTTGAGAATCTTTGTGACTGCCATTCGTGTCGCATGATTTCAATAAGTTGCCGCTTGCTTTCACGGCGGTAACACGGGTTCAAATCCCGTCGGGGACGCCAATCCTTTTCAATGACTTGCCCGGCTTGCCCCAAAAACGGGCAGGCACAAACCAGGCACAATTTGAACGGAACCCCATGGCGGGGCTCAAGCCACCACCCATTTTGTCAACGACTTAGGCCTGCGTTTCGGATAGGCAAAAATGGGAACAACAGGAAAATGTCCTTCAACCGGACTGACATTCTACGCGGCGAAGCAGACCGATCACCACGCTCTGGGCTTCCCGTTTTCGCGGCGAGACCGCTTGCGTATAGGTATCCATGGTGACCCGGACGGAAGCATGTCGAAGCAGCTCTTGCACCACTTTGATGTCCGTTCCCGTTGAATTCAGCAGGGTCGAATAGGTGTGGCGAAATGTATGCCAGCCGATTCGCTTCGTGATGCCCAGCTTGCGGGCGGCCGGACGTATGATGTTGCGCATAATGGTCTGCCCCCAGAACGGTTGCCTCCCTCCGGCCTCGGGACTGGCAAAGATCCAGTTCTCCGCGGCGGAGTAGCGGGTAAGCTGACGCCAAGTTGTCAGAGCCTCTGCCAAGTACGAGTCGAGCGGGATGGGCTTTTGCGAGGCCTCCGTCTTGCAGGGCCCTGTCACCTGCATCACGATCGAGCGAACCACGCTGATCTGCAGGCTGGAGAAATCGACGTCCTTCCATTTCAGAGCAAACAGCTCACTCATTCTCAATCCGGTGCCAACGTCTAACAACACCAGGGTTCGCTCTCTCGGACCGAGCGCATTGAGCAGCAGCTGAACCTCGGCGATGCTGAGGACGTCGGGTACCCTTCGGCGCTTGGCGCTCTGGCGGACCAGTTGAATCGGATTGCGATCGTAGAGATCGTGGCGAATGGCGTGATTGAAAAGAACACTCATTAAACTCCTGATTTTGGCACAGGTAGCGCGGGCCAGGGAAAGGTGCCGCAACCACAATTCGACCTCTCCCGCCATGACCCGGGGCAGAATATAGGTCCCCCAACGCGGCACGATCCATTTTCTCAGGTACCCGAGATAAGTCACTTTGGTGGAGTGGGTCTTCCAAATGTCATCCGGCTCGAGCTCCCGCTCGCGATAGTGATCCACCAGCATCTCTAATGTGATCGGCCGGGTGTGATATCGCCGGTCGTGCACATTAATTTCTTGTCGCAGGGCAGCGATCGCTCCGAGAGCTGAGGCAGTATCCGGGAATTCTTCCACAGAGCCGACGATCATTCTGCGATGTTTCCGCCTTCCCTCCGCACCGGGTTCCCGCCATCTGTATTCCCAAACGTCCGGGCCGCCCAACCGTGGGCTGCGCATGAGGCTTCCGTTTTGCATACATTCTCCTTTGAAATCGAAGGTGGTACCTTGGGTTCGGGGCAACGTTCCCGGACACAGGCACACAGTAGGCACAAAATTTTGAAATGAACGGCCTGGTCGCATCCCGAAACATTCACAAGCGGGGCGAAGACATCGCTTTTATGCGGCGATGACTTCCGGCCGAGGGCCTCGTGTCCTTGGTAGAGTAAGGATATGAGCGAAGGCGCAGTTCTCAACCGGCCGACAATCCTGCAGCGCGGGCGACGGCTTGAATACTTCACCATCGTGTGGAATGCCATCGAAGGTCTCGTGGCCGTCATCACCGGTGTGATTGCAGGGAGTATTTCGCTCGTGGGCTTTGGAATCGACAGCTTCATAGAAGTGACGTCCGGGTCGGTCTTACTGTGGAGGATGTCTGTCGATGCAGAAGTGCAGCGCCGCGAGCTGAACGAGAGACGGGCCCTGAGAATTGTCGGCCTTTGCTTTCTTCTGCTGGCCGCCTACATCGCCTATGAATCGGTGTTCGACCTGTGGTCCCGTCGGGCTCCCGAACACAGCATTCCGGGAATCGTTCTGGCCTGCGTATCCTTGGTCGTAATGCCCCTGCTGTCCAGAGCGAAGCGAAAGGTGGGGCTTGCCTTGCGTAGCGCCGCCATGCACGCGGATGCGAAACAGACGGAGTTTTGCACGTACCTATCTGCCATCCTGCTGGTCGGGTTGCTGCTGAACGCGCTCTTCGGTCTGTGGTGGGCCGACCCTGTGGCAGCCATTATCATGGTTCCCATCATCGCCAAAGAAGGAATCGAAGGTTTGCAGGGTAACGCCTGCGACGAATGCTGAGCCTTTACCGCTGGAGGAAATAGAGAACTAGCAAGATGACTACGGCGATCCCAAGTATCTTCCAAGGGAATTCCCGTAGCTGCCCGGCTTGTTTCCTCCCCATTGCATGCGAGTTCCTCCTATTTCAAATTAAGAGATATATCAGGCTCAACAACAGAAGACCAGCACCATGCCCTTGGCGTCTCACCATGACGAGCTGCGCTCAAGAGGATTTTCGAGGCCGTCAAAAGGGGCGTGCGAATCTGCACACCCCTTACCCCCTCGGAATTTCAACCCAACGGCTCCGCGAGGCGAAATAATGGGGGGAAGGCAGTCCTGGCAGAGCCGAGAGCCGCGAGAGATGCTGGTCACTTTACAACAATTCCCCACTCCCTGGAAACAAGTAAGGCGGCCTCGTCCGTAATTCTGGGTATTCCGGTGAAGGTGAACGCTGATTCCGGGGCGAAGGTAAACAGCCGTCGGAGCGAAGGGATCCGCAGGCGAGGGAATGGCTGAAGTTTCAGGCCACGCGAGGCCTGGCAGCCAACACCATCGAGGCCTACGGACGAGACTTGGACTCGTATCTCGGATTCCTGGAATCTAAGTTCATTTGATAGAAGTTTGACCCCTTCCTGAAAGCATGTGCAGCGGGCACAAGTTAGATTCGGAATTAGTGAATCGACCGAGCCTCAGGAGGGCACCGTTGATGAGTGAATTAGATCCACAGGTAAAGCTCCTTTTAGAGCAGTTTCAGGCAATGGCAGCACAGCAGCCCGTACTCGACCACAGCCCTTCGATTGATGAACAGGTTGCTGCGTTTCGAGCAAAGATCAAGTTCGCTATGTCTTTGCAGAGCGTATCTGAATCTGTCTTCAGGGTTAAAGATTTCGATATTCCAAGTCCTGCTGGGAACATACCAGCTCGTTTGTATGTTCCCAGCGCAGACTCTGTATTACCAGCGCTTGATTATTACCACGGAGGAGGGTTCGTAGCAGGCGACCTGGATGATTTTGATAAGCCCCTTCGCGCACTGGCAAATCGCGCAGGCTGCATCGTCATTTCGGTGGCTTACCGTCTCGCTCCCGAAAATCCATACCCCGCAGCTGCGGATGATGCCTGGATCGCGCTGGAGTGGGTAGCCACGCATGCTTCTGAAATTGGCATCGATGCTCAACGGCTCGCGGTCGGAGGCGATAGTGTAGGCGGCAGCTTAGCTGCATGGGTTGCGCAGAAAGCGAGAGAGGGTGATCTGTCCTTGCGTCTTCAGGTACTGTACTATCCCAACCTCGACGCTACCACATCCAGTGCTTCATGGCAGGAATTGGGGACCGGGGCCTACGTCATCAAACTTGACGAGATGGTCGCACAGTACAATGTTTATATTCCACCTGGGACTAATCGTAAGGATCCGAAGGTATCCCCACTCTACTCGTCAAATCTACAAGGCGTTGCGCCTGCTTTTCTCGTCACTGCGGAGTACGATCCTCTGCGGGATGAAGGCAACGAGTACGCAGCCAAGTTAAAGGCGGCCCATGTTGCTGTGAATCACAAAGAATGGCCCGGGATGATCCATGGCCTCTTCTCCCTTGCAGGAGTCCTCGACGCAGGAAAACTTCTCATCGACGAGACTGGCTTAGCGCTTCGTAAAGCATTCAAATAGCCTGCATGGAGATGAAATGAGTGTTTCATCAAAGCTCGAGAGACCACAGGATTATCAGCGTTCTCGGTCGCTACCGAGAGCACGTTCCGCCAATCCAAAGCTGTGATCTGTGCCATCGGATTGTGCTGGGCGATCATGATACCAAACAGCCCGTCTCCGGCTGCGATGTCCAGCACCCGTATCTCTCCGTCGCCTGCCACCAGATCTGCGATCTCTGCCGCCGCCGAGAGTATCATCGGCGCCATCTGTTTCGCGAAATCTACCCAGATGGGATTGTCGTGACTGACGCTTCCCTCACCGGGAAGCGTTGTTGTTCCGGCCCGGATTACATCAGTCAAGTTGAGAAACGGAGCAATCAGACGGGGATCGAGAAGAAAGGCCGCGACGCTGCCGAAATATGCCGGCGAGTTCCGGTCCAGGAACGTAGCGGAATCGAGGGTTAGCGAGTATTCGTCTACGTCTTTTACAAGAAATCCGCTGATGACGAGGTAGTCGCAAAGAATGCGTACCCCGCGAGTCGATGCCCTGACCGCTTTAGCGATTGCATCCGCGCTGCGATTCCCACGAGCAATTTCGGTGAACAGGTCAAGCTCAATCGCTGCCTTAAAGGCTGCAGATCGCTGGTAAGCATTTAGGGTGTCGAAGATGATCGCGGGATCGGGTTTGTGAGTGGAGGTACCTTCTGTAGCTATAGACTGCAAATTTATACGCACCAAAATCTTTCACCTCGAGAAAAACAATAGGAAAGCCATGTTTTACGGGATTCATCATCCCTGCGTCCCGATCTCAGGGCGCGGTTCCATTGGTTCAGCAATTCCACTCTCTGCGGGATTTCTCTCTCCGCTACTGGCACATCCCAAGCAGGGCAGACCACAATGTGATCACGATTCGTGAACGACAATCGCCCTAAGCACTTAGAACACGCGCACAGGACAACGGAAGTAGGCTCATCAGCATTATTGGCAATCTTTTCGGCTGTTATCCGCGATACCGGCGATAAACCAGCGATTGTTCTTACGAACAAGATTCACTACATCCGTACCGCAGTGGTCCACTTTCCCGGAAAGGAGCACTTTATACGGTGCCCAAACCAAGGCAATGTCATTGTCGATCCGAATCAGCGGATCGTAAATGTGTTCCTCGACCTGAACATTTTCGGGAGGAAGTCTATCGACCAACGCTCCAAGACGAAATTGAATGATCTGGCCATTCCTGATAATCGTTGCACCACCATCTGGCAGTAATTGATCGAGCATGGCAGCCTTATCGTGTTTTGTAATACCGTCGAAAAGTGCTCGAATAGGAGCGAGAACGGCCTCTTCTTCAGAGCTCACTGTTTTGGCACTGGACTCATTTGTCAACAGAATGCCGGTTACGCAAATCAAAGCCAAAACTTGAAATAGCCAGCCACAACGACAATATGATTTACAGGAGTTGCGCATCAAGAAAGCCCTCGTACCTTTCATCTCCATGGTCGGAGACAATCAAAGATTATTCAGTTTGCTGTCCAAAAATGTGCTGCCATCACAGTGCTGTTCACAAATCCACCTTAATGATGAGGCAATACGCTTAAAGGGTGTCTACTATTGACGATCTCGTGGTGCCCGTCATCTGTGCTTCCGCCATCGGGAGCCGTTCACGGCAAGGTCCTTACCCAGGCGCACACCTGCGGCGCGACATCAACTTGAGCCTTCACCTCGACCGCTCCTGATCGCATCCGCTCCTCAAGAGTGTCTATCGATACTTCCTCCTCCGTGACACCGCCATGCTCGAGGAGCTTTGGCATGAGACTACGAACAGTCCCTGCCAACCAACCGTATAGAGGAGAGTCCTCGCTCCCACCTACAGGCATCTCTGCGAATAGATTTGGGCATGCAAGACCTGCATTCTGGAAGTGCTCCACCAGCCGCCCTGCGGCGTCCCAACTTGGTGCGCCGATACTGAAGGCGAGGTTGAGACATTTAGCCATCATTTCCCAGGCTGGGTAGGATGGAAGAGAGTGATATCCACGATGTAGAGCAATTTCATGAAAAGCCACGACTCCACCAGGTCGTACATGCCGACTCGCCGCGCGGATGAAGGCGGCCGGCGAAGGCTGATAAATCAGCACATACCGGCCAATCACTATATCGAATGGTTCTACGGAAGAAAACGCCTCGACAGAACTCACACGAAAGGCGGATTGTTGAAACCCGCTTTTATGGGCGCACTCTTTTGCCATGGCAATGGCATCCGCGGACTGATCAATGCCAACAACGGATCCAGACGGGCCCACTATCTCGGCCGCAAGCAGGGAAACGCCACCGGTCCCACAACCAAGATCGAGAACCCGCATGCCTTCCTTAAGTCCCGCCTGGCGAAGCAGACGCTCAGTGATAGGCCTAAGAATCATCCGATCTTGCAGAATTAGGCGCTGCAGTTCATGTGGCGCACTACCGAACAGATATCCTTTGTTCGACATTTGAGATTCTCCCATTCAATAACGTCCCTTAAATTTCCGCTGCTTGAGGTGGCCCCTTCCAGAACGAGAGCTTAAATGACTTCGGCTTCGATCTCGGCCCATTCCTGGTCAGATAGTGCGATGTCTGCTGCCTTGATATTTTCTTCGAGGTGCTGAAGGGATGAGGTGCCGGGGATGGGAAGTATGACTGGGCTGTGGTGGAGTAGCCATGCAATGGAGATTTGGGAGAGGGTTGCGTTGTGACGCCTGGCTGCCCGGTCGAGTTTGCCGCCGGGTTGAGCCAGTGCTCCTCCTGCGATGGGGAACCAGGGGATGAAGGCGAGACCTTCTTCTTCGCAGTATTTGACCACGTCTTCATCCGGCCGGTGGCTGATGTTGTAGATGTTCTGGATGCTGACAATCTTCGCGACCTTATGTGCCTGTTTGATCTCCGGGAGGGTTACCCTGCAAAGACCGATGTCTTTGATTTTGCCCTGTTCCTGTAGTTTGACGGCGGCGCCAAGGGATTCTTCGACGGGCACCTTAGGGTCGATTGCGTGGAGCTGCCAGATGTCGAGTGCTTCAGTCTTTAGGCGGCGGAGGCTTAGCTCTATCTGCTGGACGATATATTCGGGACGGCCGACGGTAGGCCACGGATAGGTTCCGTTTGGTCCCGGATGGACCACACCAGCTTTTGTGGCGATGACGAGACCAGGTTTATAGGGAGCAAGGGCTTCGCCGATGAGGCGCTCGCTGACCTCCGGGCCGTAGCAGTCAGCGGTATCAATGAAGTTAACTCCCAACTCCACCGCCCGCTGAAGTACTTTCTTTGCGTTGGCGGGATCGCTGGGTTCACCAAAGAAGCTTTTCCGTGTGATGCGCATGGCTCCATAGCCAAGTCTGTTGACTTCGAACCGACCGATCTTGATGGTCTTGGGGTTTTGCCGAATGTTTGTGGTATCGCTCAGAGATGATTTAGCAGTTGATTCCATAATTTATGAAAACTCTTCGTTGAATTTGGTCTAATCAGATTGGTTGAGTCGGTCCACTTATGTTCCATGAGCAGCCTTCAGAATCTCTGCAGCACGCTCGCCGATGACTACGCAAGGCGCCATTGTGTTCCCCGTCGTCACATGAGGCAGGATGGAAGCGTCCGCGATACGAAGACCTTCGATCCCATACACCTTGAGCTTGCCGTCCACGACGGACATAGAGTCACGTCCCATCTTCGCCGTGGAGCATTGATGCCAGAACGTCACGAGACCATTCCGAATGAAGCGCTCCAGATCCGCTTCATTGAGGTTTCCTGGTGCAACCTCGCGCTTGGCGTAGGGTCGAAAAGCCGCGGAGTTGCCAATCTCGCGGGCTCGTTCTATCCCAAGGATCATATTTTTTAGGTCGCCTGGATCGGAAAGATAGTTCGCCTGTATCTGCAGCGGATCAGAGGCATTCGGACCGGTCAGATGAATGGCTCCTCTACTGGCAGGCCGCATGCCGGTGGATGGAGACCATGAAGACGCAGGAGGCGTGAATTTAGCTTGGTTTTCGAGAGTGATGGCCGCGCCGGGACGCGCGTAAGTGTAAAAGTTGGGCGCGTCCAGAGCCGGATCTGTCTTCCAAAAACATACTGCCTGACTTCTTGGTGCGCTCGGCAGCGAATTCTCTGATGCCTCCCAGATACAACCCAAGGCGATATGGTCGTGAAGATTTGACCCGATTCCCGGAAGGCTCTGCAGCATAGGAATATGGAACTTTCGGAGTTCTGCCTCATCGCCGATGCCAGATTGCATCAACAGCTTCGGCGTCTGAATGGCGCCAAGAGAGAGGATGACTTCGAGAGAAGCTCCGATGCGGACAAGCTTTCCCTGGTAGGAGAACTCCACGGCCGAAGATCGCTTCCGGTCAAAAAGGATCCGTGTAACCATCGCCCCCGTTAATACCGTCAGGTTCGGCTGGTCCATTCGCGAATACGTGTAGGAGCGGAATACCGACTGCCTTCTTCCGTCACGAACGATTTCGTCGATCAAGGCACAACCTTCCTCGGCCTCCATCAGGCGACCGCTAGAATTCTCAAATCGCTGCAAGCTTACCGATTCGGCGGCTTCCAGCAGAGCACCGAAAAACGGATGGGGATCGGCTGGGGGCTGCACATGCATCAGTCCGCCGGTCCCGCGATACTTTGGATCAGGAGCTCCCCTCCAATCCTCAATACGATGGCGATACAAGTCGAGTACTGCCTCGTACCCCCAGAATGAATCACCCGCCTCAGCAGCATAGGCGTCCCAATCCACCTGGTGACCTCGCGACCATGTCCCTACGTTGATGCTCGATCCGCCACCTAACACCTTGCCCATAGAATAGGGAATGGCGCGTCCGTTCAGGTGAGGGTTGGGCTCCGCAACGAAACCCCAATCCAGTTCGCTGCCTAAAGATCTCACCCAAAGATTGGGGTTCGTGACCAACTCAAGCTCGTCGGTCTCTCCAGCTTCAAGCAGCAGTACCTTCACCTCTGGATTCGCCGCAAGCCTTCCAGCGATAACCGAACCAGACGTACCGGCTCCGCATACGATGAAGTCGAACTGCCCCTGAAGATTCGCTGCAAGTTTCTCTTGGTTTGCGCGGATTCGAGTTGCGAACGCCGTCGCCGGATTGTCACCAATCTCCTCGCCAAGCTGTTTCATTGTTGCTCCCCGCAGAACTTTCAGCTCGTCGATTAGCTCAGGCTCGAACGATGAACTGAGTTTTAAGTATTGTCCCGCCGGCCCAACATATGCTTACAGAAAGGGATCAGATTTCTATCGAATGAACGGAACTTTGCGCCAAATGTTTCCACAAGCGTTTTACAGGTCGCGCCGGTATGTACTCGGTGCTATGCCAAACTTCGATCGAAATGCCGTCGCGAGGTGAGCGTGACTGGAGAACCCACAGGCTGCGGCGATATCGATCAGAGGCATCCTGCTTGCAATCAGGGCTCGGGCTTTTTCAGGCGCAGTTCCAGCAGATAACGATGAGGCGTCTGTCCGGTTGCCGCCCGGAACATTCGCAGAAAGTGAGCTCTGCTGTACCCACTTTCAGTGGCCAGCGTCGCCAAGTCTAAATTGTCGTTTAGACCGCTCTGCATCCGCTCCAACACACGCCGCAGATGCCGTTGCGGCAGTGGAGATTCTCCAGCTTGCGCAGGTGACTTTTCCAATCGCACCGCATACAGTAACCGGGTTGCCAGTGCGGTCATCAGCGATTCTGCATAGAGAGTCCCGTATTGCCCTCCCGTTTCCGACTCCTTCGCCAGAAGAAGGAGCAGATTCCGGAGAACGGGGTCGTCCGCTCCATACAGTCCTTGGCAAGGCCTGCTTGGACGCCGATCAAGCTCCTCTTCGATTTCACGCATATAATCCGGATGGAGCGCACCGACAATCATTTCGTGCCTAGATCGACTGCGTACCGCTGGCCTGATCCCAGGATGACAGGTTGAGATGGTGTTCGGATACTTCTTGTAAGGGGAGAATCGGCCACTACGGTAAGCAGTCTCGCCCTCGGCGACATGCACATCCCAGAGAAGTAGAAAGTGGTTCTCTGACAAAAACACAGGTTTTTCGCCAGGCAAGCTTGTGCGGCGCTCTATGGCGAAGTTTTTCCAACCCAACTCAACGCTCGATGCTCGACGCAAGACAGAGTCGCCCAAGAAAGCACGAATCTCCCTGCTCTCACCTTTGCCGACCTTGTTCATCGCCCTGTTGTGATGTTCGCTGTTAGACAAAGAAGCTTACTCCTTCCCAAGACTCATCCAATGCGCGTCGCCATCTTCATCAGCGTTTGAGCACTGTACGGGGACTTACACTTGGACAACTCTTAACAACCACCAGATCTCGTTAGAGTCAAACGAGCAGGCTGCTAAAGATAGTGCGCTCAAATGTCTCCAGTGGAGCTACACTTTGTTCGGCGCGTGAACGCACCAGTGCACCCTCCCACGCGTTCAATACAAACTCCGCCAAAGTGCGAGCAGGCAGGGGGTTAACCCGCTGTACCACGCGCCAACTTTCGTCCTGGCGAGGGAACGCCTGAACCAGCGGCCGCAAGATCGACGATGACGAAGGCCTGGGCAATCAAATTAGCAACACTGCGTATTTCATTTCTGTACCACTTCAGCGCAATCGGCAAGTCGATGGAGTTCGACCATCAATGATCCGTAGGCACTTGGACCAAAACTTCGTATTAGGCGATCCTGAATATCATCCCAGCCTATGTCAGCCTTTGCTAAGATCTGCCTGCCCTTTCTTGTAATAGTCGCCGATCTAGAGCGAGCATCAGAACCCTTGGCCATTACCAGCCATCCGTCTCGAATCATTGGCGCAATCGCTCGGTAGAGAGAGGTTCGGTCCATCTCAAGCTCGTGCGCGACTCGGGCGAGAGGTTCTCCTTCTCTTCTCGATATGCAACGTATCACTGCCAATTGGGTGATGTTGATGTCAGCGCTTGCTAGGGCTTCATCGTAGGTCCGACCAAGAACGCGAGAGAGCTTCTTGATTGTTGTACAGGCGCAGGGCGTTGATCCGGGAGCATTAGATGTGTACACATCAGAAGTATATCAGTTTCATTCGGATAAGTAAAGGAACATCCACAACGGTTGGGGCGATGGAACTCCTCAACCGCTGCAGTGCTTGAACTCGTCGGCGACCTTACTTACACACCTTCAACGAGAACGGCACGATAGGTCGCCCCCTTGAAACGGTGCTGCACTATCGCCTGATACGCCGGGCCGTCATACCATTCGCGTGCGGCCGTCGTGGTTGGAAACTCCACGATTACGACACCCTCTGGCGTCGGTCCCTCGAGCGCCTGCTGTGGCCCGTAAGCAGCAAGAAGCTTGATCGGGTGACCTTCAAAGGTTTTGCGTACCTTGCTTTGGTAAATGTTGAGTTCGCTCTGATCCTGCGTGCTTTCTTTCGTGAAGACAATATACGTAGCCATGATGTTTGTTCCTCCGGTTGATAATCGATTTCGCGGACAAATAAGGGCGGTGACCCATCTCGACAGGCATGCCAAATGGAAACGCCACGCCGGACCGCCGACATTGTTGTTCGAGCAGTCCCGCAAATAGGCCTACCAGGTGGTTGGCTTCGGATTACGTTCGTCGAATCCCTTCTGGTGCCAGTAGGGATAGATGGGAGTTTCGTGACTAACGGCGTCCAAGCGGGCGACTTCTTCAGGTGCCAGTTCCCAACCTAGCGCGCCAAGGTTCTGCAGAAGTTGTTTCTCGTTCCGAGCCCCGATGACGATGTTCGCAACGGAGGGGCGGCCAAGTAGCCAGTTCAATGCGACCTGCGGAATGGTCTTGCCGCGCTCATTGGCAATCTCCTCGAGCACATCTACGATCGCAAAGAGCTTTTCTTCATCCACGGGCGGGCCACCCACTGCGCCGCCGGTTGCGATACGCCCTTCGCCCGCAGGCTGTCCACGGCGAATCTTTCCGGTAAGCCGTCCCCATCCCAGTGGGCTCCAGACCATGGTGCCCAATCCCTGGTCAAGTGCCAGAGGCATAAGCTCCCATTCATAATGCCGACTTACGAGGGAATAACATCCTTGGTAGACCACGTATCGAGCCAGGCCATACTTCTCCGAAGTGGCCAGCGCCGTCATGACTTGCCAACCGGAAAAGTTAGAGGCACCGATATACGAAATCTTGCCGCTCGAGAGCAAGTCGTCGAGCGCCCTCAATGTCTCATCCACTGGGGTCAAGGCATCGAAACCATGCATGAAGTAGATGTCTATGTGATCGGTCTGAAGGCGTTTCAAGCTAGCTTCGCATGCGCGTATCAGATGGTGCCTCGACGAACCCACCTCATTGGGGTTAGTGCCCATTGGGAAGTCATCCTGAGTTGTTCCCCATCGTTCGAAAAAGGCGCCAGCCCCCCCGAATGTGGCGGTGCCAAGACTCAAGGCTGGAACTTTCATGCCGGAACGGCCAAGCTGTCGGTACTCCATTTAAATCTCCTTTGCTGAGAACTAGTACGCAATCTCGCTCGCTCGCGCGACGAGATGCTCCGCGTGATTTAGGGATTCTGCCAAACAGCCGCATGGATGTGTACACATCAGAGATTGTTGCAAAAGATAGTACAACTTCTCGGCGGTTCAAGCTCATGAGCGTGGTAGCTGTTGCGTGGTCCATCCACCACCCAGGGCTTTGATCAACAGGACACTTGCATCAAGCTGCCGCTGGGTGATGTCGATGTCATTGCGTTGATTACCCAGAGCGGTCGTTTGTGCAACAACAACCTGGAGATAGAGCTCGAGTCCGCCCTCGTATCGCTCATTGAAGGCCTTCAATGCACGCAGCGAAGCTGCTGTTGCGCGTTGTTGATTCTCGGACTCGGTCTGAAGGACACGGAGAGCGGTAAGAGTGTCTTCCACCTGCTGAAAGCCCTGCAGAACCGTTTGCCGGTAGCTGGCCACAGCGGCATCATAGTTCGCGGCTGCCTGGTTCGTGCGCGCATGCCGACGCCCAGCATCGAAGAGCGTTTCCGAAAGTGTTCCGCCTACAGCCCAGAAGCGGCTCGGCCATGTGAACCAGTCCGCAGGAGAGATCGACTGCATTCCTGCGATGGCACTGATCGACAGAGACGGATAATAGGCGGACTTCGCAATTCCTATCGCTTCGTTTGCCGCCGCCATCTGTCTTTCCTGGATGGCAATATCGGGGCGCCGCTCCAATAGTGCTGAAGGCAATGCGACGGGACCCCGTGGCATTGCAAGAGCGTGAATGGCACCCGGGTCGGGCGCAAGAGTGAACTTTGCAGGAGGTTTGCCCACAAGGATGGCAATGGCATGTTCCAGTTGAGAGCGCTGAATCTCGACGTCGTTCCGCTGCACCTGTGCTTGATGCAGTTGCGCCTCCGCCTGATCGACATCCGACTGTTCTGCGAGATCCCCGTCCACACGCTGCTTTGTCAGGTCGTAGGCATCCTGGTAGGCGTGGATCGTATCGTCAAGAAGCTTCTCCCGGGCATCGGCGCTCCGCAGGGCGAAGTAATCCATGGCAAGCTCTGCGTGAAGGCTCAGGCGAGCGTTTGCCAGATCGGCAGCGTTCGCCTGCATCTCTGCTCGTGCCATAGCCACCTGGCGGCGAACTCTGCCCCACAGATCAACTTCATAGTTGAGATCAAGTGGAAGTACGAGATTGCCGCTTCCGTTGTTTGCAAGTGACTTGAAGAAATAAGGTGAGTTCGCAGAATCGCGCAGCGTTCCTGCGTTTGGAGAGATTCCGATCGTAGGGGCTTGATCGGCACGCGCAATGCCGACTGCTGCACGCGCGGCACGGAAGTTCGCCTCACTGATCTTGAGGCCCTGGTTAGCAGTATCCACCTGTGACTCAAGCGCGTTGAGTTGCGGGTCTCCATATAGCGTCCACCAATCGCCTTTCAGGGCAGCGTCGTTGGGCTGTCCCAGTTTCCAGGCCGGGGCAGCGGCGGCGCTTTCTTTGAACTCCGGTGGAACTGGAGCTGCGGGCCGTTGATAGCGCGGTCCAACCATGCACCCGGTAAGACTGATTGCAATGGGGAGCAAAGCGGAGAATGAGATGCATTTCTTCATGGAATCCTCTCTTTCCGCTCAGGGCTGAGCGACGGTGACCTGTTCACCGTCAGTAAGAAGGTCGCTGGGATTTGTAACCAGGCTTTCTCCACCATGGAGCCCCGTCGCAATCTCGACGTTCGCTCCCATGTCCTGACCAATATCAACCGGGACGAAATGCACTTTGTGGTCTGCACTGACTGTGACTACATGCATGCCGTTTTTATCGATGACAAGTGCGGTTGCAGGAATGACGAAGGAGTGTTGGGTTTGTGGGAAATGGAAGGTGACCTGTCCGTACATGCCGGGGAGCAGGGAGCCGTCACGATTGTCGACCTGCACTTCGGTCAACATAGTGCGGGCATTTGTATCGACCGATGCCGCAGTTCGGGTGATCGTCGCGAGATACTTTCGGCCAGGCCTCTCATCAGCCGTAACTACGGCCTGCTGGCCGGCTTTTACCGCAAGCGCGGCAGACTGCGGCACCTCCGCCTGTACACGCAGCTTGTCGCTTTGAGCTACAGTAAATAGGCTCTTCGCACCGTTACCGCTGCCATCGTTCACCAGGTCGCCCTGCTCGACATTGCGTGCCGTGATTACACCTTCAAATGGCGCAACAATTCTCTGGAATCCTTTGAGCTGCGAAATGCGCTGCATATCTGCGCTGCGTGCCCGCAGATTCGCCCCGGCTGCGCTGACACTCGCCTTAGCGGCAGCAACATCGGCCACACGTGCGTTATAGGTCTGATCTGCCTCATCGAAAGACTGCTGGGTTACGGCGCGCGTTCCTTTGAGCTTTGCATAGCGGTCCCGCGTAATGCGGGCCAGGTTCACGTTGGCCTCGGCCTGCTGCAGAGAGGCTGTTGCCACCTGCAGAGCGGCATCAGCTTGAGCAGCTGAGGCACATGCCTGGTCCAACTGGCGGTCGACCTCGGGGGTCGAAACCAGCGCCAGAAGTTCGCCTGCCTTTACGCGAGAGCCTATATCGACAAAACGCTTTTCCACGTACCCATTTGTTCGGGAAAAGACAGACGCCGTGTAGAGCGGCTGAAGATCGCCGGGGATTGAGAAGGTACTTTCCGCCGGGGCCGATTGGGGATGAACAACCAGCACTTCGGGATAGAGCACGGGGCTTGCATGTACCACATCGTCCGCTCGATGTGCCCTCAGGATGCGAGGAACGGCCCCGAGTGCCAAGAGCAGAAGAACGGCCACGGCGAACAGGACGACCGTCCTTTTGTTGCGAGACGCGTCGGGCGAGGAAGACTTCGTTATTACTCCACGGGATGAGTGCATCGTCACTGGGCAACCTCTTGGTGATGGTTCTCGTTTCGTCCGTGAATGAGGGTGTACATCAGCGGTACAAAGAAAAGTGTGGTCAGCGTTGCGATCAGCAGTCCGCCGATGACAGCGCGTGCAAGTGGGGCGTTCTGTTCGCCGCCTTCACCAAGGCCGAGCGCCATCGGCAGCATGCCGACAATCATGGCGAAGGCCGTCATCACAATAGGGCGGAGCCGAGTGCCGCCGGCTTGTACGGCCGAAGAAGATGCCGACCCTCCCGCTTGATGAACCTGTTTCGCCATCGTGACCAGCAGGATGGAGTTCGCCGTAGCAACTCCGATGGTGATGATGGCGCCCATCAGGCTGGGAACGTTGAAGGTCGTCTGTGTTAGGTAGAGAAACCACACCACACCGCAGAAGCCTCCCGGCAGCGCACAGATGATGATGAACGGATCGAGCCAGCTCTGAAAGTTCACGACGATCAGCAGATAGACAAGCACCGCGGCAAAGACCAGTCCGATGCCAAGCCTTACGAAGGCTTCGTGCATGCTTTCGACCTGCCCTCGGACCTCGATCAGATTTCCGGGGGCCAGTTTCTTCTGTTCTTCGTCGACGATCTTCTGCACGCGTGCCGAAATCGTCCCCAGATCGGTATCCTGCGGCGAGAGCATGACATCGTATACTCGCTGCACATTGTGATGATTGATCACAAGCGGCTCAAACGATGGCTTGATCGTTGCCATGTTCCCAAGCAGTTCCACACGGTTCGGGTCGGTCTTGATGGGAATGGGAGTGTTCTTCAACTCGTTCAGCGAATCGAGACGATACTGGGGAGTCTGTGCCGTGACCGTATACGTCAGGTGCATCTTCGGGTCGACCCAGAAGTTGGGCGCAACGGCATAGCCTGATGCCATGGAGACGAAGGCGCTGTTTGCCACATCCTGCTGCGTAAGCCCGAACTCCGCCACGCGAACACGGTCGACGTCAATCTTGAAGGCGGGGCTATTGACGACCTGTTGGAGATGAACATCGACAGCGCCGGGAATCCCGGACAGGCGGGAGCACAACTCACGCGCGACAGCGTAGTTGTTTGCCTCATCCGTTCCTTGAACCTGAACATCAATCGGGGATGAAAGGCCGAAGTTCAGAATCTGCGTGATCATGTCCGCAGGTTCGAAGTAAAACGTCATGCCCGGAAATTGGCGTGGGAGCGAACGTCGCAACTCCTCGATATATTTGTCGGTTTTGGAATGATGTTCCTGGTTAAGCGAGACGAGAATCTCTCCGTCGAACGGTCCGACGTTGGGTGTAAAACCGAAGGTGAAATTGAGTGGGTCCTGCGGCACGCCGATGTTGTCGAGGACCAGGTCGAGTTGGTTGGCCGGGATAACATGACGAATCTGTTCCTCCACCCTGCTGAACTGCACGCCGGACTCTTCGATACGAGTTCCCGGCATAAGTCGCACATGCAGCCGGAACTGCCCCGTATCAACCGCAGGGAAAAAATCCCGGCCTACAAAAGGCAGTAGTAGGAACGCGCTGAGCATAATGCACGCACTGAAGATGAGGGAACGACGCCGATGCAGGAGAAACCGCTCCAGATATTGAGAGTAGATCGCCTGAACCTTCTCATACCTGCGGTTGAAGGCCACATTGAAGCGACGCAAGCACGACGGGGAACCTTCTTCTAACGTGTGGTCGGGAGCGTCCTCAGATGCATGCACTTCATTCGCAAGCAGGTAGTTGACCAGCGTTGGGACCAGCGTCCGTGACAGAACGTAGGACGGAATCATGGCGAAGACCACAGCCATCGCCATGGGGGCCAGCAAGTATCGTGCCGGGCCAGTGAGGAAGAGCACGGATACAAAGACGATGCAGATCGTCAACGTCGATACGAACGTAGGTGTCGCAATCTCCGAAGCTCCCCGCATCACCGCGTCGTACAGGGACTGTTTGCCCATATGGCGGTGAATGTTTTCGATGGTTACAGTCGAATCGTCCACCAGGATGCCGATGGCGAGGGCCAGGCCGCCGAGTGTCATCGTGTTCAGCGTCTGGCCCAGAGCGTTGAGAATAATAATCGAGCTCAGGATCGATAGTGGGATCGAGATAGCGATAATCAAAGTGCTGCGCCAGCTTCCAAGAAAGACCAGGATCATGAGGGCCGTAAGTAGCGACGCGATGACGCCCTCTCGCACCACGCCCGCGATGGCGGCATGAACGATGATGGACTGGTCGAACAGGCCGCTGATAGTCATGCCCTTTGGAGCGGCAGCCCGTACGCCGGGAAGGACTTTGTTCTTGATGTCGTTGATGATGGAGAGCGTGGAGACCGTGCCGCTGCGATAGATCATGCTGAGCACGGACGGTTTGCCGTTCGCGCGCACCACGTTTTGCTGCACCATCCAGCCGTCGCGGACATGGGCCACGTCCCGCATGAAGATGACTGAGTGTCCGACAGTCTTTACGGGGATATCGTTCAGGGCCAGAGCATCCGTTGGACTATTGTTCAGGATGGAACCATACTCGCGGCCAGCGATCTTGATCGTTCCTGTCGGCATCGTCACGTCCTGGTTGCTGATGACCTGCTCGATGTCCATCGGCGTGAGCTTCTTCGCCAGGAGTTCTCTCTGGTTGAGGTCCACCATGACCTGTCGGACGACGCCTCCGTAAGGCGCGGAGAGCAAAGTGCCGGGGATGACCGAAATCTTCTGACGGATGCGGAAGATGCCATAGTCGTAGAGTTCGGACTGGGATAGCGTGTTGCTGGAAAGCGCGAGCTGATAGATCGGCACGGTGGATGCACTGAAACGAAGTACCCAGGGCGGGTTCACTCCACTCGGGAATCGGAAGCGGATCGACTGCACGGCAGCTCCCACCTGGGCCATCGCCGAATCGATGTGAACTTGCGGCTGGAAGTAGATCATGAGCACGGCATAACCACGGATCGTCTGTGAGTCGACCGACTTCACATCGTTCACCGTCGAGGTGATGAACTCGTTGAACGTCGTGATGCGTTGCTCCAACTCTTCTGCAGGCAGGCCGCGGTAGTCGTACACCACCGTGATGATCGGGATGTCAATATTGGGGAAGATGTCGGCCGGCATCGTGACGATAGACGACAAACCAAGAAATAGAATCAGGATCGATGCCACGATGAACGTATAGGGACGATCCAGAGCCAGCTTCACAATCCACATAAGAGCGCGTCTCCCGCAGAGGCTAGCCCACTGAGTCTGTTGCGAATCAATGGAAGGAACGCCACGGCGCCGTATCGAGTTCGCGCATTCAGCATGACACTCCTTATCATGACCGATGTGTATACCTCATTATGATGGGATGCGTTTCAGCGTGTTGGAGTTACATATTGCGCTTCGCCATTTCCGAATGACCAATTCTCCTTCGGTACCTCGACAAGGTTGATGAACACGTCTTCACGGCGCAGTCCTACTGTTTTATGCAATCCATCTGCGACGGCCTTATACAACTGTTGCTTTTGCTCCACTGTTCTTCCACTATTCAACGTGATCTGGATGAAGACACACGCCTCGGAACGATGAATGCCGAGATAGTTGGGATCGAAGTGCAGGCCTGTCCTGGGATGCTCTGTAATGACCTGAAAGCGATCATTCTTCGGCACGCCGAACACAGCGATCAGCTCGTCGTAAACGACTTGCCCGATGCTGGCTTGGTACTCGGGCAGTTTGCCTTCAATGAGGTCGATTCGGACCAGGGGCATAGGTTCTCCTTGTTGCGCGGTTTTGATTTGAGAGACCAATAGAGGCTCGGCAGTAAGCGCCATTGGCCGCCATAGAGCCATGGCGTTTCTAGTCAGAGCCACGGGTATCGAGATGAGCAAGAGCTTGAGGATCGAACGGCGGCTTGCTCGATCCTTTATCGATTTCAGTTGGAACTGCATTGTCATCCTAACTAACCTTGAGTTTCCTGGGCTGGCGCGAGAGAGACTGAAGGGGGCAGTGGCAGGCGAGTGCTGAGAGGTCCCGCCGTAAATAGAAAGGCAACACCGGTAAGGAAACAGACTATGCCGGAGATCCAGAATGCATCGCGGTAATCACCCGTATGGGTGCGGATAAAGCCTGCTCCGACCGCAGCAAGAGCAGCGCCGAGCTGATGCGCGGCGCCGATCCATCCATATATCACACCGGCATTTTCGCGGCCGAAACAGTCGGACGTAAGCCGAACTGTCGGGGGAACGGTCGCGACCCAACGCATGGCGTGGCGCAGACCTTCGATGGGGCGTAGCGATGGCCCTCCATGTACCTCGACCGATCCGCCCTCATCGATCCGCCCATATGGCTCAAGGGCCATTTCGGAAGGACGATCCCGCATGAGCGCTAACACAAAGATAAAAGCGACCACGGCTGAGCCAGCAACGACCAGCGAGACACTGCGCCAGCCGAAGTGCTCCAGCAACCGGGCAAGGAGAGGCAGAAAAAGGAGTTGTCCAATGGCGTTGGCGGCAGTCAGCCCGCCCAGAACAAGCCCCCGGTGTTTATCGAACCATCGATTTACAACTACGGCCGCGAGGACAACTGCGGTAACTCCCGTACCCGATCCAACGCACACACCCCAGAGGAGGACAAGTTGCCACTGCGATTTCATAACCGTTGTGAGGCCAACGGAAGCCGCCAGGAGCAAGAGCGCGCAAAGTACAAGGCGCCGCAATCCCCAGCGGTCCATCAGAGAGGCCGCAAACGGTCCGATGAGTCCGAAGAGAGCCAGATTGATAGCAATGGCAGTCGAGATTGCGGCACTCGTCCACCCGAACTCCGCTTCCAGGGGCACCATCACGACACCGGGAGTTGCGAAGATGCCTGCCGTGACCAGCAGAACTAGAAATGTTACTCCCGCTACGATCCATGCGTAATGCAGCCGAGCCTGTCTGAAAGTTTTCCCCACTCTCTGCTCCTCCGGTCTATGCATTCAGTAGAAGCGATCGTATCATAATGATGTGTATACATCAAATGCGCCCTAAAGGTCTCTTTTGGCATCAGATCGAGGTGATGGGGACCTGCACACGGAAGAGGCCAGTGTATGGCACTGGCACCGTACAAGTCGGGAACGACGAAGTCCGTGCCACTGTTGTGCGAGGGTCGAACTGTGCGCTTTCCCTTCTTCAAGGGCAGGTGCTGGATGCGCTGCAGATGATACTCATCGGCGCATCCTTGAAGGAAGTTCTGACGAGTCTCACCCGCCTAATCGAAGCCCACAGTGAGGGAATGTTGTGCTCGATTTTCCTGCTGGACGAAGACGGGTTGCACCTGCAATATGGCGCTGCCGCAAACCTGCCGGAAGCGTACCGGGCAGCTACTGATGGAGTGCGCATTGGTCCGAATGTCGGATCGTGCGGCGCCGCCGCTTACCTTCGGAAGCCAGTCTTCGTCTCCGACATCCTTTCTCACCCGAATTTTGCCAGATTGAGAAGCGTTGTTCTGCAGAGCGGGCTGCGGGCCGCTTGGTCGACCCCCATCATGTCGCAGGACGGCAAAGTGCTTGGTACCTTTTGCATGTACTACCGCGAAGTTCGGCATCCGGGGGCGGACGACATTCAGTTAATCGATTACGCCAGTCGGGTTGCCGGAATCGCCATCGAGCGCGAACGATCACGGTCGGCCATGACGACGGCATTCGAACAGA
>WNFI01162118.1_pt2 | contig 22972 bp, 22 predicted proteins | sample 5400471 | NCBI WGS metagenome assembly WNFI01 (sample SAMN13153348, study PRJNA577476) | soil metagenome | isolation source: 100 cm saprolite on Douglas fir-dominated hillslope | place: USA:California | collected 2013-09-17
TCTTAGCGATCGGCAGCAGAGTTGGATAGAACTGCACGAACGTGTGCTCGACGGCGGCGTGAGCTTCGTGGCAGGAGAAGCAGGCATTGCCCTTCGGCGCGGCCTCAGACGTTTTGTCGTTCTCACCAAAACCAAAGTAGGCCCATTTTTCCGGGAAATGAGTTGAATCCTTCACCTCGACGGCCAGGCCCATTAGATCGGTTTGAAAATGCCCGGTTTTGTTGATGGATCCTTTGCTCTGTGCGTCGCGCTCGTCGATCACGAACATGGTTTGGTCCGGCCACTTGCCGGAACTCACAAACTCCTGGTAAGCCCAGCGGGGCACAAAGACATTGGTAAACATTTCGTGGCTGCCGGGGCTGGGACTGTAGTTCATGCCGTAACCGGCCGAGAGGAACTCCCAATCTCGGTAATCGGCGGGGCGCAGCAACTGGCCTTTCTCGTCATACTGGGGCTTGGGCGATTTTTCGTTTGGTGCGGCGGCCAGCAATGCGAAACAGAAGGTGAAGATGAGGGCAACGCTCAATAAGAATTTCACGAGAACCTCCCGAAAGACATACGAGTAAACTGCGAACAGTATCACGCTGAGCTCTGCGAAGGGCCAGACCGTCTACTGCACGGCGCGGTCGATCCGCTGCATTTGTTGCCTTTCCGGAAGACTCGTAGAATACGATTCTCAGTATGGACGCGACCCATACGCCGCTGCAGTCACGATGGTATCGGATTGCATCGATTTGGTTGGGTGTGGGGCTGTTCGATGCGACTCAGACCGTGGTCGTCATGCGGTCGGAAGGCATGCACCACGCCTGGGTCCAGCTGTTCGTGACCCTTCTGCTTTCCTGGCTGCCGTGGGCGTTGGCGACACCTTTCGTGTTGCGCCTGGGCCGCCGATACCCTCCGGTGCAGTTTCGGCCCGTTGTAACGTGGGTCGCGCACCTTGCGGCCTGCGCCACAATTGGTTTAATTGCCGCCGCTTTGACTGCTTCGCTGGAAGAGTTGCTAAACCCGTGGGCCAAGTCCCCGCCTCAAGAACCGTTTGCGCACCTCTGGTTGCACAAGTTCTACAACGGGCTTCTGGCGTACTTGTTCCTTTACAGCGCGACGCTGCTCGTCAGTTACATTCTGGATTCCCGGGAGCGGTTAGCGGTTCAACAAACAGAGACTGCGCGCCTCAATGAGCAGCTCTCGAAGGCGCAACTGAGTGCCCTCCGGCGACAAATCGAGCCGCACTTTCTGTTCAATGCACTCAATGCCATTGCTGGGCTGGTACGCGAAAGAAGAAATGATGCGGCGGTCAGCATGATCGCCGGACTGAGCGACTTTCTGCGGCGGGTCCTCGAAGATTCCAATAGACAAGAGGTATCACTGGGAGAGGAAATGGAGTTTCTGCAGAAATATCTGGACATTCAGAAGGTGCGATTCGCGGAGCGTCTTCAGCTAACGGTGGACGTACCCACGGAACTCTTTCCGGCTCGGGTTCCCAGCCTGATTCTGCAGCCTATGGTCGAAAACGCCGTCAAGCATGGCATCGCGAAACGGGCGCAGGGAGGAACGATTCGGATTACCGCGTTTCGCTCCAACGGGATGCTCACGCTTCGCGTCTACAACGACGGTCCCAGCCTACCCGCGAACTGGGAGAAGACTCACTCGGGGATAGGGATCTCCAACGTCCGAACTCGCCTGCAAAGCCTGTACGGAAATGCGTTCGAGTTGAGCATGCGGAACCAGGTCCCGGGTGGTGTGGAGGCATCAGTTTCCGTACCCTTCGTTTCCGCTCCGGTCAAGGAAGGATGATTCGTGCGCCCGAAAGAACATCCTACAAAAATACGCGCGCTCGTTGTGGACGACGAACCCCTGGCCCGCAGCAACCTAATCGTATTGTTGAAGCTCGATCCGGAGATTGAAATCGTGAGCGAATGCGGGTCCGGCATGGAGGCAGTGGTAGAGATCCGCAACCAGAAGCCGGACTTGGTCTTCCTGGATGTTCAGATGCCGGAATGCGATGGCTTTGACGTGCTTGAATTGCTGGGCAGCGATTTGCCTCCCGGCGTCGTTTTTGTCACGGCCTACGATCAGTACGCGTTGCGGGCTTTCGAGGCCGGGGCGCTCGATTACCTGTTGAAGCCGTTCGACAATGCTCGATTCGATCGAGCGCTTGGCCGTGCCAAAGAAAGGATCGCACGCGGCAAGGACCTGCCACGAAAAATGGAGCGTTTGGCGATCAAGAGCGCAGGGCAGGTCTCGTTCTTGAAAATGTCCGAAATTGATTGGATTGAGGCTGCGGACTACTATGCCTGCCTACACGTAAGAGCGAGGACACACTTGTTGCGCCGCAGCATGACCGAACTTGAGCAAGAGCTGGATCGGGCCCTCTTTTGCCGTATTCACCGTTCGACCATCGTCAATCTCGACCGGGTCCAAGGGCTGGAGCTCAGTGAAGACGGCGAATGCGATGTGCGGCTCGACAATGGGACCAGACTCCGGTTGAGCCGGCGTTACCGCAAGCAACTGCAATCTCGCATGGGTGTTCGCCCATCTCAGTAAGCACTTTTGCGAATCAACCGCCGGATGTGGAGTCGATTCTTATCCCTCGTTCCATGAATACGGTGCCAGCAATCCCTTCTGCTTTCGAAATTCACGCATTTGTTTTTGCTGGTGTGTGCGGATTTTCAGGGCGGAACGTGGTTTCCCGGTACAGGGCAGGATAAATCCGGCTTCGCGGTCTTCGGGGAAGTAGACAAGGGAATCGGATTGGTCCACGTCGCCCCTGTCCTCGATCATTGCCGCACAAGTTAAGCAGTAGCCTTGATGACAAAGCGCCGGCAAGACAATTCCTGCAGCGAAGGCTGCGTCCCAAATATGCTCTTCGCGGCCCACCTGGATCGAATGCTCTTCATTATTATTGGGCAGCAGCAGCTTCACCTGGAACATCTCTGAACCTTGCGCCATATATTCACGGTAGTCCTGCCTGGCGGCGAAGCCAAGCAGGACTACGTTGCCGTAGCGTTTTTTACGGATTGTAGAAGCCCGCATTCTTGCTGTAGGGCGCGTGTCCCGGCTCGCCACGGCGGAAGTGACCAGAAGGAATACTCTTGCCGTCTCGCTCATGGGCCAATAGCTCGATGAACCAGGCCTCGTGCTCGATCTCTTCATTCAAGATGCGCGATGCCATGTCGTAGGTGCGTGGGTCTTTGCCGAATGTCATATCGCAAATCTCAATCCAGCTGCGAATCGCGCAGCGTTCCGACTCCAATAGCAGCGTCAGGATGTTCACCGCGGTAGGTGGATCCGGTAATTTGGCTGCGCGACAGCCGGCCTGGTCGTGAAACGCCGGCAGATCATTGGGCAACTCACCACCCAGTTCGTAGATGCGGGGCACGATTAACTCCCAATGGGCACGGTCCTCCAACCGGGCGTCCTCGCAGATTTCTTTATAATCTTCATGACCAGCCAGGTGCATGCGAAGAATGGTGTAGTAGTAATAGGTGCTGGCAAATTCTGCCGCTGCATTGGCGATTAGCATTTTGATCAACTTTTCGACATCAACGCCGCGCGCTCGGATTACTTCCACTCCGACCCGCTGAGTGACGTCGCCGGCTTTTACCACCGGGACATTTTTCTTCTCAGGCATGGAATAACTCCTTTCAATCTCACTCTAGCGGCTCCCATTCCATAGGTCTAAGATATAGTTGCTATTGCAAGCATAGTTATTTCCTCTGGAAACATCGCAACAACGCTCAACCCCGGAGGAGCCTTTCCCGAAATGCAGATACATCAACTCCGATACTTCTGCGCGGTCGCCAGGACCGGCAGCTTTACACGCGCCGCACAGCAGGAACGCCTGGCACAGCCCTCGTTATCGCAGCAGATCCGCAAGCTCGAGGATGAGCTTGGAACCAGGTTGTTTGATCGTCTGGGGCGCTCCGTTCGTTTGACGCAACCGGGGGAAGCGTTCCTGCCCCGTGCCGAGGCTATTATCAGGCAGGTTGCCGACGCCAAGATTGAGATCCAGGAGATGGCGGGGGCTGAGCGCGGCAATCTCGTGATCGGAGCGATCCCCACAATCGCGCCCTATTTTCTGCCTTCATGCTTAGCAAGTTTTGCCCGGAAGTTTCCACACGTTCAAATCAGCGTGGTCGAAGAAGTCACGAACGAGCTTCTCAATCGAGTACATCAGGGCGCGGTGGACTTGGCACTTCTGGCGTTGCCGGTACCAGCAACACATTGTCTATGTCACGAACTGTTTCGCGAACGTCTCTACGTGGTGATTCCCCAAAATCACCGCCTTGCAGCGTCAGCCCGTGTCTACCTCGCACAAATCGCGAACGACCCATTTCTATTGCTCAAAGAGGGTCACTGCTTTCGCGAAAACACGCTGGCCGCTTGCGGACGCGCCCGGTTGAAGCCGAATGTGGTTTTTGAGAGCGGCCAGTTCACTACCATCTTGGCTATGGTAGCCGCCGGAACAGGAGTATCGGTGGTGCCTGAAATGGCCGTCGAGAAGAGGGAAGGCTGCCGCTTCCTGCCCCTCGCAGATGAGGGTTCGTACCGTCGGGTTGGAATTGTGCAGCTGAAACAACACTTCCGCAGCCGCGTACACCGCGCATTCGTGGAGCATTTACAACCGAAGCGCAAGCAGGATTTGTGCATATCGAGCCGGCAAGCGTCTTGACGCAAACACGCGAAGAGAGAAATTGGGTCTGGGGCAGGCATGACCCTGCTGACTCACCGCTTCCTATGTTGTTTCGATAATCTAAAGCCTGCTCACTTCCTGCCGATATACCCAGAAGGGGACGTAAGACGAAGAAACAACCGACGCTTGCCCCTGGGAGCGATTGAATACTCCTCATGAACAGCATACGTGCTCTTATCATCGACGATTCCTCGGTCATGCGAAAGATCGTGGAACGCTCGCTACGCCAAGCAGGCATCGCACTGACACAGACGTTCGAGGCCGGAAACGGTGCCGAGGCGCTGGGTGTCCTCAAGGAAAACCAGGTCGATCTAATCCTTTGCGATATCAACATGCCAGTTATGGACGGGCTGGAGTTCATAAAGCAACTTCCCGGAGTCGCGAACGCGAAAGGCGTGCCGGTGGTCATGATCACGACCGAGGGCAGCGAGTCGCATGTGGTGCAGGCCCTATCGTGCGGTGCGCGTGGCTACATCCGCAAACCGTTCACCCCGGAGCAGGTGCGGGAGCAGGTTATGCCCGTTCTGGGAGGAAAAGCGTGAAGACCGTCAATGAAATGCTGGCTGCCGACAGCAGCCATAAAGAGTGGATTCCGTTACTGGAGTTGGCGACACGAGAAGTGTTTGAAATGATGCTGGGTTGCAAGCTGGCACAGCCGGAAATCGCGGTCGACGAGTCCTTCGACATCACGGCTATGGTAGGGCTGGCTGGACAAATGTGTGGTGTACTGACGGTGCGTTGTGCGGCCAAGTCTGCCACCCTGATGGCTTCCAAGATGCTCGGCATGGAGCCCGCCGAGGGCAGCCAGGACGTGTTGGATGCGCTGGGTGAAATCTGTAACATGGTGGCGGGCAATTTCAAGAACAAGGTTGCCGGCATGGGCGATGGCTGCATGCTTTCCGTACCCACGGTGATCACCGGCAACGACTATAGTCTGCACTCTCTGGCGGACTCCGGCGCCCTCGAAGTCAGGCTGCTGTTCGAAAGCGTGCCCATCGCAATCACGCTCCAGATTCACAGCTAGGGAAACTCTGATTGAAAGCAGGCGCAGGCGCGCCAATGTAGGCACGAACGCGCCTGTCGGTGCGTCGCCCCGCGTTTGTCTCGCGCAGCAGTCGAAGGTGACACGAGTCAGATTCCTCCCACTCCCGCTGTGAAGATACACGATTCCTGGAGCATCGCTTGATTAAGCGGCGGGCGGGCCCTGCTGTTTCCACCAGTTCCTGGTCGAGCAGACTCTACTGGCTCAAAGGCCACACTGCTCTGGGTCAGGTTCGCGCCGGCGCCGAACCGAAGACCGTCGCAACCAGTGCGTGGATCTCCTGAACTGCCTCATCGAGTTCAAAAGTGAACCGCACCAGATCCATACCCTCGAGATCGCGACATTCCTTCGAGAGGACGGCCCATGCGGGATCGGCGATCAAGTCCACCTTGTGCCGCTCATAGTATCCGTAACCCAGGCCGCGCATGCGGCAGAGGAGGTCGCTGAGGTGCACCAGCGCCACCAGCGGTTGCGCCTTCTCGCTGTGCTCGATGGCATGATGATGGGTGATCACCTCGATGACATCGTCGGCCAGTTTCCATTTTTCGGCCAGCGCCCGCCCAGTCTCGCAATGGGTGAATCCCATCATCGCACGTTCGGCCTCGTCGAGAGGAATCTCTTCCCGGCAGGCGCGCTCCATCGCGGTGGCGAACTCCTTGGAAAAAACCAGGCAATTCACCATGAACCCAATATCATGCAGCAGCCCCGCCATGTAGGCCTTCTCCGCATCGGCAGCGGCCAACTTCTCGCTGAATTTTCGGCACACCATCGCACATCCCAGCGAATGTCTCCAAAAGACGGCCGGGTCCAGCACCCACTTTTTCGCGGGGAAAGCTTGTCCCAGGCAGCAGGTGAGAAGAATGGTTTCGACGCGACGCAGGCCCAGGCTAATCACCGCTCCCTTGATGGATTTGGGCGGCTGCGCCAGGCCGAACAAGGGTGAACCAGCCACACGCAGGCATTGAGCCGCAATGGTGTTGTCGTAAGACACCAGGCGCACCACTTCGTCCACCTTCGCTTCCTCGGCGGAAGAACCCAGCAACTTCAGCAAAGGCAGGGATACTGCGGGAATCGCGGGCATGGTTTCGATACCCTGCACCCGCTCACGAATCGTTTCGGTGAAAGATGCGGTCATAGCTTGCCACTCTTGAGGGATGGTTTCCAATACGCGATCGTCCCCGGAAAATGGATCAGGTGAAACTGGTCATTCAACTTCATCAGAGACTCGGAGGTCCCGAGAAAGAAGTAGCCCCCGAAATTAAGGTTGCTAAAAAAATGGCTGATCACCTTCGATTTCGACGCGCCGTCAAAATAAATCAGCACGTTGCAGCAGACAATTAAATCCATACCCTTCATGAAAAGCATTTTGGACTCGTCCTGCAGGTTAAGCCGGCTGAAAGCGATAAGTTTTTTCACCTCCGGGCGTACCTGCAGTTTCTTCTCCTCGACGACCGAAAAATACTTGCGCCTGAAATATTCCGTGGTCGAGCGCAGCGCATAGTCGCCATAAATTGCGCAGCCTCTTGGTTATCTGCTTGGTTTTTTCAGCCACGATTTCCGGCAAGATTACTTTCCGTAGCGCATCGAGCTGGGGCTGGCTGCGAAAGAGGCAAGTCTCGCCGATGGTGATTTCGTTCAGCAGTTGCCGAAGTTCCCCGTCGCGGCCGGGCTGGGAAGTGAGCTGGTCCCAATACTCGCGCGGGTTCCGCACGCTCAGTTGTTTCATCCGCCGACCGCAGCCGTCGGCCAGAAGGTAGAGTTTTTCCTCCGCCTTGTAGATGCCCGAAACCTTGTAAACCAAGTCACGGATTTGCCGGTACACCGGGTCAACAGCCTCACCGCTCTTGGCGGGAGCAAGCGGCGGAGCAGCGGGTTGGGTAATGATCGTCATTTTGCGGGAGGCTCCAAGGCGGCATAACTCTTCGAGTCAAAGTGGGCCCGGGGACTACGGCTCTGCACTACGCGGCGCGTGATCTCCGCCGCCAGGTGATCGAGAGGGTAAGCGGCATCGGCCAGTCCTGAGGCGTGCACCAAGCCAGGCATTCCCCAGACCACCGAGGAAGCCTCGTCCTGGACGATCACGTCTCCACCGGCGTCGCGAATCTGTTGCGCTCCGAGTGCGCCGGCCGAGCCCATACCGGTCATCACGACTCCAAGAACGTTGGCCCCGTAGGCCACCGCCACCGAGCGAAATAACACATCGACCGCCGGCCGGCAGGAGTTCTCCGGAGGTCCCTGATTCAAGTTCAGACGCCACTGCACACCCGCGTGTATCACCTTCATGTGGAAATTTCCCGGCGCGATCCAGGCGTGCCCGGGTGAGAGAATTGCGCCGGCACTGCCCTCTTCCACGGGAATGGCCGACCGGCTGGCAAGCCGCTCCGCGAGCAGGCGGGTAAAAATTGGCGGCATGTGCTGCACTACAACAATCGGCACAGGAAAGTCGTTGGGGATCCGCGGCAAGACCTCCGCCAATGCATTCGGGCCACCGGTCGAAGTGCCGATCGCCACAATTTCGATGCGTGGATTGCTTCGTGTTCGCGGCTTGACCGCTGGACGAGTGCGAGGTACCGGCAGAGGTTTGAGGGGAGCTACGCCACACAGCGCCTTTATCTTCGGGATGAGTTCGACGCGAATGCGCTCGATGGCAACCGCGGGACTGCCGGTATTGCTCGGCTTTGTGGCATAGTCCGACGCCCCCAGCGAGAGCGCATCAAGGGTCGCCGCCGCTCCGTGCTCGGTGAGGGTGCTGAACATGATGACCGGCAATTTGGGATACAACTTGCGCAATGCCGCCAGCGTTTCCAGGCCGTTCATCACGGGCATCTCGACGTCGAGGGTGATCAGGTCGGGTTTGAGCAGTGGAATCTTCGCCAGAGCAATATGCCCGTCGCTAGCCGTGCCCGCTACCTCCAGCGCGCGGTCTCCCGACAAGGTGTCAGAGAGCAGCTTGCGAATCACTACCGAATCATCCACCACGAGGATGCGAATGGGAGCCATAGCAAGTCGCGTCTGTCCGGTCATGATCCAGGCATCCAGCTACTCCGCCATAGCCGGAGGTGTACATGGAAGCTAAGAGCCCGCGTGAGCCGACTTACTCCGGGCATGAGTCGCTCCCGCGTCGTTTCCCCGCCCGTTGTCGTTCGTGTTGATCTTGAATTGCTCGATCAGGCGGCGAAGTTGCGTGGACGTTTCCACCAGTTGCTGTGACGCCTTCTGGGTATCGGTGGCTCCGCGCGTCGTACCCTGCGCCGCCTCCGCCACACCCCTAATGTTGCTGGTAATCTCGCCGCTGCTGTGCGCCGCTTCGCTCACGTTGCGCGACATCTCGTTGGTGGTCGCGTTCTGTTCCTCGACCGCCGTGGCAATGGTGCTCGAGATATCGTTAATCTGATTGATCACTCCGCTGATCGATGCGATGGCGTCAACGGCAGCTTTGGTGTCGGTCTGGATAGCCTCGATCTTGCGGCTGATGTCTTCGGTAGCTTTAGCAGTTTCCTTGGCCAGTTCCTTGACTTCGTTGGCTACCACAGCAAATCCTTTGCCCGCCTCGCCAGCGCGCGCGGCTTCGATGGTGGCGTTCAGCGCCAGCAGGTTGGTCTGCTGCGCGATGGAAGTGATGACTTTAATCACCTGACCAATCTCAGTGGAGGAATCGCCCAATTTGGACACGGTGGCGGTGGTCGTTTCCGCGACCTTGACAGCGGAGGTTGCGACCTTGGCCGCCTCGGTAGCATTCTTGGCGATCTCCTTGATGCTGGCGCCCATCTCTTCGGCCCCAGTGGCTACCGTCTGGAGGTTCTGGCTGACCTGCTGTGCGGCTTTCGAAACCACGTCGGCTTGAGCCGAGGTTTCCTCGGAATTGGCTGTGATTTGCTGGCTGGTGGCGTTCAGTTCCTCGCTCGCGCTGGCCACCTGGACCGCATTTTCCGTGATGGCCAGGATCATGCGTTTCAGGCTGCCGCTCATCTTATTGATCGCCGTGGTCAGGTCACCCAATTCGTCCTGGCTGCGGACCTTCAGATCGTCGCGGGTCAAGTCTCCTGCCGCGATGGCTTCGGCCTGGACCAGAACCGACTGGGTCGCGCCCGCAATGCCGCGGCTCAAGAAAATGGCCACAAAGATTCCGATGCCCAAGGCCGCGAAAGTGGTCACCGCGATCGTCAGGCTGAGCGCGCGGTTCTCCGCGTGCAAGTCCTCCTTGTTTTTGGCCAATAGCGTGTTGAGTGAATCCGCCATGTCTCCCAGCGATTTCTTGAGCCCATCATTGATGGGCGTAGCCTGTTCGGTATTTTCGTAACCCGCTTTAATAACAGCATCGCGCTCGCTGCCACCTGCATGAGCCATCGAAGCCTCCTGAGCTGCGCGGAGGAGGGGAATCCGCTGCTTCACCTCAGCCAACCGGTCACGATTTGCTTGGAGAGTCCATTTGGGAGCCAATTCGTCCATCTCAGCAACATCTTTTTCGATGTCGCTCCAAGCCCCGTCAAATCCCTTCTTCGCTAACTCTCTCCTGGCCGGGTCTGCTCCGGAGAGAATCGTCTGGCGAGCCTTGTTCTGGGTCTGATTCACATCCCGCTGCAATTTTCTAGAGGCTTCGACCGAGGGGAAACGCAGATCCAACGCGGTATCCTGGATTTGCCTGATGTCGGCCGACTTCAGGTAGCTCATTATGGCGCTAAAGACCATCAAGGCGAGGATTACTCCAAAGCCCAGTCCCAGTTTCCTGCCAAGTGTAAGTTTCATTTCCTTGTCTCCCCAACTTTCCGAATTCAAAACCATTGAACCATTGCCGGCTGACCGCGCTGGCGCAATAGAGACAGCGCTTGTCGGCTAGCTTCCAGCCCTTATCGACCAGCGGCCGCCGTTTCCGCTACATCCGTCATCTGACACGCTTTTTCGATGTCGAGCACATGCATGAGCCGGCCATTCAGTTTGTGGACGCCCAGGATCATCGCTCGGACTGACCCGCGCAAGGTTTCCGGTGGAGGTTCGAAGCTGGATTCCTCGCCCTCGACCACATCGCCGATTTCGTCAACCAGCAGACTGACCGCGCCATCCTCGGACCGCACGACCACATTCATGGCAAGCATGCCCGGGGGGCGCGGCTCCAGTTCCAGCCGCCGGCGCAGATCGACCGCGGTGACGATTTGGCCGCGCAGGTTGATGAGCCCGCTGACCACGTCAGGCGCCAGCGGAACCTTGGTCATCTCCAGTGAGCGGATGACTTCCTGCACGCCTTTCAATTCCACGCCGAACAGCAACTTGTCCAGATAGAACGTGCAAAACTGTGAAGTATGGGTCATGGCTTAGTTCGCAACCTCTGCCGATCTCAACGCAGGGCTCGGCCGTGTAGCGCTCACATCTGCGCTGCGCAGAATGGCCGGGATATCGAGCAATTCCGTGACCCGGTCGCCGATCACCACGGAATAGAGAACCGCTGCCCGGGTCGCTGGCGACCTAACGTCCGCCCGGTCTTCGACAATGTCCAGAATCCGTTCCACCACTAAGCCGAAGGAGCGTCCCTCGTGATTCAATACCAGCGCCTGAATCGGTCCTGAATCCGCCGTTGGCGGAGCCTGCAGCGCGCGCAATTTATTGCGCCGCTCTTCCAGCACAACACTGAGGCGAATCAGGGGTAGAATCTGGCCGCGATACTGAGTCACCCACTGGCTGCCGGACATTTCCACTTGCGCTACCGGAAACTCCTCCAGCCGTGCCAGAGTGCTAAGCGGTATTGCCATGCGGGAATCGCCTGGGCCCGCGAAGAGCAGGAAGGTTTGTTTGTCCACCACAGTTCCCGCGGATTCCGTGGTTTTTTCAGTTAGGGCGCGATCCCGCGTTTCCGTGACCACGCTGGCGCGTTGCGCCAGGCCGAGCACATCCAGAATGAGCGCTACTTTGCCGTCCCCCATGATGCTCGAACCGGCAAACGTCTTAACCGTCTTGAGCTGTTTACGAAGCGGCTTCACCACGATCTCTTCCGTGTCGTTGATCTGATCGACTACCAGACCGAATTGCCGCTCATCGGCTTGCAGCACCACGATGTTGACCGCGCCGTTACTTTCCGTCGCGGGGTTCGCCTCAGCGCCGAGTTTCAGTTCCCGGTTGAGATACACCAGCGGCAGGAGACGTCCGCGCAATCGGTAGACCGGCGCGCCATGAACCAACTCGATGCCCTTGCCCACCTCGTCAGCCTCGAGCCGCACCAGTTCGAGCAAGCTCACTTGGGGAATGGCGTAACGATCACCGCCGCAAGTTACAACCAGCGCGGGAATGATGGCCAACGTCAACGGAATTTTTACCTTGACCGTCGTGCCTCGGCCGAGAGCAGACTGAACGTCCACCGTACCGCCAATCTTTTCTACGTTCGTCTTCACCACGTCCATACCGACGCCGCGGCCCGAAACATTGGTGACCTTTTCCGCCGTGGAAAATCCGGGCAGAAAAATAAGATTGAAGATTTCCCGGTCGGTCATGCGTGCCGCCTGTTCGGCGGAGATCATTGCGCGTTCGACCGCCTTCTTGCGGATGCGCTCGCCGTTTAACCCGGCGCCATCATCACTGATCTCGATATTGACCTGCCCGCCTTCATGAAAGGCACGGAGAATCAAACGTCCGGTTCGATCCTTCCCCACCTTCACCCGCTCCTCGGGAAGCTCGATGCCGTGGTCCACGGAGTTGCGTACCAGATGCGTGAGCGGGTCCTTAATTGCCTCGATAATAGTTTTGTCGAGTTCGGTCTCTTTGCCCTCCATCTCGATGCCCACCTCCTTGCCACAACCGAGCGCGACGTCGCGCACAGTCCGGGGAAACTGGCTCCAGATGTTCCCGATGGGCTGCATGCGAGTCTTCATGACCTCTTCCTGCAGTTCGGTGGCAATGAGGTTCATGCGCTGGGAGACTGCCTGAAGGCTGGTGTCTTCCACTGTGTTTGCGATCTGCAGAAGCTGGTTGCGCGCCAGCACCAGCTCACCGACCAGCGTCATCAGCTTGTCGAGTACAGTGACCCCGACTCGAATCGTCTCTGCTGCGGTGTCACGATGCTTGGATTCCAAGCTTTGCTGGGCCGCAGTGACGTCCTCGCGCTTGGCGAGACCTGGCTCCTCGGCGTGCACCGGCACGGGTTCGACAGACCGGGCACTGATTGCTTCTTGGGTCGGCTGTATCTTGGCAGCCTTGGGTCTTTTCGTTGCCGCAGGCTTCGCTGGTTCTGAGGGTGGTGGAGATAACTCCATTTCATTGGCGTCTGCCAGAGTGATCGATTTTCCTGGTGCGGGTGGCTCAACTTCCTGGTGCGCTGGCGATTCGGCCGCACCAACCGGCTTGGCCGCGACCGCGCCGACCTGTTGCAGCCGCGTCAGGGTTTCCCGTAGCTCTGGGTAATCGATCTCGCCATCCTGGCCAGTCGATTGAATTTCCTTGAGCATCTGGCGGACCGCATCCACCATACCCAGCAGCGCCGTGGTAAGTTCCGGGTTGAGCGTAAGCTGGCCGTCCCGAAGCCGCGTCAGCAGGTTCTCGCCAACGTGGGCAACTTTTTCGAGCTTGTTAAAACCCAGGAATCCGCAGGTGCCCTTGATGGTGTGGATGGTGCGAAACACGCTGCCCAGCGCGTTGCGATCGTGGGGATTTTTCTCCAACCCGACCAGTTCCCGATCCAGCCGGTCCAGGTTCTCGTAACTCTCGACCAGAAAATCCTGGACGATGTCGCTGTCGCTCATCGCTGTCGTTCCTTTCTAAGTAGTAAGTGACTTCTAATGCGCGGGGTCGCCGGTCTGTCGCCGCTTGCCTCGTCTGCTGCTAGCGTGCCTTCCCTCGGGAAGTAAGTTCGATGTGGAGCGGACCAGTTAGTCCGATCTCCTCTATCTCTTTGTTATCGTCAGCTCAGCGATTTTCATTAGGGAGCGGGAACTCGCGGTCGCAGGAACGGGCAGGCCCCAGGGCTAGGAAGAGACACTTCGCTAGGCGTTGTGTTTGACGCTGTTGCCCAGCGCGACCAGAAAGATGGCACTTTTGCCTTCGGCGTGTGGGGAGAAAAAGCGGGTTACATCATCATCGTAGAAGGTGAGACCGGTAGCGCCCAGACGCTGGGCGTAAGCGGCCAGATACAATTTGCCGCCGAGGATGCCGGCTTCTAATTGCACCGGGCGATATCCGCGGTTGCCCATCCGTTCTAGAATCGGGTGCAAGTCCGCGAGGAAGAAGATGTCCACGGCAGCGTCGGCAGGTAGAGCTTGTTCCAGTCCGAGGTAACCAGCCTGGGCGCGGAAGTCCCCTTGCTTTAGACACTCAAGCACGCCGCAGTTGCGGTCAAACACGTAACCTCCCGCGGCGAGTCCTTCGACGGCATGGACAATCAGGTAAAGGTGATTGAGCTGAGATCCACTGGGACTCAGAAAATCCGCGGGGACACCGCGGGTTGCTCGGGCGAGGATAGTAGAGAGTTGCGTCAGGCTGATCGAAGTGCGAGCAAACTTGCGGCTGGAGCCCCGCCGCAGGATGACTTGCTCGATGGGATCGCGCGGCATTTCCGCGTCGGACAGAGACTGGAGCGGAATAACTGATCCCGAACCTAGCGGAGCATTGCTCGGCGGACTGAAGATCGGCTGAATTACGACCGGTGGACTCTCGCTTAGGGGCGGCAAGCTGGCTAGTGCAGCGCCATCGCGCCACGCCGCAACTTCCTCGGGCGAGTGCAGCGAAGATGCAGCGTGCATCTCGCGCATGAGCGGATAGTCAGTCTCGTGCCGGGAGAGTGGAACAGTTTCGAGGCCAAGAGGTGAGACTTCCGCCCGGACTCGCGGCGCTGTTTGGGAAGGAAGCCCGGAGCTGTAGCCGAGAGCCACGAGGGAGAACGCCACCTCGCGCTGAGAATCGATATCCAGCAGACGGTTCACGGTCTCGTCGACAAACCCGCACACCACCTTGGCCGGCAATCCCAAGGCGGTGGCTACAGCCAGTAGATTGGCGAGCAGCGTGCCGTTGTCCCAGCCGAAATGCCGGTAGGTGCGGGCCTGATATTTCCAGGCATTGCGCCAGTACGTACAAGTGCAGACAATGGTCAGCGGTGCGTGCGCAATAGCCATTTCACCGCTGGTCGCCTCAACCAGCACCCTGCGACAGTCTCCAGCACGCAACTGGCGCAGTCCAAACTCGGCGGCGGCGAAATGATATACGCCTGCTGGAAGGCCGGTGAGATCGCTGCAGACCAGATACAACTCGACCTCATAGAGCGCACCGGTGCAGGCTGCAGCGCGAAAGTAGATCTCGCCGCCCGGATACTTGCGGTGTCGGGTAATGCCGGCGGAAAGATACAAAAGCTGAGCCACGGCCTCTAAATCCGGCGCAGCCTCGGTCTGGGCGGGAACGCTCCCGGCGATGGCAGAAAGCGCGGCGACCCCGGTCTGCCGCACGTCGCGGGGCAACGGTGAAGGGTCGATTGTGGCATAAATCTTGAAGGGCAGCGGTTGGTTGGCAAAATCTAAAGAATGCGCGTTGGTACGGATGCTGGCATAGGAATGCTTCGTCGCGTTGTGATAGTTCCAAGCGAGTTCGAGATTCCGGTTGTTGGGCATCGCGGCGATGGGTAGTCGTTCATCAGCATAATAGTCTTTCGAGACGAATCGAGTTGAGCGTCGGCGTGCGCAGTGTGGGCAATCCGGCAAGCATTACCGACCCAGGTGCCTCCACATACCTGATCCGCTATATCAGAGCCCGACCGTGTTGGACGTCCGGCGGCATTAACCGGCCGGTCTGACACATTTTTCTCCAGTCATATTCGTAGGCGGTGCCACAAAGCAAACATATCTGATAGTGACGGCCACCGGTATCGATCCGTGGCCAGGCAAACCGGTGCGAGCATCCGCGTCCGAGAAGGTGCTTCAAGAAATTCATTGCGTCACCGCCTGATTACGGCCCTTCCAATGATCGAGCCAACGATGGAAGAACGGCTTGGATGGAGCATTCAGTAAATCCTGGATAACGGATAAGAGAACCTTGGGCGGCTGAGACTTAGTGAGAAAAGTATCCACCGATTCCAACTTTTTCTTCGGCAAGGGTCCGTAGGCCGATAGCAGCAAGATTGGAATATGTGACTTAACCTGCTTCATCTTTGCGGCGACGATGTCGCCGTTCATACCAGGCATCTGGTAATCAAGGACCACCGCATCCACAGAATGCGAAAAGAACAAGTTCAAACCTTCGGTCCCACTGGTCGCTTCCAGGACCTCGAAGCCGTTCTCCTCGAGCAACAACTTGCGTCCGATAAGGCCGTTCCAGTGGTCGTCAATGCAGAGAATCGTTGCTTTTCGCCGAGACATCTCTCACATCCGTTTCGGCCAGGGCTGGTGCTGCCAGCGACGTTCGCCCGGATGAGGAGCTACATTGCTGGACTTTTGAAGTGGTGGGCAGGTTGATTCTGACTACGCCGCAATATGTTTTCAAATTACGAATGTGCACTATGGCGGCAGTTACCGCGATCAGCCATGCGATCTTTGCCTGCGATTTTCAAACCGGTTCATGAGAGAAGCTGCAGAACGGTCTGTTCGATCTGCTTCCAGGCTCTTGTGCGCGGGTCGATGAGATCGTAGTGGCCGGCAGCGGGGAGTTCCAGGAGGTGGACGTTTTCCTTATCTTTATCTTTGCCGGCGCGCTTTTGCTTGGACGCGACGTAATCGCGGCTGAAGGCGGAGGGGACTGTGTCGTCGTCGGCGCCATGGATGAGCCGTTGGCGGCCTTGAGGAATAGAGAGTTGCATGGGATCGGCTTCGCGGTAGTGATCGGGGACCTCGGTTGGCGTCCCGTGGAGGAATTCGACGACGGCATCATTGCTCAGGTGGAGTTGGTAGGCACGCTGAAGGTCGACGACTCCGGCGAGAGAAACAACACGTGTCACGCTGGGTTCGTGGGCGGCGAGGCAGAGGGCCAGTTGACCTCCGGATGAATGTCCCATCACGACAAGCTTTTGCGGATCGAGGCTGTGCTGCCGGGCGTCTTGTCGCAGGAACTGGTAGGCGCCACGAATGTCGGCAAAGGTATTGGGCCAGCCTCCACTTTCATTGGCGACGCGGCGATACTCGACGTTTGCGGTCGCTACTCCTTTGGCCGTGAGAGCGGCGCAGAGGTGGCCAGTGTGTTCCAGGCCGTACTTGGCGCGCCAGAAGCCTCCGTGGATGTTGATGACTGTTGGGTAGGGGCCTTTTGATTTTGGTAAGCGGAGATCGAGGAACTGATTTGGATCGGAACCATAGACGAGGCGGGCGTCCGCGGGTGGAGGTGGGAGGGTGAGGATATCTTCCGACATATCCGGCTAACGATTCTAGATGGTTAGGGGGCGAATTGCGATCTAGGGACGGCCCACTGTTGCGTTCATTCGTAGCGCAGGGCTTCGATCGGATCTAGATTTGCGGCGCGCATGGCGGGGACCATGCCGCTGATCACTCCGACGATCGCTAGGATAGTCGTGGCTACCACAAGGATCATGGGAGAGACGATCAGGCGGATGTCTCCGGCTTCGGCGTGTTTAGCCAGTGCGCTATAGAGTGTGAGGCGGCCTACGGAGAGAGAAACAACATAGGAGAGCAGGATGCCCAGAACTCCGCCGACCGCGGTAATCACCATGGCCTCGGCCAGGAACTGGAAAAGAATGTGGTGTCGGCGCGCGCCGAGGGCTTTTTCGACGCCGATTTCGCGCGTGCGTTGCGTGACCGACACCAGCATGATGTTCATGAGGCCAACGCCGCCGATGCCAAGAGTGATGGTGCCGATGAGGGCGAGAAGGATTTTCAGCGCCATCGAAATAATACCGAATTGCGAGAGCTGTTTTTGAGCATCGAAGACGAAGACCGCGCGCGGATCGTCGGGTTTGAAATTGTGCGTACCAGCCAGAGATTCCTTAACAGTCTTGGCCATCTTGTCGTGGTCCAGGCCGGCGGAGTCCAACCAGATGCCATCGAGATAGTGGTTGTCCTTCACCACGTCCATGGAGTTGTAGGGGATGTAGACAACGCGGTTGTCGTCGTTGTCGCCCTCCTGCATGCGAGGCTTGAGGACGCCGATGACCTGGAAGGTGACGCCGTCGATACGAATCGATTCATTGATGGCGGGCATGCCGGAGAAGAGTTTGTCGCGGGCTTCCGAGCCAATAACGGCGAAGAGGCCATGGCTCAGGTTGTCGGCATCATCGAGGAAGCGGCCCTGCTCGACGTCCAGATTCCAGATTTCCTCGATGGCCGGATCCAGGCCCATCACGGGCAGAGTGAAGGAGCGGTTGTTGTTCTGAACCGTGGAATCTTTTTGAGACATGCGGACGACGTGCCGGGCGAGAGGGATGTTGTTGCGCAGCAGTTCGATATCTTCATTGGTGAAACGGATCTGGACGCCGGCCTTGTTGCCGCCGGCTTGTTGCGACGTGCGTCCGGGGAAGACGCCGACGGCGGTGGCGCCAAAGCTTTCGAAAATGTTCTGGATGGCGCGGCCGAAGCCATTACCGTAGGCCAGAAGAAGGACGACCGTCGCGATACCCCACGCCATTCCGGCCATGGTGAGAAGAGTGCGACGGAGATCGTGGCGCATGGCGGAGACGGCTTGTTGGAGCAGATCGCGGTGCATGAGGATCCTGATTATCGAATGGTTATTCTTGATTGTTAACTTTCAATAGTAGTAAAGCCGCTCTCGTCCGGGGCCCTTCTTCGAGCGCTTCTTCGATTGAATTCCTACTCCTTGCGCAGAGCCTCAACCGGCTGGAGCGAGGCGGCACGACTGGCGGGGTAAAGCCCGGCAGCTACGCCGGCGATGGCCAGCGCAATCACGGCTAACGCTGCCGTGGCAGGGACAAGTTTGGGGGCATCGAATCCCGGGCCGAGTTCGACCCCAGAAAATGGGGCCATGACCCCCGCCGCGCCCGCAATGCCAATCCCCCCGCTGACCAGGGTCAGGAAAGCTCCTTCGACAAAGAACTGGAACATGATGCTGCGGTTGGTGGCGCCGACTGCCTTACGGAGCCCGATTTCGCGGGTGCGGTCGGCGACAGCCACGAGCATGATGTTGACGATGCCGATGGCGCCGAGAGCGAGCGTAACCAGGCCGACACTGCCCAGAAACGTGTTCATGGCGTCGAAGATTTTGCCAACCTGGTCGACGGTTCGAATAGTGTCCCACTCATCGAAGGAATCCGGACTGTTGGGGTCAAAGCCGTGATTGCGCGCGATGACTTTGTGTACTTCATGCTGGGCGGTTTCATGGAGCGCGCGTGATTTGGGTTGATAGTTGATAAATGAGATGACATCGGGGGCCTCTCCTGCCTTTTGGGGAGGGAAAAACTGGTGCATGGTATTGAATGGGATGAAGCTGCGGAGGTTGAGGTTCATATTGTCGCCGTGCCCAACCTTCTGCAGAGTGCCGATGACTTCGAAGCGGATTCCATTGAGCAGAATCGTGCTGCCGATGGCGGCACGGCCGTTGAATAGTGTGCGGCGGACTTCGTCTCCGATGACGACGACCGAGCGCTTCTGGGAGTCGTCCATGTCATTGATCCAGCGGCCTTCGTTGAGAGGCAGATAGCGGATTTGGTTGAAGTTGGCGGGGGCGCCGATGACCTGCCCGCTGGCTTGAAAGAAGTCGCTCACGGCACGGATATCGCCGCGGGAGATGGCGGGGGCGGCGGCGCCGACACTACGGCACTCGCGGAGGATGTCTTCGTAGTCGCGATGAGTCAGGTAATACTGGCGGAGTGCGGTGAAACTGCCTTGCATGACCGGTGCGCGGCCAGACCAGATGAACATCACGTTCTCGCCAAGCGTGTCGAACTGCTTGCGATTACCTGAGCGGAAACCCTCGCCCAGACCGACCAGCAAGAGTAGGGAACCGACGCCCCAGGCAATGCCAAACATGGTGAGAAACGAGCGCAGTTTATGGGCCCAGAGCGTACCCAGGGTCTGACCGAAAATATCGAGAATAAGACGCACTCTCGTCATTATAGGGGCTTCCAGTTCCGGCGTCGGGTCTCCCGCATGGTCGAGGTTCACCCTCGGCAAAGAGGCGAGGAAGGGAAGGGGCCCTGCACAATTACTCATATATTCCGACGTGCACCTTCTATTTTGTTTGATTGCTGCATTTTCTAGACAATTCAGTAGAAATCGGTTTCGCATCGTGCGTGAGTTGAGTATGCTCTAGCGGGATGACGACGCTTGCTCTAACCGAGTTGTTGGGCGCGACGGTGTATGACCCGTCCGGCGCGGCAAGCGGACGTGTGCGCGAAGTGACCCTGGCCCCGCAAGAGGATCGTTCACGGGTGGCCTCGTTGATTGTGAAAACGAAGTCGGGAAACCGGGTGCTGGCATTCGCCGCAGTGTCGTCGATCAATGCGGGGGTGTGGGCCAAAACCGCGGTCGCGGAATGGCCAGGGGAGAATGGGGGCGAAGGCCTGTTCATGTTGGAGCGCGACCTGCTCGATCAGCAGGTGATCGACATCAATGGACGAAAAGTGGTTCGGGTAAATGACGTCGATCTGCAGGTGGATGCCCAGAAAGATGCGCGCGGCAGCTACACAACTTTACACGTGCAATCGGTGGACGTTGGCGCGCGGGGTGCAGTGCGGCGTTTGCTGCGTGGAGTGGCACCGAAGGCTGCATTGCATGCGCTCTTGGAGCGGATACCTCCGAAATCCATTCCGTGGGATTTTGTCGACGTGATCGAAACCGACCCGGCGCGGCGCAGAAGTCTATCGTCGAGTCCCTGGACTCGGAGCGTGCGGCAGATATCGTCGAGGAGATGGATCCCGACGCAGCAGCGGACTTGCTCGGAGACCTGACCGACGAGAAAAGCGAACAGATCCTGGTCCAGATGCAGCCCGAGGAGCGGCAGGATGTGGTCGAACTCCTGGAGCATCGAGAAGAGACCGCCGCTGGCCGCATGACGACGGAGTTCCTGGCGCTGCCGGTGCGGGCTACGGTGCAGGACGCAGTCGATTCGATGCGGCACTTCGAGGGCGGAGTAGAGTCGGTGAGCACCATCTATCTGGTCGATTCGCACGGCACGCTGGTAGGCGCGGTGCCGCTGGCGAAGATTGTCCTGGCGGAACCGGCGACTCCAATGCTGGCCCTGACCCAGGAGCCGCTGGTTCTCAGTCATGAAGGTGTGGGAGAAAACGAGGTGGCAGAACTGTTCGATAAATACAACTTGCTGACTTTGCCCGTAGTGGACGACCACAACCGATTGACCGGAGTTATTACGTCAGACGACGTGATCAGTATGTTGCGTGCAAAACTCTGAGCGGTATCTTAGTTCGGTCCCGGCGCTGCCCCTTCGAATTGCCCGACGGCATTTTCCGGCTTCTCGATTTTTCAGCACTTTTCGTTTGGTCAATTCGCGGAGTCCGTTTATTCTAGTGCGTCTTCGAGGAACCTTTCGCAAAGTGCGCGAAGCGCGGGTACTCAGTTCCGTTTATATGTCTGCGAAATGTGCACATGAGGTTACTGAAAAGCTGGAAGAGCCGGATCCTCCTGTTTTTTGCGGTGGTAGGGCCGGGATTCATCACCGCGAACGTCGACAATGATGCCGGCGGCATCCTGACCTACTCGTCCGCCGGAGCCCAGTTCGGACATCTTCTGCTTTGGACCATGATCCCGATCACGCTGGCCCTGATCGTGGTGCAGGAGATGTGTGCCCGCATGGGTGCGGTGACCGGCAAGGGATTGAGCGACTTGATCCGCGAGGAGTTCGGCTTCCGCATCACGTTTTTCATGATGATTGGAATTTTGTTTACCAACTTCGGAAACGTGGTGACGGAGTTCATCGGAATTGCAACCAGCCTGGAACTGTTTGGACTATCCCGGTTCGTCACAGTACCGGTATGCGCAGTGATCGTTTGGCTGATCGTGGTCAAGGGGCAGTACAAGAGTGTGGAGAAGGTGTTCCTGGCGGCGTCGTTCTTCTATGTGACCTACATTTTTGCGGGCGTCCTCGCGCATCCCGCTTGGAAAGATGCGACCATCGCTACATTCAAGCCGCCGGCGCTCCATGCATTTCGCGATCAGGCATATTTGTTCATGGTGATTGGCGTAGTGGGGACCACGATTGCGCCCTGGATGCAGTTCTATCTGCAGTCGTCGATTGTGGAGAAGGGTGTGTCGCGGAGGCAGTTCAAGGCCTCACGTCTGGATGTGGTGACGGGATGTATTTTCACCGACGTGGTGGCGTGGTTCATCATTGTGGCTTGCGCGGCGACGCTTTACGTTCACGGCTACCGTGATATCAAGTACGCGGCTGACGCGGCCCAGGCTCTGCGCCCGCTGGCCGGCGACTACGCCTACATCCTGTTTGCGGTGGGACTGTTCAACGCATCACTATTCGCGGCTTCGATTCTTCCGCTTTCGACCGCATACACGGTGTGCGAGGGCCTGGGGTTTGAATCCGGCGTGGGAAGAAAGTTTGGCGAGGCTCCGGTGTTCTACTGGCTTTATACGCTGCTGATTGTAGCGGGAGGAGCATTTGTGCTCACGATCCCAGGGCAGCAACTAGTGAAAATCGTCATCTGGTCTCAGGTTCTAAATGGCGTGGTGCTCCCGTTTGTGCTGATCTTCATGCTGCTTCTGATCAACAAAAAGGAATTGATGGGCGAGTATGTGAACACCAGGCTGTTCAACGCAGTGGCGTGGACGACGACGGTGTTGGTAATCGGATTATCCTTTGCCTGGGTATGGGCGTTGATAAAGGGGTAAGCCGACTTGGGGCGGTTGGCAAGCCGGTGGGCTGGTTCGCACTGGAAAGTCCGCCGAGTCGCCAGCAACTGGTTTTTGGCCGCTCGTGACTCGGCGATTCCTGTTAGAAGGCGCGAAGCTCAGTGACCGTCGAGACATCCCTTCTGGCCTGAACTATTGGGGTAGCCAGTGCCCGTGTTGTAAGCGTTGTTGGACCACTCGCCCTGAATTTTCCACTGCGTGCCGTTACTGAACGTCACCAATGGGACATTGAAGGTCCAGGCGCACTTATCTCCGTTCTCTTGGCCGCGGCGATCATACCAGGCGCCGGGAGAATCGGGATCGGTGCGAGCTTCTGAAAGCTCGTGTCCGCTGACGTTGGCGAGTGCCGCCAATCCTTGCGAGTGCAAACCTGAAGTATCCTGCGGATCGCAGCCCGCGTCTCCATCCATATTGAAGAAGAATGCAACTTGCACGGTCACGCCGCTGCAACTGCCAAAGGTGTGATAGGCGCAGTAGCCGGCGTTGCCCCGTGGT
>WNFI01681130.1_pt1 | contig 22951 bp, 21 predicted proteins | sample 5400471 | NCBI WGS metagenome assembly WNFI01 (sample SAMN13153348, study PRJNA577476) | soil metagenome | isolation source: 100 cm saprolite on Douglas fir-dominated hillslope | place: USA:California | collected 2013-09-17
CATAGGCGCGGCCCACATCGGCGCCGCGAGCCGCGCCGGGCGGCGCGACGAGGTCGGTCAGGAGCGGGAAGGTCATTCCCATGCCGATCGCCGGCACCAGCACCACCCCGCCCACGGCGAGGCCCATCGCCAACAAGCGCTCGATGGCGTTGAGCGACTCCGCCTGGAAGACGGCGACGATATAGCGGGGAAGGGCGCTGAACACGACAAAGAGCAGGCCCGCCCCCACGGCCGTGATGGCCTGCGCCAGCGCCGCACGCGCCGCGGTCTCGCTCGGCGCGACGCTGCGGTGAGCCACGATACGGCTCCCGATCCCGATTCCCAAGAGGAACACGAGCAGCACGAGCGTAAACGCGTACGTCGAGCCGCCGACGATCATGACCAGAACCCGGGTCCACGCGATTTCGTCGACTAGCGAGGCGAAGGCGGTCAACCCCAGCAGGACCAGGCCAACCGACCGGAGAAGGCGGGGGGTCGGCAGCCGTGCCGCGTCCACCGGACCGTCCCCGCTCGGGGGAAGGGGGGCGAGCGGCCGGGCCACGGCCAGGGCGGTGACGCCGAGCGCCAGGTTGAGCAGCGCCGTGCCCCACAAGCTCGCCCGGATCCCCGCGTACTCGATGAGGACGAATCCGGCGAGCGCCGTTCCCACGACGGCCCCGAGGGTGTTCAGCCCGTACAAGAGCCCTACGGCGCGCGGCAGCTCACCCCGGTCACTGGCCATGAACGCGCGGGTGAGGACAGGCAGAGTGCCCCCCATGAGCGTGGTGGGAACGAGGAGCACCAGCGCCGCCAGGCCGAAGCGCAGCGCCATGCTCGCGCCCCCGCCCAGCTGGAGCGCACCCGCCGCCCCGAGGTACAGCCGATGCACCAACGCCAGGACGAAGGGCGAGACGGCCCCGAATGCCCCGATGGCGAGCTCGAGCCACCCATATAGGGCGGCGGGTCGGGGATGCCGGTCCACCCGGCGTCCCAACAACCATGCCCCGAGCCCGAGGCCGCCCATGTAGGCGGCCACCACCGTCGTCACCGATTGGATAGTCGAGCCGAACGTCTGATAGAGGACCCGGACCCAGAGGAGCTCATACACGAGCCCCGTCGCTCCGGACAAAAAGAAGAGAAGACTGTACGCGCGGACCGCGCTAAAACGCATGCAGGTCGCGCATGGCCCGCGAGAGATCTTCCACCTGTGGCAGGATGAAATCCTCGAGCGTGGGTGCGTAGCCGACGAACGTGTCGGTCGAGGCCACTCGCTTCACGGGCGCGTCCAGCCACGGGAAGCACTCGTCGGCGATGCGGGCGGCGATCTCGGCGCCGTAACCCCACGACTGCGCATCCTCGTACGCAACCAGCACCTTGTTCGTCTTGATCACCGACGCCCTGATCGCTTCCCAATCCACGGGCGAGAGCGTGCGCAGATCGATCACCTCGACGCTCACCCCGTCGCGCTCCTCGAGCTCCTTTGCGGCCACGAGCGAGCGCTGCACCACGGCCCCGTAGGTCACGACGGTGAGGTCGCGGCCCGCCCGCACCACTTTCGCCTTGCCCAACGGGATCATGAAGTTCGGCCCGGGGTTGGGCGCCTTGTTGTACGTCTGGCGGTAGAGGTGCTTGTGCTCGAGGAACACCACGGGGTCGTCACACCGAATGGCGGTGCGCAGCAGGCCGTTGGCGTCGAGCGCGGTGCTGGGACACACGACGCGGAGCCCTGGCACGGCCGTGAACACCACGGCGCCCGTCTGGGAATGATAGATCGAGCCGCCCTTGAGATAGCCCCCGTAGGTGACGCGCACCACGACGGGGGCCGAGAACGCGTTGCTGGAGCGCCACCGTAAGGTGGCCAGCTCGTTGCGCAGCTGGTGATAGGCAGGCCAGATGTAGTCGAAGAATTGAATCTCGACCACCGGTTTCAGGCCGCGGGTGGCGAGGCCGATGGCCCGGCCCACGATGTTCGCTTCCGCGAGCGGTGAGTTGTAGACCCGATCGCTCCCGAACTGTCGCTGCAGCCCCCAGGTGACCTTGAAGACGCCACCCTTGCCCTTCACGTGGTCCAGGTGCTGCTCGCGACTGGCGTCCGCCACGTCCTCGCCGAACACCACGATGCGCGGATCACGCGCCATTTCATCCTTCATGCAGGCATTCAGCAGGTCCACCATCGTGGTGGGATCGCCTCCGAACCGCGGGTCGTCCTCCGTGTCGAACTGTTCGGACGTGGGATCGACGTCGGGCGAATACACGTACAGCAGGGCCGTCTCCGGCTCCGGCTGGGGCGAGGCCAGCGCCATGTCCGCGGCGACGCCGACTTCCTCATCCACCTGACGCTTGATGGCCTCGATCTCCGCTGCGGCAGCCACGCCCTCGGCGATGAGCCGCTTGGGGAACAAGGTGAGGCAATCGCGGCGTGCCTCCTCCTCGCGCTCCTTGGGCGGCTTGTACAGCACTTCGTCGTCCGAGAGCGAGTGCGAGTAAGGCCTGGTCACGTGCGCATGCACCAGCGCGGGCCCCTTGCGTTGGCGGACGTACTCCGAGGCTCGCAGCAGCACGTCGTAGGAGGCGACCGGATCACAGCCGTCGACTTCCTCGACCAAGAGGCCCGGGAAGTTCCGCACGAGCTTCGACACCGAGCCGCCCGCCGTCTGAACCTCCACGGGGACCGAGATCGCGTACTTGTTGTCCTCGATGAGGAACAACACGGGCAGCCTCAGGTTGCTGGCGGTGTTGAGCGCCTCCCAGAACTCCCCTTCGCTCGTCGTGCCGTCCCCCGCGGACACGTACACGAGCTCGTCGCCATGTATCGGCTTTTCCGCGATCGCGTCGATCCGGTTGTAGCGGAGCCACGCCTCGGCGCAGCCCACGGCCTGGAGCAGCTGCGTGCCGGTGGGGCTCGACTGACTGACGATATTGAGTGCCTTGTGGCCCCAGTGGGAGGGCATCTGGCGGCCACCCGAGTTGGGATCCTCGGCCGCACCGACCGCGGAGAGCAGCATCTCGGTGGGGGTCATCCCGAGGCTCAATAGGAGCGCGCGGTCGCGATAGTAGGGATAGAACCAGTCGTACGCGGGGCGGAGGGCTTTCCCCGCCGCCACCAGCACCCCCTCGTGACCCGCACCCGAGATTTGGAAGAAGATCTTGTTCTGCCGCTTGAGCTGGATCTCCTTGTCGTCGATGCGCCGCGACAGGAGCATCAGCCGATACATGTCGAGCAGGTCGGCCTTGGACAGGGATTTGGCGGCCCGGGGGCGGGGTTGAGCACGCGTCGCCATGGCAGAAAGATAGTCTACTTCGGCCCGCCCAAAAGCTCCGGCAGGCGGCGGAAGTAGTCCGTGGCGGCGCGGACATCCGGGTCGTTCCGCACGAGGAACTCGTCGCGCGCATCGGGTCCCCATCGCACCTCCGCAACACGCAGCGCGAGGTTGCGTCCGATCCGCGCAGCGAGCAGCGAGTCTGGCTCTGCCGCCACGTGGAAGCGGCGCCGCACTCGTTCCAGGAAGGGAGTCACGAGCCGCGTGTCCCACTCCGCGCGGGCATTCATCCAGCTCGCCCGGGCGGCCGGAGTGGCCGGCAACGTCAAGGCGAAGCTGTCGGCCAACGCGTCACCCAACCCCGAGTCGGTGGCCGCGCTCCACCACACGGGTATACGGGCCGGCCGGGGCAGCTCGACGTCGGGCGCGATGCCGCCGCCGCCACGCACGGGCCGGCCATGATCGGTGTGAAAGGTCTCGAGCGTATCCTCCCCGGCGCCGGCGACGCCGCCGAAGGCGCGGTACTCCTCGGAGCGCAGGCCGTGGTAGCGCCGCTGGATGAAGCGGCCGCTGGGCGTGATCACGCGTCCGATGGTCAGCCATATGACGTCGCCCGACGGGGTGAAGAAGACCGTCTGCATGAGCGCTTTGCCGAACGTGCGGCGCCCCAGCAGGAGCGCGCGGTCGTGGTCCTGGAGCGACGCGGCCAGGGCCTCGGCGGCGCTCGCGCTGCCACCGTCGACCAGAACGATCAGCGGCGCGGTGGTGAACTCGCCGTCGCGCTTGGTGACGAACGTCGTGTCGACTTCCTTCTTCCGCCCGCGGGTGCTGAACACCACCGTGTTCTTGGGGAAGAACTCCGATGCGAGCTCCACGGACGCGCGTACCTCACCACCGGGGTTCCGGCGGAGGTCCAAGATGAACTGGGTGGCGCCCTGGCCCCGAAGCCGCTTGAGGGCGTCATGCACCTCGGACGCAGCCTTTTCTCCGAACTCATCGAGGCGCACGTACCCAGTCGCAGGATCGGCTAGCCGCACGATCGAGACCGATGGAATCTTGACGTATTCTCGTTTGAGCGTGACCGAAAACGTGTCGGGCTCGAGGCGTGGGCCGCGCTCGAAGCGCAGGCGAACCTTGGATCCCTTGTCGCCGGACAGCTTCAGCTCGAGCGCTCTCGCATCCAGGCCCGCGACGGTTGTGTCGTCGACGAAGGTGAGCCGGTCTCCGGGCTGGAGGCCGGCTTTGTCCGCCGGGCTCTTCAGCATGACCGCCAGGACGCTCGCGACGCCGTCCACGTTCTCGAGCACCAGGCCGGTGACGGCGAGCTCGCGGCGCTGGAGCTTGGCGGCCTTGTTGCGATCGGCGTAGGACTCGAAGCGGCTGTGTGGATCGAGCGCCTGCAGGACTCCGTCAATCGCGGCGCGGACCAGCTGCGTGTAGGTCACGGAGTCCATGTAATTCACGCGGATGTGATTCAGCACCGCCGAGAACGTTTGCAGCTCTTCATAGGCAGACGGTTGCCGGGGGGCTGGCTGCTGCGCGGACATGCCGACCGCTACGAAGAGCAGCCAGGTAGTGGCCGAAAGGGTACGCGAACGCAGTGGGGGCATTGGGCGGCTCCTATCAACGTCCAAAGTGACTCGCGCAATGCGCCGGAGTTAGGGCGTTTTTTGCGGCACGGTAGCGCGGCCATGCGGCAGCGATCCTGCACCGCAAGTGGCGTGCTATGCGCCCACCGATCCATATTCGTGGTCATGAACGCCGCTGCGATACAGACGGTCCTCCGACATTTTACGTACGGTCTGTACGCGTTGACGGTAAAGCGTGAGGCCGACGAGCACGGCATCACCGCCAACTGGGTCAGCCAGGCCTCGTTTGACCCCGCCATGGTAGTGGTGGCAGTCGAGAGCACGTCTAAGATGATCGAGATGATCCGCGACGCGCACCACTTTGCCATCAGTGTGTTTCACGAAGGGCAGCGCGACCTGGCGGAGAAGCTGGGGCGCGGCCAGGTGGGCGCTATGCCAAAGCTCAAGGGAGTCAAGACCAAGCCGGGGCCGATCTCCGGTGCGCCCGTGCTCGCCGAGGCGCTCGGCTGGGTGGAGTGTCGCGTCGTTGCAACGCTGCCGAGTGGAGATCACACCCTGGTTCTCGGTGAAGTGGTCGAGGCGGGCGTCGAGCGCGAGGGCAAGGAGCTCAAGTACTCCGGCTAGCGCCTGTAGACCAGCTTCCCCCCCACAATTGTGTACCGTACTCGCGCCCGATCGAGCGAATCGGCCGGCGTGGTGAAGAGATTGCGATCCAGTACGACGACGTCCGCGTCACCGCCGGGAGCCAGAGTGCCCCGCTTGGCCTCGTCGAATGTGGCGTAGGCGTTTCCCGCTGTGTACGCCCGCAGCGCCTCTCCCACCGTGATCTTCTGCTCTGGCACCCATCCATCGGGGTGTTTGCCGTCGAGGGTGCGGCGCGTGACCGCCGCGTACACGCCGAGGATCGGATCGAGCGGCGCGACGGTCCAGTCCGACCCGAATGACAGCCTGCCACCCGTGTCAAGCAGCGTGCGGAATGGGTAGGTGGTCTTGATGCGGAGGGGCCCGATCCGCTGCTCCACCCAACGCCCGTCATCAATAGCGTGGTAGGGTTGTACCGACGCGATCACCCCGAGCTTCCCGAACAGGGGGATATCCTGCGGGCGCAGGTGCTGGGCGTGCTCGACCCGGAAGCGCCGGTCGCGCGGCCCGTGTGCCCCTGCCACGCTGTCGTAGATCGACAAGAGGATCGCGTTGGCGCGGTCACCGATCGCGTGGACGGTGACCTGTAGGCCCGACGAGTCGGCGCTGCCGATCCAGCTGCGCATGTCCGCCTCCGGGTGCTGCAGCAGTCCACGGTAACCCGCCGAATCGCTGTAAGGCTCAAAGAAGTACGCGGTACGCGATCCCGCCGAGCCGTCCATGTAACCTTTGAGCCCGCCGATCTTCACCCAGTCGTCGCCGCGCCCCGACCGGCTCACCGTCTCCGCGACGGCCCGCCAGGAATCGAGCGGTAAATAGAGCGCGACCCGCATGGTCAGCCGGCCAGCCCGCTCGAGGCGCCGATAGGACGCGAGATCGGCCCACGACGCGGACATGTGGGAGGTGGCGGTCACGCCGAGCGATGCGGCGTGCGCCAGTGCGCGGGCGAGGGCCGAGTCGCGCTGAGCGGGCGACGGGTCGGGGATGACGCGCCCGATGAGATCGAGCGCCCGGTCCTTGAAGATGCCGGTCGGCTCGGCCATCCGCGGATCCCGCAGGATCTCGCCGCCCGAGGGGGTGGGGGTGTCCTTGGTGACAGCCGCGGCACGCATCGCGGCCGCGTTGGCCAGCGCCTCGTGGCCGTCTAGCCGACTCACGAATACCGGGTTGGCCGGGGTGACGGAATCGATCCACTCGTGACGCGGGAGCGGCTGACCGACCCAGAGCGTGTGGTCCCAGTCGCCGCCGGTGATCCAGTCGCCAGGCTTCAGGGTCTTCGCGTATTGCTTGAGGCGCCGCACGAACTCTTGCGGGGTCGCCGCATCGCGCAGGTTTACCGACGCGAGCTGGAAGCCGCCGTCGATGAAGTGGGTGTGCCCGTCGGTGAAGCCGGGCAGGACGAGCCCGCCGTCGGCCTGAATCCGTTGGGTCTTGGGGCCCGCGTAGCGCCCGACGTCCGAGTCGGCACCGATCGCGAGGATCTTACCGTCGGCGATGGCGATGGAACCCCGCTGCGGGGCTCCGGTCGAGAGGCCGGTCCAGACCATCCCGCCCGTGATGATGATGTCGGCCTTTGGGGCGCAGGCCGCGAGGGTGAGGCACAGGACTCCGAGAGACAGGCGTCGGCGCATGCGGCTTCCTCAGCGGAGCTTGGTGATGCGGTGGATGGTCTCGAGCGCGGCGATCGGGTCCGGACCTGCCGTCTTTCCCGAGCCCGGCTCGGCAGACGGCGACTGGGACGCGAGGGCATCGCGGATGTCGAGCAGCACTTCGAGCAACAGCTGCTCGCGCTGGTAGGCGGCGTCGATATCCGCCATGCGCACCTGGTCGCTGGCAGCCTTGGCGCGCTCGTAGGCGTCGCGGTAGATGGACTCGAGATTACCGAGGACGCGGTCGCGGGAGCGTGGCATGGACAGAAAATACCTTCTAGACCGACCGCACTACCAGCCCGCTGGGCACCTTCGGGACGAAGTACGTGGACTTGGGCGGCATGACGTCGCCCGCATCCGCTACCGCGAATACTTCCCGTACTTTCGTGGGATTGAGCAGGACCGCGGCGGCGGCCCGACCGTTGCGGACCGCGTCGAACGCCGCGCGCGGATCGGGCGTGTAGGCGAGCGACGGCGTCGCCGTGCCCGCTCCGAGGATGCGCTGCACCACGAGCGACTCGATCCGGGCCACATCCAGTGCGCGGATCGCGGGTGCGTTCAGTTCCGGGACGCCGTCGAGCGCCGCCTCGTTCTTCAGGACCAGAGTGACATCGTAGCCGCCGGGGAACGCTACGATGCAGGCGGTGCGCTCGCGCCCGAGCTCCGCCAGCCGCTCCATCCGATCCATGCAGGGCGCGACTCGCCCGACCTCGAACCACTCCCGCCAGGCGGCGATCAATTTGGGTGCATCGCGCCCCGCCCCGAAGACGATGCGGTGCGTAGGGAGAATGGTGAGGCCCGGATCGGCCGCCGACACGATGAACGAGAGGACGCGGTCGGCGCGCGGCTGCTCCCGGGCATAGGCCGCGGCGGTCTCGTAGCGGTGACAGCCGGCACGCCGGACGAACGCTTCACGAGCGCTTGTGCCAACAATCGGTCGGGGTCCGGCGCGAGCAAGAAAATGGATTCGAGGTTCGCCGCGGTAGCGCGCAGCAGCGCCAGCCGGTCGGCCTTGGGCGCCGAGTGCGTCTGCTCGTGCGGCCGCACGCGCCGCGTCGCGAAGGGCTCGGCGCGCACGGCGCCCAGCATCCCGATGCGCGTCCGCCGCTCGCCCGACGGTACGGCGTAGTCCTGCGCGACGATATACACCGAGTCCGCAGGATCGGGGCGCACCACCCCCGCCTCCCGCCACGTCTTGAGCAGCGTTGCGGCCTGCGCGTAACGGTCACCGCTCCCGCCGCGTCCTGACGGCGCTTCCGGCAGAATGAGATGCACGATATTGTGGGGATCCCGCGCGGCGAAGCGGGCGCGGTCCTCGCTGGAAATGACGTCGTACGGGGGCGCGATGAGCGCACTCACGTCTTTCGCGGCGTACCGCTCCCCGCGGAACGGCGCGACCAGCGGCGGCAGTTCGGCATTCACGATTGCCCGGAGCCTCCCGTGTCCCTGCGCGAAGCCCAGCAAACGGTCGATCGGTGGATCGGCCAATATAAAGAAGGATACTTCCCCCCGCTCACCAACCTCGCACGGCTCACGGAGGAGGTCGGTGAGCTGGCGCGGGAACTGAACCACCGATTCGGCGAGAAGACGAAGAAGCCCGAAGAGTCGGAGGGCTCGATCGCGATGGAGCTGGCCGACGTCCTGTTCGTCGTCATCTGCCTCGCCAACTCGCAGGGGATCGACCTGGACGACGCCTTCGCGCAGATGATGCGAAAGGTCACCTCCCGCGACGCCGATCGCTGGACCAGGAAGGCACGCTGACTTCCTCGTAGATGCGCTGGTAGGACACGAGCCGGTCGGGATCGAACGCGCCGCGCTCCGCCGCCTGCCGCACCCCGCAGTCCGGCTCGGCGAGGTGGCGGCAGTTGTCGAAGCGGCACTGGTCGAGGAAGGGCTGGAATTCGGCGAAGTAGACGGCGAGGCGCTCCGGGTCGATCCCCCACGTACCCACCTCGCGCAACCCTGGCGTGTCCACGACATAGCCTCCTGTCGCCACCGGCACGACCAGCGCAGCGCGGGTGGTGTGCTTCCCCGTATCCCACTTCGCGCTGATCTCGCCGATGCGGAGGTTCAAGCCAGGGTCGAGCGCGTTCAGGAGGCTGGACTTTCCCACGCCCGATTGCCCGGCCAGCACCGACTCCCGCCCCCGCAGGAGATCGCGCAGCGCGACTAGCCCCTCCGGCTGTTTGACCGACGTGCCGAGCACCTGATAGCCGGCCGGCGCGTAGCGCCGCTGCAGCGCGTCGAGTGCGGTGCGATCGAGGTCGACCTTGTTGAGGATGAGCACCGCGGGGATTCGGTTTGCCGCTGCAATCACGAGGAATCGATCGAGCATGCGGGGGCTCGGCTCCGGGCTTCGAGCCGACGCGACGACCACGACCTGGTCGACGTTGGCGGCGATGGGCTGCGCCCGTGGGCTCCGCTCACCGGCGGCGCGGCGCGCCAGCACGCTCTTGCGCGGCCGCACCGCGGAGATGGTAGCGTGCCCGTCGGCCTGCAGCTCGAGCTCCACCACGTCACCCGCCACCACGCGGTCGTCGTCCCGGTGCTTGAGCTTGCCGCGCAGCACCGCGACGACTTCGCCACCCTCGGTGTGCACGCGATAGGCGGAGCCGGTGCGCACCAGCACAACGCCGGTAGTCATCACACCCTCTCCTCGTCCTCCGCCTCTCTTCCCTGCCCCTGGATACACGCGTCGAGCTGCCACTTGACGTCCTGCAGGGTCAGAGCGAGCAACGGGGCAAGGGCGTCGGCGGGCGTGGCGCCCCGGAAGAGGTAGTCCGTCTCGAGGTGTCCGATCGGACGATCACCCGCGTCAGACCAGCGCACGAACAATAGCGCCGCACCGTAGCGGCCTTGAGCGTCCGGGGCATCGTCGACGTACGTCCCCACGGAATACGATTGGCCGTCGCTCCCGGAGAACGCGGGCGCGCGCTCGTGCACCCGCTGGTAGCCGCCCAGGGTACCGTCCGTCAGCTCCGCCGTAGGGACTCCCGCACCATGTTGCCGACCAGAAACGCCACGTTGGCCGGCCGCTCGGCGAGCCGGCGCATGAGGTAGGGATACCACTGGGTGCCGAACGGGACATACACGCGCACGTTGTATCCCTGGCGCCGCAGCCCGTGCTGTAGGTCGCGCCGCACACCGTACAGCATCTGAAACTCGAAGCGCGAGGGCTGGATGCCCTTGTCGCGGGCGAACGCCTTGGCGTGCTCGATGATGCGAGCATCATGCGTCGCGATGCCGGGGTAGTTGCCCTTGAGCATGAGCCGCTCCATGCAGCGCACATAGGTGGCATCCACATCGCGTTTGTCGGGAAAGGCGACCGTCTCGGGCTCCTGATACGCGCCCTTGCACAGCCGCACACGGGCGCCAAGCGCGATGATCTGCTCCACGTCCTGCTCAGTGCGCCGCAGGTACGACTGCAGCACCACGCCGACCGCGTTCCCGAACTCGGGGTAGAACGTGCGCTTGAAGAGCTGCAGGGTGCGATCGGTGTAGTCGGACTGCTCCATGTCGATGCGCACGAAGGAGCCGTGGGCCTTCGCCCGGGCGATGATGGCGCGCGCGTTCTCGACGCACACCGCTTCGTCGATGTCGAGGCCCATCTGGGTGAGCTTGACCGAGACGTTGGCATCGGCCCCGGCGGCCTTGATCCGGTCGAGCGTGTCGAGGTAGGTGTCGCGAGCAGCCTGTGCCTCAGCGGCGTTGCGCACCGACTCGCCCAGCAGGTCGAGGCTCGCGGTGAGCCCAGCGCCGTTCAAGTCTTCCAACGCCGCGACTCCCGAGTCTACTGTTTCGCCCGCGACGAAACGCGAGGCGAAGCGGCGGGCCAAGCCGTTGCCGCGGATGAACCGGAAGACCCGGGATTGCTCGCTGAGCCACAGCAAGGCGGCGCGGAGCATCTTGGGACGAGGGACTGGGGGTTAGGGACTTAGGGGTAAAACTTGCCGTTCCGCTGCGCCTGGTCGCGCAGCGCGTCGCACGGGGCGAACCGGGCGCCATAGCGCTCGGCGAGCCGCTCGAGCTCTCCCACGATACGCGCCGCGCCGAGGTCATCGGCGTGCCGCAGCGGGCCGCCGCGAAAGGGCGGAAACCCGAAACCGAAGATGGCGCCGACATCGCCGTCGCGGGGGGTACGCACGATCCCTTCCCCCACGGCGCCCGCGGCCTCGTTCAGCATCACGAGAATCAGCCGCTGGATGATCTCCGCGGGCCTCGGGCCTCCATTCGGATGGGCCCCGATCACTTCGTACACGGCCGCGTCGACGCTGCCCTTCTTACCGCCCGCGTACTTGTAGAATCCCTTCCCCGCCTTGCGCCCCAGCCGCCCGCTCTTGACCATGCCGGCGAACGCGGGCACGGGCGCGAACCGCTCACCGAACGCCTCGTGCATCACGCCAACCACCTTCTCGCCCACGTCCATCCCGACTTCGTCCAGCAGCGTGATGGGCCCGACGGGGAAGCCGAACTCGACCATCAGCCGGTCGATGTCTTCGATCGCCACGCCTTCTACGAGGAGATGACCCGCCTCATTCATGTAGGGCGTGAGAATCCGGTTGATCCAAAAGCCGGGACTGTCCTTCACGACGATGGCCGTCTTGCCCATGCGGCGGCCGAACCCGACGGCGGTGCTGACGACCTGCGCCGCGGTGCGCGCCGACGGAATGACCTCGAGCAGCGGCATCCGGGCGACCGGTGAGAAGAAATGCATCCCGACGACCTGCTCTGGCCGGCTCGCAGCCTCGGCGATCCGGTGGATCGGGATCGTCGACGTGTTGGACGCGAACACCGCGTCCGGGGCAGTCGCCGCCTCGACCTCGCGCAGCACCTGCTGCTTGACCTGGAGGTCCTCGAACACCGCCTCGATGACGAGCTCGGCCCGGCCGAACCCGCTGTAGTGATCGCTCCCCGAGAGCAGCGCGACGAGCCGGGCGTGCTCGTAGGGGGTGATGCGGCGCCGCTTGAGCCGGTCGTCGAGGATGTCGCGCGCCGCCGCGAGGCCCTTCGCAACCCGCGGGAGATCGGCGTCCTTCATGCGCACGTCCACCCCCGCCTGCACGACCGCGGTGCCCGCAATGCCCGACCCCATGAACCCCGCGCCCACGACCCCGAGGCGGCCCACGACCGCCGGCGTCGGTGGGTTGGGGATTCCGAAGTCCTTTTTGAGAGCGGTCGTAGCGAAAAAGATCTGGACCAGCTTACGCGAGACGTCGGTGACGGCGAGCTGCCCGAACAACTGTGCCTCGCGCTTCAGACCTGCCGCCATGCCGTGTTTGAGTCCGTGCTCCACCGCTTCCAACGCGGCGAGCGGCGCGGGATAGTTGCCGCGCGTCTGGGCCAGGACCTGCTTTCGGGCGGCGCGGAAAACCAACGCGCGGCCCAGTGGGTTGCCGTCGAGCAGCCATCCGCGGAAGCCGCCCGGCCGCTTGCGCCGTGGGCGCCACCCGCCCGCCATGCGTTGTGCAGCGGCGATGGTGACGTCCTTGAGAATGGCGGGATGGACCAGCTCGTCGACGATGCCGAGGCGGAACGCCTTCTTGGCGGCTTCGACCTTGCCGGCGAGGATGATGTCGAGCGCCGCGCGGGCGCCGATCAATCGGGGGAGCCGCTGGCAACCGCCCGCGCCCGGAAGAATGCCGAGTTGTACCTCCGGGAGGCCGAGCTGGGTCCGGGAGTGATCGGAAGCCACGCGGTACCCGCAGGCGAGCGCGAACTCGAGCCCACCGCCCAGGCACGCTCCATGGATCCCGACGGCGACCGGTTTGGGGAAGCGGGCCACCCGGCCCAGCATTTCCTGTCCCTCGGCCGAAAGCCGCTCGGCTTCCGAGGCTGTGGTGAGCCGAACGAACTCCTCGATGTCCGCACCCGCGATGAAGTTCTCGGGTTTCCCCGAAAAGAACGCGACGGCTCGTACGGCAGTGTCGTGCTCCAACGCATCGAACGTCGCGAGCAGGTCCTGCTTCACCGCGGCCGAGAGCTTGTTGACCGGCTCGCCCTTCAGGTCGAAAGTCACGACCGCAACGCCCGCGTCGGCGAGCTCCCAAGTGAGTGCCGCGCCCGGAGGCATCAGCGGCGCTCCAGCACCATGGCGAAGCCCATGCCGCCCTGTGCGCAAATCGACAGTAGCCCGAACTGCACGTCCCGCCGGACCATTTCGTTCGCGAGCGTGGTGACGATCCGCGTACCGGTAGCGCCGAACGGATGCCCGATCGCGATGGAGCCGCCCATCACGTTGATGATGTCTTCGTTGATCTTCCAGCCTTTGGCGGCCCAGCCTTGGAAGTTCGAGAGCACCTGCGACGCAAACGCCTCATGCACCTCGATCAGGCCGAGCTCTTTCCACTCGATGCCCGCCCGCTCGAGCGCCTTGGGGACTGCGAAGATGGGTGCCTGCAGCAGCTGCCACCCGGGATCCACCGCCGCGACGGCGTAGGAGCGGACGTAGGCGAGCGGCGTATAGCCGAGCGCGCGCGCCGCCGAATCGCTCATCAACAGAACCGCGGAGGCACCGTCGGTGAGCGGCGAGGAGTTGGCGGCCGTGACGCTGCCGTAGCGGCGGTCGAAGACCGGTTTGAGCTTCGCCATCTGCTCGAGCGACGTATCCCGGCGGATCCCGTTGTCCTGGGTGATCACCCCGTCGCTCGCGCGGCCTCCGGGCCCGAACCAGGGCACGATCTCCGCCGAGATCCGGCCGTCGTCCGTCCCCCGGGCCGCGAGCTCGTGGCTGCGCAGCGCCCAGCGATCCTGGGCGGTACGCGCGATGTGGTTCTCCTTGGCCATCTTCTCGGCCGACTGGCCCATCGACTCGCCGGTCGAGGGCTCGGCGATGGCGGGTGACACGGGAACGAGGTCGCGCGGCCGGATCCGACTCAGTGTGCGAAGCCGCGCGCCCAGCGACTTGGCCTTGCTCGCCTCCACCAGGATGTCGGCGAGGCGTCGCGAGGCGAGGATCGGGATGTCGGAGAGCGACTCCACGCCGCCGGCGAGCACGACCTCGGCATCGCCGAGCACAATCTCGTCGTACGCGTTGGCGACGGCCTGTCCGGACGAAGCGCAGGCGCGGTTGAGTGAGTAGGCAGGGATTTCCTTGGGAAATTGCGGCAGGAGGCTCACCTCGCGGGCGACGTTCGGGACGAGCGCCGACGGGACCACCTGCCCAAAGATCACGGCGTTCACATCAGTGCCGTTCAGATTGGTGCGCTCGAGGAGCTCGCGCGCTACGAACCGGGCCATGTCCACCGCCCGGGCGTCCTTCAGCACCGTCCCCGACTTGCAGAACGGCGTGCGGCAACCGGCAATCACCGCCACGCGCCGTCCGTTGGCAACCGGCATTACATTCCCCTCCCGGAAGTCTCGAAACCTACCCCGGGCCCGCCGCTGGGCCAAGCTGGAGAACGTCGACGAGCGAGACACCCTTTTCGCATCGCACGCGCGCCACCGCGCTCGCATCGATGGCTGCCGAGCCAGTGGACGTCCTGGTCATCGGAGGTGGGATCACGGGCGCCGGGATCGCCCGCGACGCGGCGCTTAGAGGCTTTCGCACGGCCGTGGTGGACAAGGGCGATCTCGGGGGTGGGACCTCGTCGCTTTCATCCCGGCTCATCCACGGCGGGATCCGCTATCTCGAGCAAGGCGAGCTTCGCCTCGTATTCGAGGCGAGCCACGAGCGTCGCGTGCTGCTCGGCATCGCGCCGCATCTGGTGCACCCCCTGCCCTTCCTCTTCCCGGTCTACCGCGGCGCGCGGATACCGGCCTGGAAGCTCCGCGCGGGAATGTGGCTGTACGATCTGCTCGCGGCGTTCCACAATGTGAAATGGCACCGCTGGCTGGGACGCAAGGCGACCCAGCGTCTGGAGCCGGGGCTGCGGGATAAAGAGTTGAAGGGTGCGGCCCTGTACTACGACGCGCAGACCGACGACGCCCGCCTCGTGATTGCGACCATGCGCAGCGCCGCGCAGGCGGGCGCGCTGGTCGCGAACTACGCAGAAGCCACGGCGCTCCTCAAACCGGACGGCAGGGTGGGCGGCGCGACCATGCGGGACCGCCTGACGGGCCAGGCTTCGACGATACGGGCGCTCGTGGTCGTGAACGCGGCCGGACCCTGGGTAGACCGCGTGCGGAGCCTCGACGACACCGGTGCCGATCCCCTGCTCCGACCCACCAAAGGCGTGCACGTGGCGGTGCCACGCAAACGCATCGGGCACACGCACGCGCTCACCCTCACGTCCCCCATCGACGGGCGCGTGATGTTCGTGCTGCCGTGGGACGATCTGAGCTACATCGGGACTACGGACAGCGACGACGATGCGTCTCCCGATGAGGTGCGCGCGACCGCGGATGACGTCGTCTACCTGCTGCGGTCGGCCAACGCATTCTTCCCACATGCGCGGCTCTCGCCGGCGGACGTCGTCGCCAGCTGGGCGGGGTTGCGACCCCTGCTGCGGCCGCCGCGGGACGTCACGGCATCCGCGGCCTCGCGCGAACACCGCGTGGTCGAAAGTCCGAGCGGTCTGTTAACGATCGCCGGCGGTAAACTCACCACCTACCGCGTCATGGCTCGCGACGGGGTGGATCGGGTCCCCGCCCCCCCGCGCGAACTGGACGGGGCCATGGATCGGGGGGCGTCGGACCGGACGGCCCGCCATCTGGTGGCCCGCTACGGCAGCGAGTCAGCGGCGGTGCTGAACCTGGTGGACCGGGACCGGGCGCTGGGGCGGCCCATCGTCGCCGGGCGGCCGGCGCTGTGGGCCGAGGTGGCGCACGCGGTGGAGCGCGAGATGGCCGTTCGGCTCTCGGATGTGCTGGTGCGGCGGCTCCATCTGTTCTATGCGACCAGCGACCAAGGGGTGCCGGCGGCGAGCCCGGTTGCGGAATGGCTAGCGGAGCCGCTCGGCTGGGACGCACCCCGCCGTGCGGAGGAGGTGACCGGGTACAGGGAGCTGGTTGAGCGATCCCGCGCCTTCGCCAAGGAAGCGGCGACCGTCGGGGAGTCCTGAGCGCCGACTAACGCCGGCTGCGAGACTTAGCGAGCAGCCGCAGGATCTCCAGGTACAGCCAAATCAGGGTCACCATCAGGCCGAAGGCGCCGTACCACTCCATATACTTGGGCGCTCCGGCGGCCGCGCCAGACTCGATGAAATCGAAGTCGAGGATCAGATTCAGCGCCGCGACGACTACGATGATCCCGCTGACCACGATGCTGGCCGTGCTATTCCCCTGGAGGAACGGCAGGGCGATCCCGAAGAAGGAGAGCACGAATCCCACGAGGTAGAACAGGGCGATCGCCCCCGTCGCCGCGACGACGCCGAGCTTGAACTTCTCGGTTGGATGCTCAACTCCATCCCCTGAGGCTCCGGATGTAGTCGTGCAGCACCAGGAACTTCTCAAACACCGGCACGCCCTTGCGCTTGCGCCCGAACTCGGCGAACAGCTCGCGCAGTCGCCCGCGCCGCGACACGTAGAACCGGAACGTCTCGGCGAAGTCCTCCTGCGGATGCGTCGCGGCGTACGCCGTGACGTAGTTCGGGAAGGTGGTGGTGACGCCCCGGCGCTCGAAGTCCACCCACTTCGAGTCGGACACGCGATACGCCTTGCGCACCTCCCCGAACGCCCGCCGGAACCGCCCGGTGCGGGTGAGCGACCAGTTGTGATAGAGGAAGGAGTGCCCCAGCTCGTGCAGGATCAGCCCGCTCAGCATGTTCCACGAGATCTCGTCGCGGCGCCGCCGCTTGCCGGTCACGTAGCGGCGCTCGATCTCGATGATCTTGGGTGTCCGATGGGTCACGCCGGAAACGCCCGGCCGCAAGAGCACCCGGTAGTTCCAATCCTTGAGACGGCCGACGACCAGGAGCTGCCGTACCCGCCGCCGGGGTACATCACGCCGCCACCGCAGCCCCACTGGCAGCGCCGGTGGTACTTGAAGCCCTTGGGAGCCTTGAGCGGTTCCGGACTGGAGTCCCGGTCGGCGATGTCGCGACCGCACCAGGGGCAGAACGAGAAGCTGTCCGACACCACCCAGCCGCAGTAGTAGCACTCCGCGCCTGTCTCCTTGGTGGTGTCGCGCCATTCGAGCCGGCGGCCGCAGTTCGAGCAATTCGCCCAGAAGCGCTGCACTTCGGCCGCGCACCGAGGACAGCGCAGCTCGGGCGTCGGGATCTCGCGCTTACGCCCGGCCACGCGCCAGTGCCTCGTCCACGATCCGCTGGATGAACGCGTTATAGCTCATGTCCGCCTTCTGGGCCGCGTCCGCCATCTCGTTCTCCTGCGCGAGAAACGGGTTGGGGTTGACCTCCAGGACATAGACGGCGTCGTCGTGCGTCAGCCGCAAGTCGACGCGTCCGTAGTCGTGGAGCCAGAGGGCATGGAACGCCGTGGTGCAGGTGTCCGCGATCTTGGCCGCAACCTCGTCCGACAGTCCCTTCGCGAACACGTTCTTGATCTTCTTCCGCTTGCGGTACTCTTCGTCCCACTTGGCCTTGTACGTCGCAATGCGATGCTCCCCGTCGGACTCGCCGAACGTCAGCTCGACGATGGGCAGCACCTGGAGCGTGCTGTTCCCGATCAGCCCCGCGTACAGCTCCCGGCCTTCGATCAGCTCTTCGACAATGGCCGCCTGATGGAACTTCTCATGGATGAACTTCACCCGCACCTCGAGCTCCTCATCGTCCTTCACCACCGAGGCCTGCGCGATACCCACAGAGGCGTCCTCCAACAGCGGCTTCACGATGAGCGGGAACCGCAACTCCGACGGGCGCACCGGCTTCTGTCCCGGGCGAAACTCGGCGAACGCCGGCACCCGGATCTCGTGGTGCGCGAGGATTTTCTTGGTGAGCGACTTGTTGCGCGCGACGAGCAGTCCCGTTGGAGACGACCCCGTGTAGCGATAGCCATGCATCTCGAGCACGGTGGCCAGCGCGTACTCGTGCCGGGCGTGTCCGCGGAACGACTCGCACCCGTTGAACACGAGCTTCGGCTGGAACGCGGCCAGCCGCTCGAGCACCGGTGGTAGCTGGTCGGCGACGCCGACCATCAGGACGTCGTGTCCCTGGGCGATCAGCGCCCGGGCGACGTCGTATTCCGCCTCCTCAACCTTGGCGTCGACTTCCTTCTTGTAGTCGGCGTCCTCCCAGTCAGGGTGAAGTGTGTCGAACACGACGGCGATTTTCACGCTTTCACCCGCGCCATGTCCCGCCCGACCGTGCTGAGCGAGATCAGGATGACCAAGCCTCCCACGGCGCCGGCCGTCGGCAGCAACAGCATCGCGGGCCGCAGGCCAAACCGATCGGACAGATACCCGATGAGGGGCGGCGCGATCGCATCGCCAGCGAGGTGCGAGAACAGCACGTAGGCGCCGAGCACCGAAGCGCGGACGGCCCCCGGCACCACGTCTAGGATCACGGCCGACAGCGGTCCGTTGTACCACGAGTAGAGGAAGAACGTCCCGAACAGGAGCGGCACGAACAGCCGGAGCTCATCGATCAGGAGGAGTGCGGCGCACACGGGCCCGCCCAACACGAACCCCGCGCCCGACACGACGACCCGCCCGCCGCTCCAGCGCGACAGCAGCCAGTCTCCCGTCCGACCGCCGAACAACGCGCCCAGCGCCCCGCCGGCGAGCCCCCACACACCGAACTGTCTTCCCACGGCGGCGACCGGCAGGCCGTGCGTGCGTTCCAGGAAGCTCGGCGCCCAGGCGATCAGACCGTTCACGGCGAAGGTCACGAGCGCCCCGCCCACGAACATCCAGATCAAGGTCGGCGTGCGAAGTACCGTCCCGGCGGCCTGTAGGAAATCGCCGAATGCCGTGGCGGCGACTTCGCTCGCTTCGGTCGTGCCCCGCACGGCCACCGGCACCAGCCGGAACACGGTCCACACGATGCCGATGCTCACGCAGGCGGAGAAGACCGCCGTATCGATGCCGCGCGGCAGCCCCTCGAACAGATCGAGCACGCCTGAGAGCGCAGCGCCCGCGAGCGTGAGCCATATGAGTGGTGCGCCGAGCCGCAGCGCCTCGTGGGCCCCCACGCGCCCGCGCGCGTACCAGCTCTTCACGGTGGCGCGGATCGTCGGCGGCGGGCGCCGGCGCGGCTCGCGCAGCCGGGACGCGAGCAGCGCGAGCAGAAAGCCGGGGACACCGAGGGCGACGAACGCGGCGCGCCAGCCGTAGCGCTCGGCGAGCACGCCGCCGAGCCAGATCCCGAGCACGCCGCCAAAGGCCATCCCAACGGAATAGATCCCGAGGGCAAAGGCGCGTCGCTTGCCCTGGAAGAACTCGGCAAGCAACGCCTGGGCCGCCGGCCCGTAGCCCGCCTCCCCTACGCCCACCAGCGAGCGGCACGCCAAGAGCTGCCAGAACCGGCTCACCGTCGCCCCGAGCGCCGTGAAGGCGCTCCATAACCCCACGCCGAACGCGATCACGGCGCGCCGGGATTTCAGGTCCCCGACAACACCGAGCGGCAACGCCGCGAGGGAGAGGACGATCACGTAGGCAGACCCGAGCCAGCCGAGCTGCTGATCCGACAGGACGAGCTCCCGCTTGATCGGCTCGAACAGCGCGTAGACGACGTTGCGGTCGATGTAGTTGAGGAGATTGATGAGCGTCAACAGTCCCAGGGCGTACGCCGCGTACGCCCGGGAGGTGGCCGCGGGGCCGGCGCGCTCAGGGTCTGCGCCCGACAGTCGTCGCCTCCGCGCGCGCGTCGCGGTCCGCTTTCGCCTCCTGGTATGCCTCGGTGAGCTGCCGCATGATCTCCTCGCGCCGGTCATACAGCCGGCGCAGCCGCCGCTTCTTCCGTTTGGCGAGCGCGTACGCGGCGAGGATGGGGAAGCCGATGGTGTTGTCGAGGTAGCACACCACCGTACCCGGCAGCTTGTCGGGGTCCACCTTCCCCCAGCTGACGGCTTCGGCCGGCGTGGCTCCGGACAGGCCGCCCGTGTCGACGCGGGCGTCAGTCATCTGAAGGTAGTAGTCATGGCCTTTCTCGCTGATACCCAGCACTTCCTGGATCTGCGGCTCCGTCTGCAGCACGAAGTTCTTGGGGCTGCCGCCGCCGATGATCAGGATGCCGCTTTTGCCGCCGTGCGTCTTGGCGTCGAACACGATCGCCGACGTCTCGTTCACGTCCGCGCTGGGATCGAAGCGCAGCAGCGATCCCGTCAGCGCCTGCTCGGCCACGTTCATCCCGATGGACGAGTCTCCCGGGGACGAGGTGTAGATCGGCACGGCGCAATGGTGCGCCACGCCGAGCACCGACTTCCGCGAGATCCCCAGCGTCTTCTCGCGCCCGAGGATATAGCCGCCCAACAGGTAGTGGTACTCCGCCGTGCTCATGGGCCGCTGGAACTCCGGGCCCGCCGACACTTCCCGGATATAGGCGTCGGTCGAGAGCAGCACCTCGTAATCGAAGAAAATGTCGTAGATGCGCACGACGCCTTCCTCCCGCAGCTCCACGTCGTCCGCGAACGGCGTCCCCCGGTGCATCGTCAGACCCAACCCGAAATGCGCGTCATGATACAGGTTCGCGCCGGTCGAGACGATCCAGTCGATGAACCCCGCCTCGAGCAGCGGGATGATGGTCGACATCCCGAGTCCCGCGGGTGTCATCGCGCCGGTGAGGCTCATGCCGACGGTGACGTCGTCCTCGAGCATCAGCTCCGTGAACAGGCGGCACCCCTCGGCGAGGCGCCCCGAGTTGTAGGCGAGGAACGCGTTGTCCACCAGCTCGGGTACCGTCTCCCGCCCGGTGATAGGCTTCGGATCGATGCGCTGGCCGCGCAAGAAATCTTTGCGTGTGGTCATGGCACCTCCGCGTCGCTTTGGGTCTCGATCGGAAAGGCTTGGCTGCGGCGCTCCCGCGCCTGCCGTACGGTCGCGACGGCCTCCCGCGGGCTGTCGGTAACGGTGAAGAGCCGGAGATCGGTGGTGGCGATCTTGCCCTCCCCCGCGACGCGGTCTTTCAGCCACTCCACGAGACCGCCCCAATACTGGGCTCCGAACAGGATCACGGGGAAGTTGCTCACCTTCCCGGTCTGAATCAGCGTGAGCGCCTCGAACAGCTCGTCCATCGTCCCGTATCCTCCCGGGAAGACGATGAATGCGGTCGAGTACTTGACGAACATCGTCTTGCGGACGAAAAAGTAACGGAAGTTGATGGAGCGCTCGACGTAAGGATTGAGCCCCTGCTCGAACGGCAGCTCGATGTTGCAACCGATGGACAGACCGTTTCCCTCCTGTGCCCCGCGGTTCGCGGCCTCCATGATCCCGGGGCCGCCCCCCGTGATGATCGGGAACCCTTCCTGCGCGAGCATGCGCGCGGTTTCCACGGCTTTCTCATAGTAGGGGTCGTCCGGCGTGGTGCGGGCCGATCCGAACACCGTCACGGCGTTGTACACGTCGGAAAGGGTGTCGAACCCTTCGACGAACTCTCCCATGATCCGAAGGACCCGCCACGAGTCCGTTTTGACGAACGCGCGCCGCTCGCGGGGAACCTGGGCGAGGAGGCGTTCGTCCTCAGTGACCGGTGTACGCTGCGAGCCGCTGGAGCGCTGAGACATGGTCGTCCTGCACGTTATAGAAGAAGGGAGAGAAGCGGACGTGTCCCGGCCGGGCGTCTACGACGATCCCGCCGGCGGCGAGATGTCGCACGCCCGCGGCCGGGTCGGCCGCGGGGAGCATGACGATCGCCGACCGATCCTCGGCGCGCGAAGCGACGTGGGGCCGGAAGCCGTGGTCTCGGGCCCGCGCGACCAGATCCTCGGTGAGCGCCGATGTCACTCGGCGGATGGCTGGCACGCCAATTTCGTCGATGTATTCAAGGCCTCCCAGCTGCGCATACACCGCCGCGAGCGCCGGCGTACCGAGCTCGAAGCGTCGCGCGTCATCGTGCAGCTCGAGCGTGCGGGAATCGAAGGCGAACTGGTTCTTGTGGCCGAACCATCCGGCGATCCCCGGGGCGAGCCGCCGCGCGAGCTCGTCGCGAACGTACAACAGCACGATCCCCGGCCCGCCGAGCAGCCACTTGAGCCCCCCGGCGATGAGAAAGTCCACGCCTGCGGCCTTCACGTCCACGGGCACCTGTCCCACGGACTGGTAGGCGTCGACCAGGGTCAGGGCGCCGCACTTGTGAGCGGCATCCGCCACGCGCTTGATGTCCTGGATGGCCCCGCTCGTGAAGTACACGTGCGACGTGGCGACGAGGGCGGTGCGGTCATTCACCGCTCGGGCGATGGCCTCGACCGGCACCGAGACCTGGTCCGGGCTCTCGACCACCACCAGCTCCACGCCACGGTCCCGCTTCGCGAGCCATTGGTAGGCGACCGTGGGAAAATCGAGCGACGTGATCACGACCCTGGGCCGGCGCCGGTAGTCGAGCGCCTCGGCCACCGCCGATAGGGCCACCGAAACGCTGGGCGCAAGAGCGATTTCCTCAGGGCTCGCACCCACGATCCGCCCGTAGCGTGTCCGCAGCTCGCCGAGCGCCGCCCACCACACGTCGTACCAGGCGGATGCTCCGCGCGCCTGCCACAGATCGAGGAATTCCGCGGTTCGGCGGCGCGTGCGCTCGCCGAGCGCACCGAGCGAGCAGGTGTTGAGGTACACCGCGTCCCGGAAGATCGGGAACTCGCTGCGATAGCGGGCGAGCGCGTGAGCCCCGGTGGATGCGCCGGCGTCCAGACCGCTGGCGAGTGGCATAGGCGGTCAATATACAGGAGGAAAAGCGCGCTGGGCACGCCTCGCGAGTAAATTCACCCGCAATGAGAGCCTCTGCCGGCTGGTCGGCGCTCACCGCGCGTCTCGTGCTGCGGGCCCTCGTGAACCCGCGGCTCGCTC
>WNFI01479044.1_pt2 | contig 22941 bp, 17 predicted proteins | sample 5400471 | NCBI WGS metagenome assembly WNFI01 (sample SAMN13153348, study PRJNA577476) | soil metagenome | isolation source: 100 cm saprolite on Douglas fir-dominated hillslope | place: USA:California | collected 2013-09-17
CGTGCTCAACGAGCCAGCCCTGCTGCGTGAAGTAGATAACCTGGATCTCGCAAAGCTTGCTGAACAGCCACCTGCGCCAGATATGCCGCATGTGGCCACAGAAAAGCTGGGCAAGAAAGTGCGCGCGCGCATTGCAGTACGCGGCCTGGACCGCGATCCTCAGGTAGCCAAACAGGTGGTAGAACATCTGGAAAAACGACCAGGGGTGCGCGCCCATGCCAATTCCCTGACGGGTCGCGTCCTGGTGGAATTCATGCAACAGGATACGGGCCTGGATGAGCTGCTGGCCGAGATTGCGGGCCTGGAATTGCCGGATTTGCCAGGGGAAGACCGGCCCGCTTATCCGCTTGATCCCGGACCGCTCCTGCAGGGGGCGATGCGCACGCTGGGGAGCGGCCTGGGGCTCGGCTTATTGGCGGCTCGCAGGCTCGCAGGCTCCGAGGGCGCGCTGCCCACAGCCAGCGCAGCCGCCCATGCTGCTGGCATCATCGGTCTTTTTCAGGGCATTCCACCGGTTCGCTATGGGCTGAGGCGTCTGTTGGGCCGTACTGCCGCTGATCTCGTCTTTAATGTGCCGGGGATTATTACCCTTACCATCGCCGGGAGCACGCTTGGACTGGCCCTCAGCGGGGCGGAAGCGCTGCGGCTCTTCACCGAAGTGCGCGCGCGGCAAGCAGCCTGGCGGCGGCATGAAGAGCGGATTGCCAGCGCTCCCTCCGCGCAGCCGGATGCAATTGTACACCTGGAGAGCGGCGAGCGGGTTCCGTTGACGGCTGAGGTGCTCGAAGGCACCGGGACAGCCACCGGGCGCGATGGCATGCCGCTCGCGCTCGCACAGGGCAAACTGGTCCCGTCGGGTGCGCGCATTTATGGCGGCCCCTTTGTGCTCAAATTACAGGGGGAAGAATCTTTCGAGGCATTTCAGCCGCAACCGCGTCCCGCGCCCCCGGCTCCAGACTTGTATGAGCATTACCAGCACATCCAGGCCCCTATCGGGCTGGGGTTTGCGGCGATTACCGCGCTCCTCACGCGTTCATTTAGCTCGACGCTGGCTTCACTCTTGCTAGTCAATCCGCGCACAGCCGCCATTGGGGTCGATAGTGCCGACCTGGCGGCCAGCGCGCGCGTGCTGCGCACCGGCGTCACCATCGTTGGTACTCGACCCACGCGAACGATTCGTCTGCCGCGCCTGCTGCTTTTCGACGGTGCGCGTCTGCTCACGGAGAGGCAAGAAGTCGTGAATGTCCTACCACTCACCGCTGAGATGGGTGCCAACGAGGCGCTGGCGCGTGCGGCAGGCGTTGCCAGTGCGGCAGGCTCGCCCTGGGGCAGTATTTTCCGCACCACGAAGAGCGTCGCGGCCACACGTGGCGGTTTTGACGGCAAAACAGCATCTGCGTTTGCGGATGAAGTACGCTATACCCTGGGGCCGCTTGAGGATTGGAGCGTGACCCCAGAAGCGGCGCGCCTGCGTCAACGCGGCAACTATCTGCTGGTCCTGGCCTGTGAAGATGGGCAAGAGAAACAATTACTGGCTATCCTGGCTTTGCGACCTCGGCTCGCGCCCGGACTCCAGACGCTCGCCGCGACCTGCCAGCGTCATGGCGTTGAGCTGGCGTTTCTTGCTAGCGGCGATCAACTGGCTATCCAGGATCTCGCGCACCGGACGCAGATACCCTCTATCGAGCAGGATGACGCGCTGACAGTGATCGCGGCGCGTCAACAAGAGGGTGCACTGGTGGCCTTTGTTGCGGATAGCGCCAGGGCCGCGGCAGCTTTCGCGGCCTGCGACCTGGCAATTGGACTGACCGACGATCGCAGCCGTTTTCCCGCGCGCGCTGATCTGCTGGCCCCCGACCTTGCCGCGGTCAGCGCGATTATTGAGGCTGGTGTCAGGCGCGAGGCGACGGCCAGAGATTCTGTTGGTCTCTCAATCATCTCCAATCTCGCTGGCATCTTCTGGGGTTTGCGCGGTATACCAAGCGTTGGCATAGCTTCGCGTGTGGTCAATATTACCGCGCTTGGAGCGCTGGCCGATGGTTGGCTACGCTTGCGCGGAGGAGCACGCGCGCGCTCGACCATGACCAGGCTCGTCGATCCACAGCCGGAGCGCTGGGGCAGGCGCGGCGTGACTGAGGTTCTGCATCTGCTCCGCACGAATGAGCAGGGCTTGAGCGCCAGCCAGGCCCGCGAACGCGGGCAGCAAGCCCCCACAAAGAAGCAGCAACACCTGCTAGGGAAAGCGCTGCTTGACCAGTTGCGCTCCCCGCTCACCGGGATACTCGCGGCGGGCGCGGCACTCTCCCTCTGGCTTGGCTCAACTGGCGATGTCGTGATTATTGCGGCCACCATCTCAGCCAATGTGCTCATTGGAGTCTGGCAGGAGCACAAAGCCAATCGTGTGGCCGAGACGCTCCAGCGCATAGGCACCTCCCAGGCGCGTGTCCTACGCGACAACCAGCCAGTGACGCTGCCGGCGGCTGAAATCGTGCCGGGCGATATTCTGCTGCTCTCGCCTGGCGAAAGCGTCGTTGCTGATGCCCGTGTGATCGGCAGTACGGGCCTGGAGATAGACGAGGCCGCGTTAACCGGCGAATCGTTGCCAGTTGCAAAATTTGTAGATCAGGGCAACGAAGCCAGCCGGATTGTGTTGGAGGGGAGCGATGTGACAGCAGGCAGCGGGCAAGCTGTGGTCTTCGCGGTGGGCGATCAAACGAGGATGGGGGCGACGCGCCGGGCACTGCTAGAAGAGGGAGAGCAGCAGAGTCCTATGGGCGTGCGCTTTGGCTCTGGGGGAAACCACTCTCCACGTTACTCGCAACGGGCGCGGCGATTGCGCTGGCGGGCGTTCCGGAAGGTTTGCCCTTGCTCGCGCGCGTAGGAGAGGCCGGAGTGGCGCACCGTCTGGCAGGTCACCGGGCCATTGTGCGGCGTCTCTCATCGATTGAGGCGCTGGGACGCGTTGATACCGTCTGCACGGATAAAACCGGCACTATGACCAGAGGGCATCTGCAACTGGGCGTCGTTGCTGATATTGATCATGAGGCAGGGCTAGCAGAACCGCTGTCAGAGCCGTTGCGCGCGGTGCTCTTAGCGGCAGCTCTGGCCAGCCCACATCCCGCAGCTCAGGACGCGCATGCTCATCCAACTGACATCGCAGTCATCCAGGGTGCTCTCGCGGCTGGCCTGGACGCAGAGATTCAGCAGCCGCACGTGGAAGAGCTCTCTTTTGATCCGGTGCGCTCATTTCACGTCACCCTGGCTCACGGGCGGCTATCACTCAAAGGCGCGCCCGAAGTCGTGCTCCCGCGCTGCCAGACACTCCTGCGCAATGGCGAGCGGGTGCCTCTAGATGCAGAGACGCGGGCATCGCTACTGGACCGCGCCCACCACCTGGCTGGACGTGGACTGCGCGTGCTGATGGCCGCTGAGGGGCCAGCCGGAAGCTCGCTGCAAAATCCGCGCGAACTGACAGCCCTCGGTTTTGTGGGCATTAACGATCCGCTGCGAGTGACGGTCAGAGGCGCCGTCAGCCGTTGCCACAAGGCAGGGGTACGCGTCATCATGATTACCGGCGATCACCCCGCGACCGCGCGCGCGATCGCGCAGGAGGCGGGACTCTTGCAAGACAATGAACAGGTGCTCAACGCGGCTGAGATTGCGGATCTGCAAAATGGCGATCTCGATCAGCGTTTGCAAGATGTGGCGGTCGTCGCCAGGGCCACACCTCTGGATAAATTGCGTATCATTGAAAGCTTGCGCAGGCAGGGGCACACGGTTGCCATGACTGGTGATGGCGTGAACGATGCTCCCGCGCTACGGCTGGCGGACGTGGGCGTGGCCATGGGCAAGACGGGCACTGAGGTCGCCCGCCAGACGGCGGATGTGGTGATTACCGATGACGATTTTGCCACGCTGGTAGAAGGGTTTGTGGAGGGACGCAGCTTCTGGCGCAACATGCGGCGGGCGCTGGGCCTGTTGTTAGGTGGCAATCTGGGAGAGCTTGGCCTGGTGGTTGGAGCCAGTGTGCTTGGTGCAGCCATGCCTTTAACGGTCAGTCAGATTCTCGCAGTCAACGCCATCACGGATATTCTGCCAGCGCTGGCAGTCATCTTACAGCAACCGGAACATCGCAATCTCGCCAGCTTACAGCGCGAAGGAGTATCAGCCCTGGATGCGCCACTGCGCAGCGAGGTCTTACGGCGTGGACTGGCCACCACGCTTCCCTCGCTGGCAGCATATCTCATCACCTTGAGGACTGGTTCGCTGGCTCAGGCCCGTTCGGTGGCTTTCACGAGCATTGTCTCCACACAACTGGCCCAGACGTTAGTGGCCGGTCGGGCCGGAGGGCACCTGACGAGGCCAGTGCTGGCGGCCGTGGGCGGCTCTCTGGGGCTTGTGCTGGCGGCATTCAGCGTCCCAACGTTGCGCAACTTGCTACAACTGGCTGTGCTTCCGTCATCGGCCTGGCTCCTGATTGGCGAGGGCGCGCTGGCCGCCGTCCTGCTCAATTATCTCTTGAGCGAGAAGGGCGGCCAGCAAATCCTATCGATCTCGCGTCGCCGGGATGAGCCGCAAGGTCACGATCTCATAGGGATGCACTGAGAAAGTGACTTGCCGACCGCTCACCGTGAATTCCTGCTCGTCCTGTTCAAGCAGGTTCGTATGCCACGCGGCTTTGAGCGGGAAACCGGTGGTGAGCGTGACTGGTCCTCGGCAGCGCTGGCTCTCATAGAGCCGCACGATGATCCCATGGCCATCCTCGGCCCGTTTGATCGTCTCGATGACGATATTGGGCTGCTCCGCGCGGATCAACGAGGCCAGAGGTGAGAGGCTCGCGGCCTCTTGCGCGGCTGGTTCCGTAGAAGCGCACTCGTGGACAAGCCACGGATCGTTCAGGGCGTAGGCGGCACCAACCGTCTGCTCATTCCAGTGTTCCGCGTGCGGAAACAGGCTATAGGTGAAGGTATGCCGCGCGCCCAGTCCCAGCTGGTATTGCGATGGGTGGGACGTTGCACATTGCCCCATTGGATCTCGTAGGTGGCCGTGGGGCTGAGGATATCGACAGGAAAAGCCACTTTGAGCAGGATGTGGCGCTCGTGCCAGTCCATGTCTGTTTCAACGTCGAGACGCTGGCTGTTATAGCTCAACGAGAGACGCTGCGTATACGTGCTGTGCAGAATCTGCCGCTCGATCTCTATCGTCGCACGCAGCGGCCCGGCCTCAAGCACGCGTACCGAGGTGGCGGGGTCGGCAATCCACATTTTATCGTCATAGAAGATGTCGATATCCCAGGCATCCCAGTTCTGCGGGCGATCCTCGAACGCCTGGAACTGGTTGGCGAGCGTGCCCGGCACAATGACCTCGCGGGCGTGCGTTTTGTCGAAGATGCGCGTAATATCGCCATCTTCGTTCAATTCAACGCGCACAAAACTGTTCTCTAACAACGTTGGGGTAACGCTCAGCCCGCTTGCTAACGGCTGAATCTCGCCTGGAACGATCTTCAGCGCGGTAATGCTCAATGGATTCCCCGCTTCCGTGGACAGCCAGGTTCCCTGCGCTGTTTCCTGAGTGTACACAGGTTCTTTCTCGCACGCGTTTTCCAGGTGCTTGCCCGCGGGCACGCGCCCCTGCCAGAGGGCCAGGTCAGCGCGCTCGAAGGCGGTTGGATTGATGAGCAGGAGATCGCCCTCAAGCTGGCGCGCAATACTTGCCAGCGCGCCTGTTTGCGTTTCCCCGGCCATCTGACGAATGTGCGCGTACTGCTGCTGTGACTCTTCGTAGACCGCGTGGATGCTACTGCCGGGAATAATATCGTGGAACTGGTTGAGGCAGACCAGCTCCCAGGCTTTGTGAAAGGTTTCGTGAGGATAGCGATAATCGGCATCGAGCAGCGAGGCCAGCGTCGCCAGGTACTCGGCATCGTGGAGCAGAAATTCGCTCTGCCGATTGGCGCGTTTGTTGCGGCCCTGGGTTGTGTAGGTGCCACGGTGCAGTTCAAGGTAGAGTTCACCGTTCCAGGTGGGCAGTGTGTCGCCGACCGTCGCTTCAAGCTCGTCGAAGAACGCGCCGACACTGCGCTGCTCCATCTGGGGTAGCGCCGGAAAATGACTCATCTCGCCGATATTCTCCAGCATCTCGCGTGTGGGACCGCCGCCGCCGTCGCCAAAGCCATAGGCCATGAGCAGCGGCGGGGTCGTCGCGCCGCGACCAAGGTCCTTCTGGCTAAAATTCGTCCAGGTGCCCATCAACTGTTGGGGCGTGGCCATCGCGTTATAGGTGGCGGCAAAGCTACTGCCATCGGGCGTCGTACTGAAGTGGGTCAGCACCCGCGTGCCATCGATGCCCTCCCACCAGAAACTATCGTAGGGCAGGCGATTATACTGGTTCCAGCCAATCTTGATGGTGAAGAAATACTTCAACCCCGCTTGCTTGATCAGCTGGGGAAGCGCCCAGGCATAGCCGAAAACGTCGGGCAGCCAGAGGACAGGCGTTTCGGCGCTGGCCCCAAAGTGTTCGGCGAAGAATGAGCGACCGAGCAAGAACTGGCGTGCCAGCGATTCCGCGCCGCTCAGATTGCAGTCGGCCTCAACCCACATGCCGCCGATGGGTTCCCAGCGGCCCTCAGCCACGCGTTGCTTGATCGCCTCGAACAGTTCCGGGTAATCCTGGCGTACATAATCATAGAGTTGGGGCTGGCTCTGGGTGAAATGATAGGTGGGAAACTGCTCCATCAGGCGCTGCACAGTATGAAAGGTGCGTCCAGCTTTGCGGCGGGTCTGCCCCAGCGTCCAGAGCCACGCCACGTCGATATGCGCGTGCCCGGTCGCGCTCACCCTGACATCCAGCGGCGCGCCCGCCTGAGCGATGCCATCGCGCAACGCGGCAGCGGCGGCGGGTACGCTGGCGTAGAAAGCCTCGCCGAATGGTTCGCGGGTTTCCAACAGCTTGAAAGCCTGATCTAACGCGTATAAGAGTTTTCCGCGTGCCGGTACGTCCTCGTTCATCGCGTGCACCGCGCCGAGCGTGACGCGCACAGTGGTCATGAAATCGCGGGTGAGCTGATCGATCTGGATCACTTCATTGGGCTGCATCAGCAAATGATCGCGTGCCAGGTCGGTGAGCGCGTCCTCTGACCGTTGACGCCTGGCAAGCGCGCCAGCTTGCGTCAGCATATCCATCACATTGCCTTCGCCCAGGCCGGTCCAGAGGTGGAGCGCCAGAGTGTGCTCAACGCCATCGTGCCACTCGTCGCGCAGGCGGATTTCCTGGTGGTGGCGATCGCACGCGGCATAGGGCACTCCATCAACGTAGATCAGGGCCTCCGGATGGCTGAAATCGCCAGCTTCTCCCAGCGGTAAATAGAGCATACAGGCGACATCTCGCGGCCAATCAGCGGGGATGGTAAAACTGCTACGCAAGACAAAATCTGTCGAAGACTGTCCCCAACGGGTCAGTGGCTTGATCACCCTCCAATGGCTATCATCCACGTCTTTGCCAACTGGGAGATGTTCCTCCTGACCAGTAAGAATGTGATAACGAAAGGGCGCGATAGTCTCGCGACGACGACAAACCAGATGCTCAACCAGTTTTAAGCGCTGTTCAATTTTAGGCAATGTCCAACGAATTGCATGATTCATAAAGAGACTCCTGATAAAAGGAGCAGGCCGAACCTGCTCAGATGGAAAGAAGCATTAACCTTTGAGACCACCACTAATTCCTTTCACAAAGAAACGTGAGACAAGCGTATACAGGGCAACTGCGGGCAAGGCATAGAGCATGGCAAAGGCGGCGAGTTGACCGTAGTTCACCTGTCCGTATGAGCCAAAGAAAGAGTAGACCGTCACCGAGGCGGGTAACAGATTTGGACTCTGCAAAATAATCAGAGGCACGAAGAAATTCGTCCACGCGCCCAGGAAGCTCCACACTCCCACGACCGCGATACCGGGGGCCGCGAGCGGCAGGATCACGTCCCAGAACGTTCTCAGCGTCGAAGCTCCATCGATGTGCGCAGCCTCTTCTAGCTCAAACGGCACCGTATCGAGAAAGTTTTTCATCAACCAGGTGCAAAACGGTAACGCGCTGGCCACGAAAAATAGGATACAGCCCTGCAAGGTGTCCTGCAGGTTAACTGTAGCATACATCGCGTAGAGAGGCGTGACAAGGGCCAGCACCGGGAGCGCGCTGGCGAAGAGAATAAAGTACATCAGGAGCCGCTTAAAGCGAAACTGGTAGCGCGAGAGAGGGTACGCGGCCAGCCCTGAGAGAATCACGGTCAAGAACATGGCTGAGAGTGCCAGAATCAGGCTGAGCAGGCCGAGGGCAGTCAGCACGAGATAGGCTGGCGTGGTGCTCAGAAAACGACGGATACTCATATTTCCCTCCTCGGAGAACGCTACACTTCGATGCGCAGAAACCGGATGTAGAGTAGGGAGAGAATGGCCCCTACCACGATGATCAAGAGAGCGATCGCGCTGCCATAGCCGATCTGATAGAACTGAAAGGCCTGGCGATACTGGTAGATCGTCATAAGCTCTGTATGCAAGTCGCTACCGCCGGTCAGGACATAGACCAGGGTGAAGTCGGAGAGCGTTGCCAGCGTGATCAGCAGCAGATCGGTGGCGATGGTGCCTTTCAGCAGGGGCAGAATGATCGAGCGCACGCGCACCCAGGGTCCGGCCCCGTCGACAGAAGCCGCCTCAAGCAGTTCGTCGGGGATGCCTTCCAGACCAGAAGCGTAGAGCAGCATGGAGAAGGCGGTACCACGCCAGATATTGGCGATAATGATCATGAGCAGCGGAAATTGTTGTAACCAGGCGTGCTCTGGCGCTCCAATGGTTGTCATAATGACGTTCAGCAGGCCGGGAGCCAGGACGCTCTGCGGACCGCCCGCCAGGAAGGCGCTCCAGAGAAAGCCCGCCACCACGTCAGGGATGACCCACGCCACCACGATAACCGAGCCAAGAATCGCTTTGAAAGCAGGGTTGCGCTTCCGCATGAGCAGCGCCAGCAGCAGTCCGAGGACCGCCTGACCGATCAGCGCGGAAAAGACCAGGTAGGTAAGCGAAACCTTGAGCGAGTTGAAAAACTCACCATCGCGGAAGATTTGCTGAAAGTTTTGCAGGCCAATCAATTGAGGCGCCTGTGCTCCCGCGCCGGTGAGCGACATATTGGTCAGGGAAATATAGATCGACCAGATGGCCGGGCCAAGCATAAAAATGCCGGTGACGAGCAGGGCGGGGGCCATAAAGAAGATGCTGGTCCGGAGTCGCTTGCGGCTCCTTTTCTGCCTGCGCACCGGGACGATCTGCTCGGCAACGCTTGCCTGAAGCTTCGTCTGCATACTCTCCACTCTTCTCTTTCTTCAACAAATTCAGACGTATGAGCGAGGGGACCACCGCGGTCCCCTCGCTCATATTCCTCTTACGCCCCTTTAGGTTTGCGTTTCGGTATTGCCTGCCCCCACGATCGCTGTGACGGCCTGGTCATAGGTCGCCATGGCGTCGGCGGGCGATTTCCCTTGCATCACGCTTTGCATTGCCGCGTCGATCTGCACCGAAATCTTGGGATATTCCGGGAAGGCCGGGCGGAATTGCGAGAAGGCTACGAGGCTGGTAAAGAAGCTGTTCCCTGGCACGTTCGCGTACGAGGGCACCGAGACAATGTCTTTGCGCGGCGTGATTTGTCCGGCGGACACGTCATAGCCAGCGAGCACTTGCTGGCTGTTCGCTACCTGCAAAACTTTGAAGGCCGCGTCCTTGTTCGGCGAATGCGCGCTAATGGCGTAGGACCAGCCGCCGGAAAGCGTGACATTACCAGGTGCCTGGCCAAGCTCGCTTGGCATCTTCGCCATGCCCATGGTCTGCTGCCACTGCGGCCACGGTGCCTGGCCGCCCGCTGCCCAGTTGCTCGGAACCCACGAACCGTCGATATCGATGGCGAGCTTGCCCTGTGGAATCAACTGCTGCTGAATCGTGTTCGCCGCCTGGGTGCTCATGGAGATATCGCTGGTGGGACCGAGGAGATTAGACGGGCTGTAGATTTGCTGGACGAAGTTCAACGCGTCCTTGATGCCCGGACTGGAAACAATCCACTTTTTCGTAGTATAGTCGTAAAGCGGGTTTTTCGTTCCGTACAGGAGCATCTCAAAACCCTGCATGGAAGAGGCTTCATCCATCGGAATGCCCGAATAGAGATTTATCGGGATTACCCCAGGAACTTTGGCTTTGATGGCCTGGGCCGCCTGCACAATATCTCCCCAGGTCTGTGGCTGCCAGGTCGTGGGCAGGCCAGCCTTCTGGAAAATATCTTTGTTGTACCAGACGAGGCGCACATCAGTGCCATCCATCACGCCGTAATTGTGCCCATTAAAGGTCGTGATCGTCTGCATGCTGGGGAACCACTGCTGCTTATATTCCGGCCAGGAATTGAGGTAGCTATCAAGGGGAGTCAGATAGCCCGCCGTTGCATCAGAGCCGATCAAGAAGCTATCCTCGCGCACAAGATCGGGCGCGGTGTTGGCCGAACGGAGCATCAAGTCGAGCTTGGTATAATAGCTGCCTTCGTCGGCGATGATCGGCAGGAGTTTCAACTTGATGTTCGCGTGCTGAGCATCCAACTGCTTCTGCACGTTCTGCCACCATTGCTGCTCGTAATAGGGAGGTGGCCCAAATTGCTGATAGGCGACGGTAAGCGTCACCTGACCGGTATTACTCGTTCCGCTGCCGCATGCCTGGAGCACGAAGCAGAGCAGAAGGAGAACCGCGACAAGGGGGAACAAATAGCTACGTTTGGTTTGGTCGCGCATGTCGTATCTCCTTTGAGAGAAAAACCACTATCCGTGGGGAACAAACGCCATCGTTTGCAGTAGGCCTGACCTTAGCTCTTCCATGAAAGGTCTGCAAAAGCCTGAAAAGGCCCGACATATCTGCTGTGCGCATATCTTGACCGCTGATGATCCCTCCTCTCTGTGGGAAATATTCTCTACAACGAATTATGCTGAATAAATTCGCGTTTGTCAATGGAAATGCGCTACCATTAAACGGAAATGTTGTCGGAAAAACGAAAATCGCGCGCAATCTGATTGCAGAATAAGCAGGAGCATGGTACACTTATAGGGAGTTCATAGGCTTGCTGATCCTTGCGAAATGTCCCGGTGGAGGAAAACGCAATTGCTACCAGATTTAACGAAAAAAGAGCGGATAAAACTTCTGCATAGACAGCTTACCAGCGATTTTCGCAAGCGCATTCTGGATGGGCGTTTGCCAGCAGGTACGCGCCTCCCGAATGATAATGAGCTGGCCGCTGAATACAAGTTGAGTCGCGACACTATTCGCCAGGCTCTGGCGCTGCTCGTGGATGAGGGTCTGATCGAACGTGTGCAGGGGCGCGGCACCTTTGTGTGTCAGCCACCGGCCCGGAGTAGCAGCGTGAAAGCCACCCCGACCCAGAAGCAGATCGGCTTGCTGCTCAGTATTGGCGATCGTTCAGGTGGGGCCTGCCCACAGGATATTCTGATTGGCGTGGAGCAGGCGGTCAAGTCGCATGGCTATAGCGTCAATCTCAGCTACAATGAGGGAGATCAACTTAACAGGAGGCGAGGTGGACTATGTTGGCGCGGATAACGAGGGCGGCGGCTATCGCGCGACCGAACATTTGATTATTTTAGGGCATCAGCGCATTGGCTTTCTCTATTTAGCGGAAGAATCGCTGGAAACCACCTCTTCGGTCAGAGAGCGCTGGCAGGGGTACCGCGACGCGTTGCAAAAATATGGTGTGCCCTACGATCCGTCGCTGGTCGTTGGTGATATCAACCCGAAGCACGTCAGTGCCAACCTGAAGTACGCCAACGCCTCACCTAGCATTCACGACTTTTTGCAGCGTCCTGACCGGCCCAGCGCGGTCTTCGCCGTGAATGATCTCGTGGCCCTCGATGTGATGCAGGCCGCACACGCACTGCACCTGCGTGTTCCCCAGGACCTCGCGCTGGTGGGTTTTGATAACGAACATTTCGCCGCTCGCGTCAATCCGCCGCTGACGACCATCGCCCAACCCTTCTTCGACATAGGGCAACGCGCCGGAAGCCTGCTGGTCAATCGCATCGAGGGCAACAGCACCGCGCCAAAGCACATCGAGTTGCCGGTGAATCTGCTTATTCGCGAATCGTGCGGCGCGCAATTACATGTGCTGCGTGCGCGGGAAGAGCAATGATCTGGCTGCCCCGCTAACTTTCGACGATGATCGCAAGATCAAAAGAGCCACGCGTCAGCGTAACTGGCTGTTGTGGATGAGCGGGAGAGCTGGAAAATAAGCGTGGGCAGGCGAAAGAGCCTCGCAGTTTGTCCACGCCCGCGCTGCCTGTTGGCGTCTCGCTCGCCACGTTCAGGCTGCACGAGGCTGTTGGCTGCATAAATAAATCCCAGGAGCGCTCACCATTCTGCAAGCCAATATGGATATCACCACCATTGGCCGCGTTTGTCAGCGTATAGCTGCCTGGCCCCTGATAGCCATAAAAAACGATAAAGAGCGAGACGCCCGCGCTCACAATATCGATGGTAAATTCGCGATGGCCATGCCGAAGCTTGGAAGTAGGCAGGGCTGCGTTCAGCGTATAGCTCGCGTTCACTCCGCCGGTGAGCGTAAAACTGGCAGTGCTCTCCTGCTCGCGAAGAGACGCGGTGCTGGTTGCCCTGCTCACTGGTTGCGGCCCCGCTGATGTGCCACACCCGGCGACAAGGACCACGAGCAAACTGAGACACGCTAACCAGCGCTTGAGGTGGATGGGCATGGTATGTTCTCCGTTCCGGTGCGCTACCCCACCGCCGCCCAGGACGCGCACAAGGGGCGTCCCTACTATGGACGGGGTTGGTTGCGCGAGGGCTATCTGGGTTCAAGGAATTCTGCCAGGACGCCGCACCCCGCTCAGGACGCCCCTTGTGTGCGTCCTGGCGGGGTGGCGGGCGGCGGTGGGTGGGGCGATGCATCGATCATCATGCCCACTATGTCTCCGCGCTACCGCATTTCTCCACGCGCAAGAGCGCGAGCAATGGTGTTGTGACGCCCAATCAGCGTGGGCAGATCGCAATCAAGCAATCGTTGGTCTTGCACACGAATGCGCCCATTAATGACGCTCAAATCCACGCGGGGGGGGTGGCAAAAGACCAGCGAGGCCAGGGGATCGTGGACGGCTCCCCCCGCGAGACCCAGGGTATCCAGGCGGTAGCCAATGAAGTCTGCTGCCATGCCTGGCGCGAGGTAACCAATATCATCGCGACCCAGGCTGCCGGGTCTCCCATCACGCGATGCAAGAGCAAGGCCTGGCGCGCTTCAGCGAGCATGTGTGAGCCATCATTGGAAGCCGAACCATCTACTCCCAACCCAACGCGCGCACCCACCTGCCGTAACTGCCGAATTGGCGCGATGCCTGACGCGAGCCGCATATTTGAACTCGGACAATGTGCAACGCCAGTCTTTGTATGCCCCAGACGAGTAATTTCCTCTGTACCAGGATGAACCATGTGAGCGTACCAGACATCTGGTCCCACCCAGCCAAGATCCTCCGCCAGCTCGACAGGTGTGCGACCAAAGGTTGCCGCGCAGTAATCGGCTTCGTCTCGCGTTTCAGCTAAATGCGTATGCAAAGAGACCCCATACGCGCGCGCAAGCTGCGCGCTTTGCCGCATCAACTCGGCTGACACTGAGAAAGGCGAGCACGGGGCCAGCACAACACGCAGCATGGCATAGCGGCTGGCGTCATGGTAGGTCTCGATGACTCGCTGCGAGTCATGTAAAATCGCTTCCTCATCTTCAACAACGCTATCTGGCGGCAGGCCACCCTGCGATTCGCCAACCGACATAGAGCCGCGTGCCGCGTGAAAGCGAAAGCCCATCTCTTGTGCTGCCTGAATCTGGTCGTCGAGGCGCGCGCCGTTTGGCCAGATATAACAGTGGTCGCTGGAGGTGGTACAACCAGAAAGTATCAACTCAGCAAGCGCGACCTGCGTACTGACAGAGATTGCCTCAGGAGTTAAATGAGCCCAGATCGGATAATGGATACGCAGCCACGGAAAAAGATTGGCATTTTGTGCTGCGGGCAGATTGCGTGTCAGGGTTTGATAAAAGTGATGATGAGTATTGACCAGACCTGGCAGAATCAGCATGTTGCGCGCGTCGATGACCTGGTCCGCCTCCTGTGGCAGGGTGTCTGTCGGCCCGATCTGCGCAATAACGTTATCCACTACATAGATGCCGCCATCTGACCAGCGTGTATCCTGGTCGTCCATTGAAACAATCAAGGCTGCATGCTGAAGCAAACATGTTGTGGCACTACTCATATCTACAATTCCCTTCTGGACTCCGACAGGCTCCTGGTAGCATACGGCACTTGCGACGGTTTTGCAAGCTGCGCGAAGGCTCTGGCAGATTCCACCAGGATTAGCAATTCTAGCAGCGAGTCAGGAGGATACGAGCTGATTCGGTAACCCAAACACATCGGCGTTCTCATGATGCGCTACTTTGTTCAACTGGACGAACAAGCAGGATGATCAGCGCTATAAGTGCTAATATGGCCACGATTGCGCTGAACGCAACCCCTGCCAATTGCAGTCCGAATGCCTGTGCGGCTATGCCCACGCCGATTACCGGGAAAGAGATTGCAACGTAGAGTACGACGAAGAAGCTCGATGCAATCTCGCCGCGCTGCGCTGCAGGGCTCTGAGCATTGATCGCAGCCAACCCGGCTCGGAAGCTCAGACCCTGTCCGAGACCGGCAATCACCGATCCAACGACGAGCAGTGCCAACGAGTGCACTTGCAGCCCGCTGGCGACCAGGGCCATCCCGATAATCAGCCCGACGCATCCGGCAGGCAGCACGAGGAGCTGAGGGAAACGCTCAAGTATCAGTTGGCCGAAGGTGGAGGAGGCGAACACGGCGAACACGACCAGACCCGTGAGAGCATGGTTGGGCAGGTTGAGCGTTCGATCCAGGAACACAGGTGCCACAGCAGTGAAGAGGCCGAGCACAGCGAACCCTGCAAACCCTGGAATCGCGGCGCGGATAAACGTAGCGCGCACTTGAGCGGGTACGCGCAAGCGCTGCGGTCGGAGCCGGACCGTAGCCTTTTCCTCAACCGGTTCAGGCATAATGAATACACCTACAACAGCAGGGACGAGCAGAGCGAGGTCGACGATGAATACAAGCCGCAACGGCAGCACAGCGTACTGTGAGAGCAGCCCAGCGAGTAGTGGCCCAAGACCCAGACCGCCTATATTTACCCCAGTTGCGATCAGGGTCGCTCTGCGTTGTCTATCCGGTGGGGCGAGGTCCACGAGCGTAGCAGTGGCGGTGCCTGTAAATATCCCTGCCGACAATCCGGAGAGCACACGGCCTACGAACAGAGGAACCAGGCTACCTGCGAACAGGAAGGCCACCGCACTGGCCGCAGATAGCAGCAGGCCGGGTAGAAGCACCCAACGACGCCCGATCTCGTCTGAAAGCTGACCAAACAGGAGCAACGCTGCGATCACGCCGATGGCGTAGCTTGCGTAGATCACCGTGACCAACAAGCTCGAGAAGCCAATCTCCTGCTGGTAGATTGGATAGAGCGGCGTAGGCAGTGTGGTGCCTATCATAGTTACCGCGAAGGCATACGCAACCAACACAAAGCCGAATCTACGTCCGACGGTTACCCGCGCGGCTGCTCTCATCAAATAGTCTCCTTCCAAGGATGGGCTTCGTCTGGTCTTGACGATCTAACACTGTTAAGGATATGCCTGAACGGTGTCACGTTGTCAAGCTGGATTTGTCGATGCGTTTGTAAAAGAACAGAGGTGGTGAAAACGTTCGTTCGGAATCGCGAAAAACATTGACATATAATGATAAATGACGCTACACTGTAGACATGAAGCTAAGCGAGTACGCGAAAAAATATGGGATTACTTACCGGACGGCCTTCCGTTGGTGGCAACAGGGCCAGATCAGGGGCTTTCAGAAGCCTTCTGGGACGATCATCGTCACCGAAGGTGAGGAAGAAGTGCCCCTGGCGAAAAAGGTCGTCACGCCGGTGGTCATCTATGCGCGGGTGTCTTCTCCCAAGCAAAAAGACAGTCTGGATCGGCAAGTCGGCAGGCTGGAAGACTACTGTGCCGCCAAGGGCTATCAGGTGGGGCGAATCGTCAAGGAAATTGGTTCGGGAGTCAATGACAGCCGCCGCAAATTCCTGTCCTTGCTCTCGGACCCAAAGATCACGACCATCGTGGTCGAACACAAGGACCGGGCGACGCGCTTTGGGTTTCGCTATCTCGAAGTTCTGCTCTCCCAACAACACCGAAGCATTGAGGTCGCCAATCTGGCTGAGAACAACCGAGAAGAGCTTCTCCAGGACCTTTCGAGCATTGTGTACAGCATGTGTGCCGGGCTTTATGGGCAACGGCGAGCGAAACAGAAACAGGAATTAGTTGGGAAAATCTTCACGGAGGAAGAGGTAGGAGAACCATGAAGCGCGTCGAACAACACGTGATTGAAAAAGCCCATCCCCAGTTTCGCGCCATCGACGAGATGGCCCTGGCCTCGAAAAACCTCTGGAATCTGGCCAATTACCAGGTGCGCCAGTCGTTCATTTTCCAGCACATCTACCTGAACAACACAGCCATCTTTCACCGCATCAAGCAGGCGGAAGCGTACCAGGCGCTCCCCGCCAAGGTCGCCAATCAACTGCTCTTGCAGCTCCATGTGGCCTGGACGGCCTTCTTTGAGGCCATGCAGGTCTACCGAGAGCATCCCGAACGGTTTGGAGGACGGCCTGGATTGCCCAGGTACCTGCCCAAAACCCAGGGGCGCAACCTGCTGGTCTTTGAGTTGGGATGCATCTGGAAAGCGGAGCTGCGCCAGCGGGAAATTGCCGTGAGCCGACTTGGGCGGATTGGGGAAACCAAACAGAAGCCCCGGAACACCTGCGCACGGCGGGCGTCGTTCCCCTGCTCATTCACGCGACGGGACGGGGGCATGGGCGTCTGTGCAATGTCAATGAACTGGGGTTTCCGGTGAGCTATGCTCTGAGCAGGAGGACGATCAGGACTAGGACACCTGCGACCAGCTTTGGTTGGTCAAAGAGCGAGAGAAAAATTCTTCCCTCGCTCTTCTGCCTTTTAGTAACCTTCGTTATTTCCCATATGGATACCACCATGGCTTGGCCCCGCCCTCAAAATCCCAATGCACATGTTTCGTCTCGCGGAACTCCTCCAGACCCTCTTCGCCAAGTTCGCGGCTGCCCCCACTGAACTTAAAACCACCGAAGGGAGCGGCATCATTGTCAGTGAGAGGATCGTTGATCCAGAGGGTACCCGCCTGAACCTCCTCGAAGAAGCGTTTGGCTTTAAGGGGATCATAGGTATAGAGGTTTGCGCCAAGGCCATATTGAGAGTCGTTCGCCAGAGCCAGGGCTTCATCAAAGGTACGATAGGTCATAATTGGAATGGTCGGGCCGAAGGTTTCTTCACGCATAATGGGCATGGAATGGGAAACATTCGTTATGACAGTTGGCTCGTAGAAGTAGCCACGTTCGAGATGCGGGGGACGCTTCCCGCCGGTGAGAATATGCGCACCTTGGCTTCGCGCCTCTTCGACCTGAGCCTCGACTTTCGCTCTGTAGAGCTCGCCAATCAGTGGGCCGAGATCTGTCGTGGACTCAATTCCTGGCCCCAAGCGCAGGACACGAGCATATGCTACAATACGATCAATAAATTCAGAAGCAATAGATTCATGAACGTAGACGCGTTCGGTCGAAGTACAAACTTGGCCTGTATTAAGCAAGCTAGCCCAAGCCACAGCGGGAACCGCGACCTCCAAGTTGGCATCCTCGGCTACGATAAAGGCATCTTTCCCGCCCAGTTCTAGATGCAGCTTCTTCATCTGCGGTGCAGCCAGTTGTGCGATCCGCTGGCCTGTTGCCAGTGAGCCTGTGAAGGCGATCACCCGCACGCGGGGGTCAAGCACCAGAGGTTCTCCGCAATCCACGCCGTAGCCGCTGATAATATTCACCACTCCGGGCGGCAGATGCTCGAAAATTTCGGCAAAAAACAGTGTCGAGAGCGGCGTCATCTCGGAGGGTTTAATCACCACTGTATTGCCTGCTGCCAGGGCCGGCGCGACTTTCCAGGCCATCAGCAGAATGGGATAATTCCAGGGCACAATCGCGCCGACCACGCCATATGGCTCCTTGAGCACCATCGCCAACTGGCTCTCTTCAATCGATGGGACAACTCTTCCGCGAGAATTTCTTCCAAGTTCGGCATAATATCGGAAACAGGCAGCCGACCAACCCATCTCATCTCTATTTTCAACCAGCGGCTTGCCACCTTCCAGTGTCAAAAGATGCGCGATTTCTTCAGTACGCTCGGTCAATTTTCGGGCAACTTCATGTAACATCTCTGCCTTCTGACCAGCGGGCATTCGTTTCCATGCAAGGAAAGCGGTCTGAGCCGCTGTCACCGCACGCGCAACATCGATGGCATTGCCTGCGGGAGCGGTACCAATAATCTCTTCCGTTGCAGGATTTCGTACTTCAATGACATTGCCTGAACTGCTTGCTGTGTACACGCCGTTAATCCACATCTGATAAGGCATAATCCACCTCGTTGTATTGTATTAGGGCTACTCCCATTCTCAACAATAAAGAGCAGAGATTGAAAGATTGCAACCGTTACTCAATTAATCATCTCCTGCTCTTTATTGTGCAGTCCTGGTTTTCTGTCAGCCTATCTTACCATATGGGATCGAGGCCCAGGTTGAACAGGCCCGCGCGCAAGGGGCACAGATTCTGACTGGTGGGCGTCGCCCTCCGCAGTTTGAGCGCGGCTATTTCTACGAACCAACCGTATTGACCAATCTCAACCACTCCATGCCGATTATGCGTGAAGAGACATTTGGTCCAACCATTCCCATCATGACCTTCCGTACCTTCGACGAGGCGATTACACAGGCGAACGACAGCCAGTATGGCCTGGGGGCCAACCTCTATACCCACGATCCGGTGAAGGCCAAGCGTTTCTTCGAGGAGGTCGAAGCCGGAACCCTGTGGATTAACGACCCACTGACCGACAACGACGCCGGTCCTTTCGGCGGTTTTAAAATGAGCGGTATGGGTCGCGAACTGGGCGAAGAGGGCCTGGACGAGTTCCGCGAAACCAAGCATGTTCACTGGGATTTTGAGGGCGGCATGAAACCCTGGTGGTATCCCTACGGGAGGTAGCCAGCTAGCAGGGCTTCTTGAAGCATGCCTGATGATGGTATTGGTGATGGCCGCGAAATTTCGCGGCCATCACCAATACCATCGTTTCGTTATTCAGCGTCGCCAAAGATGGTATAGTGCCAGCCCTTGCGAGCTTCACCAGATAGCTCGATCATGACATGTTTGATCTGAGTGTATTCCTCGAAGGAGTAGAGCGACATGTCTTTGCCGATACCGCTCTCTTTGTATCCGCCATGCGGCATTTCTGACGTGATTGGCAGATGGTCGTTGACCCAGACGGTCCCGAACTGGAGCGTGCTGCTCGCCCGCATGGCCTTGTAGATATCCCGCGTCCAAACAGAGGCGGCCAGGCCGTAGACAACGCCATTGGCCCTGCGCAAGACCTCTTCCTCTGTCGTGAAGCGGCTGACGACGACAACGGGGCCGAAGACCTCGCTCTGCACAATCTCGGCATCGTGGCGCTCCTCAGCGATGACCGTTGGCTCGAAGAAGAAGCCTTTTTCAAGACCAGGGACACTGGCACGCTTGCCACCGATGAGGACATTTGCGCCCGCGCTCAAAGCGCGCTCGACGTATCCCTCCACGCTATCGCGCTGTCTGGCAGAAATCAATGAACCCATATCGGTGCTTTCGCTGGCGGGGTTGCCAACGCGGATCTGCTTGACCTTGCTCAGGAAAGCATCCATGAAGCGATCATAGATCTTCTCCTGGACGTAGATACGCGTGGCCGCTGTACAGTCCTGCCCGCAGTTAACATAGCCGCCGACGACCGCGCCATTGGCGGCAGCTTCGATATCAGCATCTTCATAGACGATGAAAGGCGCTTTGCCACCCAGTTCAAGGTGCACGCGCTTGATCGTTTCGGCTCCAGTACGCATGACGTACTTGCCACTACGGGTGCTACCAGTGATCGAAACCATGTTGACATCCTTGTGTCCGACCAGGCTGGGAGCTATATCCGGACCATCGGTCAGGATGTTGAGTACGCCAGCAGGTATACCCGCCTCCAGAGCCAGTTCGCCAAGTTTGAGCGCGGTCAGCGGAGTCTCAGGCGACGGTTTGAAGATGACGGTGTTGCCCGCAGCCAGCGCGGGCCCAATCTTCCAGGCCGCCATCATGAAAGGATAGTTCCACGGTGCGACCGAGGCCACCACGCCAACCGGCTCGCGGCGAATGATGCTGGTGTGCCCGCCAGTATATTCACTGGAGGCTTTGCCTGCCAGGTGACGAGCGGCTCCGGCGAAGAAGTGCAGGTTGTCAGCCGCAAACGGAATATCGCTATCACGCGCTAGCTTGATCGGTTTACCCGTATCCTGCGATTCTAACACTGCCAGTTCGCCTGCGTGCGCCTCAACCAGCGACGCCAGCTTCTCCAGAATTGCTGAGCGCGCTCCATGCGTCAGGCCCGACCAGCGCCGATCGTCAAAAGCCTGGCGCGCAGCAGCAACCGCGCGCAGCATATCGTCCTGTGTAGATTCGGGTACCTGGGCAATGACTTCTCCAGTCGCCGGGTTGATATCATCAACGACCTTGCCCGTACTACTCGTGACCAGTTCACCATTGATGAGCATGTTGTATTCAGCCATGTCAGTCGCCTCTTTCATGTGAGTGAGAAAACGGAAATAACCAATAATTTACGATCCGGCAAGCGTGCGAGTTTCACTCTCCAAATGCATATCGTAGCGCGCCAGTTCGCGGAAGAACGCGTCTGGTGGCACGCACATCTCCGGGCCGAACGCACCGCGCCGGGTGATCTCGCCTTTCGCCAGCATATAGCCAGCGATAGCGAGCGGCGTTCCAGTATCGAGCGCGCCTGCGCCGATGCCCCAGCGGCGATAGGGGTGCACAACCACCTGGTTCGTAATCTCTAGCTGCTGCCCGGCGGCTTCACCTGTAGTGACCACACGCAAGACATCGCAGTCCTGCGGCTCGACCTCTTCGACCGGGGCCATAGCGAGTAAGCGCGCCAGTACCTCGCGGGGCGAGACGTTGACGCCCTGCACGCTAATCGGCTCATCACTGCCAAAGCCCAGATCTACCAGAAACTTGAGCTTCGTCAAGAAATCGCCAGGGAAAGCAATCTTGAACGAAACGTAACGAATGCCCTTCTCCTGAAAAGAGATCGGGAAAGACGCGCATTCTGAGTGCAGCGAGTAGATGGCGGTAGCCCTGCCAACAGGCTCCGGGAAGAGCAGTTCTTCCTGTCCTGTCAGGGGTTGTTGCGGATACCAGGCGCCATCCTGGAAGACCTGCGGCTGCTTGGTGAATTCGTCGAGAATCGTGCGGATAGAGTAAGGAGCCACCAATGGAGCGGTCGATGGCGTGGAGTCACCACAGCCGAGTTCCACTTTGACGCTCTCAACGCGGTCAAGCCGATCAACCGCGACACGCGCGAGCAGGTTGGTCACGCCTGGCGTGCCGCCCATACCCAGAATAGCGGTGATGCCCGCTGCCTCGACTTCCGCGTGCATCGCCATCTGCTTGCGTGTCATATGGAAAAGGCCGCCGAGATCGGCATAATGCACCTTTTCTTTGATGCAAGCCTGCAACACAGGCAGATTAAAGACGTATTCGACCGCGTTCAGCACGACATCGGCCCCGCGCAGCAAGTTTCGCAGGCGTTCTTCGTTCGTCACATCGATCTGCTGCACCCGAATTTTACTACAGTTGAGCGCGGCTGCCACCTCGCGAGCGCTCTGCTCATTGTAGTCCGCGATGGTGATCTGATCGATATCCGCGTATTCGGTCAGCGTCCGAACGGTAATACGCCCCATCGCACCCGCGCCACCCAGAACAATGATATGCATAACCTGTACTCCCTATGATAGTTCCCTGCCACCCGGCTGGAAACCATCAGATACAAAACCTCGGTAAGAGAACCCATGCAAAGCAATGAGTTATCCCAGGAAAATAGCATCTCTTCTCTTAGTATGCAACCGCCATGCGGGACTCCAGGTAGCGAGCCAACCGTCCCAGTGGAAAACATAGCACAAGGTAGAAGAGCGCGCCAAAGACAAAGACAAACATTTTTACGTTGGCGTTCGTCTGCGGCTCGGCCAGAATAATAGTAATATGCTCCAATTCAAAGACCGAGATGATTGAGAGCAGCGAGCTATCCTGGATCAGTGTAATGAAGTAGTTGGTAAATGGCGGAATAGTAATGCGGATCGCCTGGGGCAAGATAATGCGCCGCATCACCTGGCCTCCGTTCAACCCCAGGCTCAAAGCAGCCTCCGCCTGTCCTTTATCGATATTCTCGATCCCTGTGCGGAAGACCTCAGTGAGATAGGCGCCATCGTTAAAGCTCAACCCTAGAATGCCATAAAAATACGCGTTAAACGCGTCAGGCACCAGGCTATTGCTTTGGAAGAGGGTCATGAAGTTAAAGGCTGCGGTGTGGGGATCAAAGCCCAGATTTGCGAGAACCAGGCCAATGCCATAGTACCAGATCAAGAGCTGAACAAGAGCTGGCGTGCCGCGTATGACCTCAACATAGATGGTGGCTAGCCAGCGAAAGACGAAAAAGCGCGAACGGCGACCCAGAGCGCCGATAAAGCCAAAAATCGTCGCGAAGACCATACTAATCAGCGCGATAACCAAGGTGGCTCCAGCGTACTGGAAAAAGAAAGGGGTATAGAGTAACAGTTGTTTTTGGAACGAGAAAAGATAGTAAATGAACCAGATAACCGCTGCT
>WNFI01679202.1_pt1 | contig 22932 bp, 13 predicted proteins | sample 5400471 | NCBI WGS metagenome assembly WNFI01 (sample SAMN13153348, study PRJNA577476) | soil metagenome | isolation source: 100 cm saprolite on Douglas fir-dominated hillslope | place: USA:California | collected 2013-09-17
TCCGGCCGCTCCTTGTCGAGCACCCGGGCGACGCCCTTGAGCGTGCCGCCCGTGCCAATGCCGGTCACGAAGTAATCCAGCTTGTCGCCAGCGAAGTCCTTGATGATCTCGCGCGCGGTCGTCTTCGAATGGAAGTCGGAGTTTGCTTCGTTCTCGAATTGCCGCGTGAGAAACCAACCGTTCTTCTTCGCGAGCTCGTTGGCCTTGCGCACCATTCCGGTTCCACCTTCGGGCGCGGGAGTCAGGATGACCTTCGCTCCAAGAAAGCGCATCAGGCGGCGGCGCTCGACGCTGAAGCTCTCGGCCATGGTGACGACCAGCGGGTATCCCTTCTGCGCGCAGACCATGGCCAGTCCGATACCGGTGTTGCCGCTCGTCGCCTCGATGACGGTCTGGCCCGGTCTGAGCTTGCCGGACTTTTCAGCATCCTCGATGACCCCGAGCGCGAGACGGTCTTTCACCGACCCCAGCGGATTGAACGCTTCGATTTTGACGTAGAGGTTCACGCCGGCGGGAGCGAGCTTGTTGATCTTGACGACCGGCGTGTTACCGATGGTCTCCAGGATGTTGGCAAATCGGGTCATGGTCGGGTTCCGGTTCAAATCGCGTCAGTACGATAAACACCTGCAGGGATAAAGTGATTCCCTCCGCTGCGGGCGTGCAAGCTTGGCTTGTGTTTTTTTGGCGGCCATGACGCTCGTGGCGTCCTACGCCGCCGCCCGACTCTCTGATTTTCGAGTCAGAAGCATCGCGGCGGCATAGAGCACCGCCGCGAGCACGTAGAGCCCCTTGATCCCGATCACCATCGAGCTGTACTCGAGCACGCCGCCGGCGATCGCGCCGAGCAGGTTGTAGGCGAGCGCTCGGGCTCCATCGGTGCGACGGCCCAGCAGCGTCGAGAAGATCAGCGCGGCGAAGAACACCGGCAGCGCGACCATCAAGCCGCCAAGCACCCACTGCCCAACTGTCCCGAGGACCAGCAGGGTACTCGCCGGCACGAGGTACGCGAGCACCAAAGAGCCGAACAGAAATCCAAACAAAGGCATGGTGCGCTTCACGGGATTTCGGATCACCCAGAGGTTCGCGGCGAGCACCATCACCAGGATCGACGCGAAGACGAGCAGGTTCACGGTCCACGTGGAGCCAAAGAGCAGCGACATCTCGGTGACGCTCTTCGTCTCGACGAGCAGGAATCCGGCGCCCATGAAGAACATCGCGCCATCGAAGCCGCGGGCCATGGCATCGCCGCCCCCGATGCCCATCATCGCCGCGGCGATCAGCAGCACCGCGAGCAGCGCTCCGATGTAATGACCGGGCAGGGTCCGGCCCCGCAGATAGAGATACGGCCAGTCGTCGTGCGCAAGCGTGTACGGGGTTCGCAGCTCCGCCATGGCCGCCGAAGGTGCCGGCGGAACGAGGCTCGCCGCCCTCCCCGCGACAAACACGAGGTTGAACAGAATCGCGTTGGTGGTGAACACCCCTGGCGGACTCCCGAACGCCTCGCCGAGCATCTGATAGATCTTGGCGCGAATGTATGGCTGCGCCGACATGTGATAGACGACCATCGTCCCATCATCGGTCAGGCGGCGGCGCGCCGAAGCGAACGACTCGACCGTGTAGACGTAGTTATCGAGCCGCACCGAGCTCATGCCCGACAGCAGCGTCTGGCTGTCCAGCGTTCCGAAGATGATTACGTCGTACTTCTGCTTCGTCGTACGCAGAAAGGCGCGGGCGTCGTTGATGTGCCGGTGAACCCGCGGGTCGGAATACGGTTGCTTCGGGTGAACTTCCTGTCCGATCTCGGCGATCACCGGGTCGATCTCGACGGCGTCGACGTACTTGACGCCGCGCATCAGCAGGAGCGACAGGTCATTGCCGGTGCCAGCTCCTACGACGAGCGCGGTGTCGATCCGCCCCAGCAGTCTGTACGGCTGGAGATAACCGTGGCGGGCGATGTTGACGTACGGCATCTTGACCGCCGACGCGCTGTCGAGATTGAGGATCATCTGATGCATCGAGCCGTTCACGTCGACTTGATACATCGAGTCCTTGCTCGCTGGATCGATCTTGTCGAGGGTAATGCGGTAGTACGGCGACCAGAACGACGGCCTCTCATTGCCGGTCCAGCTCGCGATGGCCAGGACGACGGCACCCGAAACCGCCAGCGCGGTCGCGAAGCGACGGTCGCCGATCGACACGATCAGCCAGAGCCCCAACCCGAGAAGAAACCAGATGAACGGCTCCTGTCGTGTCGCGCTCAGGGCGCCAAACGCGCAGATACCGGTGAGGCTGCCGCCAATGTCCCACGAGTATGCCCTGAGCGGCTGCAGCTTTCGGAACTCGGCGCCGAGGAGCGCCCCAAGCGGGACGAAGAAAATCGAGCACAGGGCGAACAAGCTCGTCGCGACGATCGGAAGGGGAATCGCGTGCTTGTACTGTCGCAATGAGCACGAAGTTGAGATAGAAGCTGAAGACGTGAACGTAGCCGGCGGTGTAGCGGATCAGCGCCAGCTCGAAAAACAGAATCAGCGCCGAGTAGGCGGCGAGCCGGGGTCCTGCGCTATGCGACGCGGGCGGCGGGGCATCAGCCGGCGCGCCCGGTGTGGACAAGATGGGCGCGGCTCTATCGGTGACGTTCAGGCTATTTCTCGGTGAGGATCTTATCGACGAACGGGGCGAGACGCCTCTCGCTGCCTTTGTCCCAGCCGACGACCGTGGCGCCCAGTGCAATGGTCCTCGTCATGCGCCTCCTCCGTGAACGAAATGTTTCTGTGCGAAGCTACTTCTTCTCGGCTCGCGCGCCAGCTAAAAAGCGAACGAATTCATCGGCGTTACGCGTCATCCCGAGATACATCGCCCGTGTCCGACCGGTATCTCCGACGACGGCATACAACGGAAGCGCGACGGTCTTGAACATCTGCTCCTCCAGCGCCTGCTGTTTCTGATCCTGCAGGTCGCGGCCGTCGGTAAACAGTCGAACGCGCACAAAGTGCTCGAGCTCGCGGCGAACTTCATCGCGCGGGAACATGTTCGCCTCCATCCAACGACAGTTGGTGCACGTGTACCCGGTGAAGTCGATGAGCACCAGCCTTTTCTCCGCATGGGCGCGCCGAGCCGCGCCCGGATAATCGTCGAGAATCCATGAGAGCTCGCCGCCGTTGGCAACGCCGTTGGCATTGACGCCGGCTGGCGGCAGAAACGGCTCGAGTTCTCCCAGACGCCAGCCGGCGAGACCAGTGCACAGCCACACCACGGTGGCCGCGACGAGGACAGATGGAATCAGATACCGCTTCGGCCGCGCTTCTCCGGCGCGGCGAGGGCGCACCCCGAGGAGATAGCTCAGCAGACACACGCCGAGAATGATCCACGACAGGAGGACGACGTTCCGGGTAAAGATGCCCCAGCCTTGGACGAGATCGGCGTTGGACAGGAACTTCATGGCCGCCGCCAGCTCGAGAAAGGCCAGCGAGCCTTTCATCGTCACCATCCATTCGCCGCTGCGCGGCAGCCGCGCGAGCGCCTCGGGTACCAGCGCCAGCACGAGGAACGGCAAGGCAAAGACGGCGGAGAATGTCAGCAGGCCCATCGCCGGCCATTTCCAATTTCCCTGCGTCGCCGACACGAGCAGCGTGCCGACGAAGGGAGCCGTGCAGGTGAACGACGTGAGCGCGAACGTCGCGCCCATCAAGAGAGTCGTGCCGTCATGCCCGAATCGGGAGTCACGCGTCGCATGATCGACCTTCGTAAGCACACGTCCCGGCACCGCGAGATCGACCACGCCGAACAGACTCAGGGCAAAGCCGGCGAAGAGCGCGGCAATAGCGAGGTTGAGCCATGGGTTGGCGGCGAAGCGATTCAGTCCCGTCGCCCCGAGCACGACGGCCAGACCCAATCCAAGCGACGTGAAGGCCGCGATGATGCCGGCGGCGTAGACCCCAGCATCACGGAATGCGCGTCCTCGGCCCCGCGCTTCGCCGCGGCTAAAGTACGAGATCGTGATCGGCACCATGGGGAAGACGCACGGGGTCAACAGCGAGAGCGCTCCCATGGTCGCCGCGATCCAGAGAAAGAGGCCGAGCGATCCGTCGCCGGGCAAGGTCGTCACCGGCACACCGAATTGGACGGCTCTCGCCACCCCAATAGCTGAAGCGGGGGTCGGTGGCGTCGTGGTTTTCACCGGCGCCGCGGGGGCAGCGGGCCGCGGTGGTCCGTGCGCGCCCCATTCCGACCGCGGGTCCGCCGCTCCCACGAACCGGACGGTGCGGCCGAGCGTGTCTTCCACTGGCGGCAAACAGTACTTGTCGTTGCAAGTCTGGTAGTACAGGCTCATGATCAACCGGCTCGAGCCGGACGCGGCCGGCGAGCTCACGATCGGGATCGCGAAGATGGCGGAATCCCTGTACGTCTCCGTCATGATGCCGAAGTTCGGATCATCGGCGATTTCGGGAGGCGTGCCCGTAATCGGCCCGGCGATTCTGAAGAGGGATTCTGGAAGCACTTTGATCTGCGTCCGAATGGGACCGCCCGGCGGCTGGGTGATGCTATACAGATGCCAGACCTGGACGTTGCTCGGGATGTTCACCGCGAGCGTCACGTTGAAGCGGGTTCCCGGCCCCATCACATACACGCCGCCCGGGCGGAGAGCTTCAGTGATCGGGTGCTCGCGCTGCGCGTGACAGACGCGAGCGATCACGACGACCAGCGCAACCGCCGCGACGACCGCTGACTTCGTTCGCGTCTTAAGCGTGGTCCCCAGCCGACAAGGTCAACGCCCTCGTCTCGTTCTCCGCCTTCACAAGCCCGACAAACTGATCGAGAGCAATCGGATTCGCCTTTTGCTCCTTTCCCTCGCCGCGGACGTTCACGGCCACCGTCCCCAGCGCCACTTCCTTGGCACCGACGACGAGCATATACGGAATCTTCATTCGCGCGCCTTCGGCGATGCGGTACTTGAGCGTCTCTGATCTCGCGTCGAGGTGGACGCGAATCCCCGCCTGCTCGAGACGGGTCGTCACCCGCTGTGCATAGTCGCCGTAGTCGTTGGTGATCGGCAGCACCCGCACCTGCTCCGGCGCCAACCAGACGGGAAATGCGCCGGCGTAGTGCTCGATCAGGATCGCGATAAACCGTTCCAGCGAGCCGCTCACGGCCCGATGGATGATCACCGGTCGATGGTCGGTGTTGTCCTCGCCGACATAGGTGAGATCGAATCGTTCGGGATTGCTGTAGTCGAGCTGAATCGTGCCCAGCTGCCAGGGCCGGCCGATGGAATCCGTGACGTCGAAGTCGATCTTGGGCCCATAGAACGCTCCGTCGCCCGGCTTGATTTCATATGGCAGACCGGTGGCGTCGAGGGCCGCACGCAGTGCCGACTCTGCTCCGCTCCACATCTCGTCCGTGCCGATTCGCACCTCGGGCCGAGTCGCGAACTTGAGCGTCGCCGTGAGGCCGAATGTCTTGTAATAGTCGAGGATGAATCGCACGAGGAACGCGACTTCGCTCTCGATCTGATCCTCGCGCAGAAAGACGTGGCAGTCGTCCTGCTGGAACTGGCGGACGCGCGTCAGACCGGAGAGTGCGCCGGTCACTTCATTCCGATGGAGGACGTCGAATGTGACGAACCGCAGGGGCAGCTCACGATACGAATGTTTCTTCGCCTGATAGAGCAGATAGTGCGACGGGCAGTTCATCGGCTTGAGCGAGAAGTCGTGCTCCTTCGTCTCGTTGTCGAGCACGAGGAACATGTTCTCGCGGTACTTGCCCCAATGCCCCGAGATCTCCCACAAGGCCTTGTTGTACAGGAGCGGAGTCATGACCTCCCTGAAATCGACGCGCTGTCTCTCGCGGATGAAGGCGATGAGCGCGTTGTAGATGATCGTCCCGCGCTCGGTCCAGAACACGGCGCCGGGCGAGTACGGGTGCATCATGAACAGATCGAGCGCTTTGCCGACGATTCGATGATCGCGTCGTTTGGCCTCCTCGATTCGATGCAGGTACGCGTCGAGCTCGTCCTTCTTGAACCACGCCGTGCCATAGACGCGTTGCAGCATCTGGCGCTTCGAATCGCCGCGCCAATACGCGCCGGCCGTGTGCGTCAGCCGGTAATGCTTGACGCGACTGGTGTCGGGCACGTGCGGGCCGCGGCATAGGTCGACGAACGGCCCGTCGGTATAGACCGAAATGATCTCGTCGTCGCGCAACTCGGAAAGACGCTCGAGCTTCAGCGGATCGTCGGCGAAGATCTTCTGCGCTTCGGCTCGAGTCACTTCGCGTCGCTGGAAGGGGAACTTCTCAGCGGCAACGCGCTGCATCTCCCTCTCGAAGCCGGCGAGATCGTCGGGCGTGAAAGGCTGCGCGACTTCGAAGTCGTAATAGAAGCCATCATCGATGGCCGGCCCGAATCCGATCTTGGCGTCGGGACGGAGACGACGAACCGCGGTCGCGAGCACGTGCGCCGCCGAATGACGCAGCACGGCGAGCGCTGCGGCGTCTTTGTCCGTGAGCACGCGGAAGCGGCCGCTCTTCCGGAGCGGGGTGTTGAGGTCCTGGATCTCTCCGTCCAGCTCGACGGCGACTGCCGCCTGGAGCAGCCGTTCGCCGATCGATCGAACGACGTCGGCTGGCAAGGTTCCCGCAGCGACAAAACGCTCGGAACCGTCCGGCAGCGTGAGAGTTAGCGTGTTGCCAAACTTCGAGCCTTCGGCCCGAAGTTCAGCCTCGACTCGCTTGCGCTCGTCGTTGTGGGACGGTCGGTCGATCATTGCCTGTAGATGGCCTTCTTTTTGCACCCCCAGCGCGACGAAAGTCGCGCGCGTCGTCGTTCGAAGTTATCGTTGCACAACAACTTCCGCCACAGGATCAGTGTCATGTCACGCTTCCGCTTTCGCGATGACGAGCCCTCTTCGACCTCCACCATCGTCGGCGTGCTAGCCGGTGCCATCGGTGGGTTCGCGCTCGGGATGTACGTCGCCCAGCGCGTCGGCGGCTTCGAGGGATTGACTGCGCGCTTCAAGGCTCGCAAGGGCTCCGGCTCCAGTGACATCCCCCAGTCGCTGGACAACGACGAGTTCGACGACATCGAAGAAGACGATCTCGAAGGGGATGAGGTCGATCAGGGCCTCGAGGAGCGAGTGCTCGAGGCCTTCCGTAACGACCCGATCCTCGCCGAACGCGCCGTGGACATCGGATCGATCGGTGACGGCATCATCGAGCTCGCCGGTTGGGTCGATACCGAATCAGAGTCCGAGCACGCGGTAACGCTCGCGCGCGGCGTTCCCGGCGTCGACACCGTCGTGAACCGGCTGGCGATCGGCAGCGCCGAGGCGCACTTCGAGGAGAATGCGCGCCGCGCTGCGGGCGGCGATCCGGCGTACGCGGAACGCCACTGGGAGGGCAATACGATCGGAACCGGACGCCGGCGCCAGGGAACGTCGGACGAACCCGATCGCCACGCCGATCCGAAGGTGGATCTGGAGACACGATGGTCCGGCATGGCCGACGCGATCAAGGAAGCGGTGGACGACACGGGCACGTCCGGCGCGCGGCGTCGCAATGCAAAGGGCTCGGTCAAGGGAGGCATGTCGGGCGGAGTTCCGAAGGCGGACCACGTGACCGGGCAGGCTGACTAACAGGTGGTACGGGCGCGATGGCAAAGGGGCCGCGGAACCGCGGCCCCTTTTCTTGTTCTATCACAATTGCGTTGCTGCGCGCCGGCCCGGACGTTGGGTGTCAGCGATCAGGTAAGCGCGGGATCAGGGATCAGGGTGGGACCGTAGACAACGTCATTCCGGCGCCGAATCTGACGAAAACCCGTTGAATCACACCGTTGTCTATGCACTCACCCTGACTCCTGACTCCGTTCTTTCCAGATTGCTGACACCCAACGCCCCGGGCCGGCGCGCAGCAACGCCCCTGTAGTCACTAGACTGGCGAAGACTACCGGCTGGCAAACGCTTAGCTTCACCTGTTCACCGCGTACTCTATAGAAGAAGAATGTCCGACCCCTCGCTTGGCTCGGGGCAAGCTCTGCCCGACCGCTTCGACCCCGCGCAACTCGAGCCCGATATCTACCAGCGCTGGTTGAGCGCGAACGCCTTCAGCGCCGACCCTGCGCGATCGACCCGCGCCGGCGGCGATCGGACGCCGTTCACGATCGTGATGCCACCGCCGAACGTCACCGCGATCCTACACGTCGGCCATGGTCTGAACAACACGATCCAGGATGTCGTGATTCGGTGGGCGCGGATGCGCGGTACCGAAGCCCTCTGGGTGCCGGGCACCGACCACGCCGGCATCGCGACGCAGAACGTCGTCGAGCGATTGATCGCGATCGACGGATCGACGCGGTTCGACCTGGGCCGGCAGATGTTCGTCAAGCGCACTGAGGACTTTGTCGCCGAAACGGGCGGAGTGATTCTCGCGCAACTCAAGGCCATCGGGGCCTCGGCCGATTGGTCGCGCACGGCGTACACACTGTCGCCGGAGCTATCGCATGCGGTGCGCACGGCCTTCGTGCGCCTCTACGAACGCGGCCTGATCTATCGCGGACATCGCGTGATTCACTGGTGCCCGCGGTGCCTGACGTCGTTGAGCGACGAAGAGGCGGAGTTTCAGGACGAGCCGGGCTTTCTATACCATATCCGTTACGGCAGCGGAGACCGTAGCGTGACGATTGCGACGACGCGTCCCGAGACGATGCTCGCCGACGTCGCGGTCGCCGTGCACCCCAAGGACAAGCGATACGAGCAGCTCGTCGGCAAGACGGTGACGCTGCCGATCGTCGGAATCGAGATTCCGGTGATCGCCGACGACTACGCCGATCCCAAGTTCGGGACCGGTGTCGTCAAGATCACGCCCGCCCATGACGCCAACGATTTCGACGTCGGCCTCCGGCATAAGCTGCCGATGCCCGTCGTCATCGACGAGCACGCGATCGTCCGCGAAGTGGAAGACGCCGCGGGCCGCGTTCCGCCCGCGATCAACGGACTCGATCGCTTCATCGCGCGCGAGCGCGTCGTCATCATGCTCAAGGAATCGCGCGCGCTGGTGAAAGTGGAGCCGCACCAGCACGCCGTCCGCCACTGCTACCGGTGCGACACCGTCGTCGAGCCACGCCTCTCCGATCAGTGGTTCGTGAAGATGGAGCCGCTTGCCCGCCCAGCCCTTCAGGCGGTGCGGGACGGCGCGATCCGCATCCTCCCCGAGCGGTGGGAGGCAGTGTACGTCAACTGGATGGAGAACATCCGCGACTGGAACATCTCGCGTCAGCTCTGGTGGGGCCATCGCATTCCCGTCTACTACTGCGTCGAGTGCGATCCGCCAACCAAGATCAACGTCAGCATCGAGCCGCTCACCGAGTGTCCACACTGCGGATGTCCGGTGGTCCAGGACGAAGACGTATTGGACACATGGTTCTCGTCATGGCTTTGGCCGCTTTCGACTTTGGGCTGGCCAAATACAGATCCCTCGCTTCGCTCGGGACAGGCTCAAACCCCTGATCTAAAGGCATTCTATCCGACCGACGTGCTCATCACGGCGCCAGAAATCCTGTTCTTCTGGGTCGCGCGCATGATCATGGCCGGCTACGCCTTCGAGGGTCGCGCGCCCTTTCACACGGTCTACCTCCACGGAACGGTCCGCGACACGAATCACGTGAAGATGTCCAAGTCGCTCGGCAACGGCATCGATCCCCTCGAGGTCGTGACCCTCTATGGCGCTGACGCGCTGCGCTGGACGATGGTTGCGGGGATGGGCATGGGCGCGGACGTCATTCTCGATCCGAAGGACCTCGAGAAGTCGTTCGCGACAGGACGCAACTTCGCGACGAAACTCTGGAACATCGGGCGTTTCATCCTCGGCGCCGTCGGCGACGAACGGGTACACCGCATCGGCGACGTCGACGCGGCCAAGTTGACACGGGCCGACAAGTGGATCCTCGCCAGGCTCGACGGCGCAATCTCCGAATGCGATGCGGCACTCGGTCCAATGGCGCCTGGAGACAAGCATTTCTGGTTGCCCGAGCAGCGGTATGCAGGACTTCGCTTGAACGAGTACGCGGAGACCGCGCGCCGCTTTGTCTGGAACGAGCTCGCCGACTGGTACGTCGAAACGGCGAAAGGGCGACTCAACACCGCGGGCGCCGACCGCGACGTCGCGCGCGCCGTGCTCGTGCATGCATTCGACCAGGCGCTGCGACTATTGCACCCCATCGTGCCGTTCGTGACCGAGGCGCTGTGGCAGAAGTTGCCAAGTCGGCCCAGGGATGCGCTACTGGCAACATCCGAGTGGCCCACGTGCAGATCCCTCGTCGCTGACGCGACTCATGATGACTTCTTCCCGCATATCCGCGAGGCGATCCTGGCGATCCGCCAGATCCGCGCGACGTACAATGTCGCACCGGGAAAGCAGATCGACGTGCACATCCATCCCGCCAGCACGGCCGCCGACCGCCTCTTCAGCGAGGAGAGCGCGACCATCGGCCGCATGGCGCGCGCGACGGTGACCGTTAGCGGCAAAGCACCCGAGGGCGCGGCGGCGCACGCGATCGTCTCCGGCTCCGAGTTGACCGTCCCGCTCGCCGGTCTCGTCGACGTCGCCAAGGAATGCGAACGGCTTCGCGGTGAGCTGGCCGACCTAATGAGGCAGATCGAGTCGCGCTCCGGACGGCTGTCGAATGCCAAGTATGTCGAGCGCGCTCCCCCGACCGTCGTCGCGAGCGATCGGGCGATTCTCGCCGAAATGCAAGGCAAGGCGCGGCAGCTCGAGGACAAGGTGGCGACGTTGTGCGGATGAGCGTGCGCCGCGTTTGGTCCGGTCCCTTCGCGCAGTTTACCCTGAGCCCCAGATTCTTCGCTTCGCTCAGAATGACAAGCGAGGGATTCAGGGTGACGACGGTAAGTGTGTTGGTCGCGGGCTGCGCCTCGGTCGCACGGCCGCCGGGCGGCCCAGAGCGTCACACCCCTCCGGAGATCATCAGCATCTCGGTCGACACCAACGCGACCGGCGTCACCGCCGGCAAGATCGATGTCGGCTTTGACGAAGTGGTCGCCGAGCACCCGACCGGCGTCGGCTCCACGCTGCAGGGCGGGCCGACGCTCGAGAACGTCGTTCTCGTCTCGCCGCGCACCAGCCCGATAAAGGTCAGCTGGCATCGCGACCATATCACGATCGAGCCCAAGGGCGGATTCAAACCCAACACGACGTATCGACTCACGCTGCTGCCAGGCATCACCGACATTCGCGGCAACGTGCGCCGTGAAGCGACCACACTCGTGTTCAGCACCGGCCCGACGATCCAGCCATTCTCAATACTCGGTCAGGTCTTCGATTGGCAGGCCTCCGCGCCCGCCTCGCTGGCAACGGTCGAGGCCATCGCTAACGCCGGCACTAAAGACTCGCTGACCTACATCGGCATAGCCGACAGCGGCGGCCGGTTCGACGTCGGGCCGCTCGGCCAGGGCAAATACCTCATGCGGGGGTTCATCGACGCCGACAACAATCAGATGATCGGTCCGCTCGAGAAGTGGGACACCGTCACTGTTGAAGTCGCCGATCACCGACCGGTCGTCGAGCTGCTCGCGATCCAGCGCGACACCGCACCCATCGGCATTCAGCATGTCGACGTCGTCGATAGCAACGGCACCCGATTACGCGTCACGCTCGACAAGCCATTCGATCCCCGCACACAACTCCTCCTGGCATCCGTCACTCTCGAGCGCGCCGACTCGTCGGAGGTGCCCATCGCCCGCGTGATGACGGACAGCCAGGCAACGACCGAGCTTGCGCGCCCCGATACAAATAAGAGCCGCGATACGACAAAGCGGCCCGTGCCCGCCCCGGGGCTGCAAGCGCCTCCGTCTACGCGTCCGCCCGCCCCGAGGCCGTCTCTTCCTCCGCCACAACTCGCCATCGTCGTACAGCTCGCGCCGGGAGCCGCGGTCAAGCCCGAGAGCACGTACGCCATCACCATCCGCGGAATTCCCAACCTCATCGGCAAGGTTCGACCAGCGAGCTACGAGTTTCGCGTTCCGAAGCCGACAGCAGTGCCGGCGGCGAAGCCGCCGGCACTGTTGTCGGCGGTGGATTGGTGGGTTGGTGGATTAGTGGGTTGGGGCTCTGCCGGGCGGCCGGAATCTCCACCGATCCACAAATCCACCATCCCACCAATCCACCAATCCACCATTCCACCGTCCCACCCCCGTGGCTGACCCTCGCCGCGCCTTGCCGAGCGTTGGTGCGCTCCTTCAGAGCGCGGGCGTGTCCGCTCTGCTCGAACGCGCGCCGCGCGGCCTCGTCGTCGGTGCCGTGCGCGACACGATCGATCAGGTGCGCCGGGATCCGCGCACGACTCCCGTGGACGACCACGGCTGGACCGAGGCTGTCGCGCGCGCGCTCGAGGCAAGTCAGCATCTATCGCTGCGGCCCGTGCTCAACGGCACCGGCGTCATCCTCCACACCAACCTCGGACGAGCGCCGCTGGCCGACGCGGCAATCGCCGCCGTGGCGCGCGTGGCGAGCGGCTACACCAACCTCGAGTACGACGTCGCCAGCGGCGAGCGTGGCTCACGATACGTCCATTGTGCCGCGTTGCTCACCGAGTTGACTGGCGCCCAAGACGCGCTGGTCGTGAACAACGGCGCGGCGGCGTTGATGTTGGCGCTCAACACCGCCGCCGATGGACGCGAGTGCATCGTGTCACGCGGAGAGCTGATCGAGATCGGCGGGAGCTTCCGAATTCCCGACATCATGGCGAAGAGCGGCGCGCGCCTCGTCGAAGTCGGAACGACGAACCGCACCAGTGTCGAGGACTACGCCAAGGCCATCTCGACCGGCACCGCGGCGATCGCCAAAGTGCATCGCAGCAACTTCTCGATGGAGGGCTTCGTCGCCGAGGCGATGGCGGCGACGCTCGCCGAGCTGGCCGCTCGCCACAAGCTGCCGCTGATCCACGATCTGGGCAGCGGGCTGATGATCTCACTCGAAAGGATCGGGCTGACTGGGGAGCCGACAGCCGGCGACGCCATTCGTGCTGGCGCCTCGATGGTGACGATGAGCGGGGACAAGCTGCTCGGCGGCCCGCAGGCCGGTCTCATCATCGGCTCGAGGCAATGGATCGAGCGCGCGCGCTCGAATCCGCTGACGCGCGCGATGCGCGTCGACAAGCTCACCCTCGCCGCGCTCGAGGCGACGCTGGCGCTCTATCGCGACCCCCCGCGAGCGATGCGCGAGATCCCGGTGCTGGCACAGCTCGGCGCGACGCTCGACGATCTGCGCGCGCGCGCGGCGCACATCGGCACCGCGCTGCCGATTCATGCCGAGGTGTCCATCGTGGACAGCGATGCCACCGTGGGCGGAGGCGCCTTTCCAACGGCGCGCATTCCGTCGATCGCTCTGCGCTTTGGCGCCAACGCGACGCGACTCGAACGCGCTCTGAGGCTGGGAATGCCGGCGGTGATCGCGCGAGTCGCGGACGATGCCCTTTACATCGACATGCGCACGATCGTGCCCGTCGAAGACGACGAGCTGACGGCCGCGCTACAAACCGGGCTCGCGTGACCGGGAAACCCGCCGTCTTTCTCGACCGCGACGGAACGATCATCCGCGATACCTCATACGTGCGCGAGCCCGACGACGTCGAGCTCCTGCCGGGCGCGGCGGCGGCGATTCGCCGCCTCAATGAGCGCGGCCTGCCGGTGATCGTCGTGACGAATCAGTCGGGCATCGCCCGCGGACTCCTCACCGAACAGGACTACGAGCGCGTGCGGAGACGACTCGACATGCTGCTGGAGGCCGAAGGGGCGCACATCGATGCCAGCTATCACTGCCCCCATCATCCCGACTTCAGCGGCCCGTGCGAGTGCCGAAAGCCGCGGCTCAAGCTATTCAAGCAGGCGGCGGCGGAGCACGGGCTCGATCTCGGGAGATCGTTCTATGTCGGTGACCGGCGTCGCGACGTCGAGCCCGTGCGTCAAACATACGGTCAGGGCATCCTCATTCAGCGTGAGAGCACGCCGCCCGAAGATCGGCTGTCGGGAGAGTTCACCAGCATCATCATCGTCGAAGACGCCGGCGAGCATCGCGAGATCGACGTCGTCGAAACCCTCGAGCAGGCCGTCAATCTCATCCTGAACCCATCGTGAAGCGTGTCGCCGTTCTCGCCAGCGGCGCCGGCTCCAACCTCGAGGCGATTCTCGACTACCTCGCGTCTCTGCGGAGTACAGCGCCCTGCAGCGTCGTCGTCGTCGCCTCGGACCGGCCGCAGGCAGGGGCGATCGAGAAGGCGCGTGCCAGGCAGATCGAGGCCGTCGTCCTGCACGAGGCGTCGAACCCGGAGAGTCCCGAGTTGGGAGCGCTGCTCGCGTCGAAGCAGATCGACCTCGTCGCCCTCGCCGGCTATCTGAAGTTGGTGCCAGCGGCGGTGGTAGATGCATATGCAAGCCGCATCGTCAACGTTCACCCTTCTCTGCTCCCGGCGTTCGGCGGGCCGGGGATGTACGGCTTGCGCGTGCACCAGGGCGTGATCAACGCCCATGAAAAGATCAGCGGCGTGACGGTGCACTACGTGACGCATGAGTACGACCGCGGACCGATGCTGGCGCAGTGGCCGGTGGCCGTTCTGCCCACCGATGACGCCGAGCAACTCGCCGCGCGCGTGCTGGTCGTCGAGCATGCCCTCTACCCGCGCGTGCTCGCGGCGCTAGCGAGGGGACGGGGCGACCGCTTTCCGGTCAAGCCGGATGTGAAGTATTACGCAAATCCCCCTATATCGGCGGACGGCCTCGCGGGCGAGATTGATGCCCTTCTGGCTGGCTAGAGACTGCCGAGCCAGTGCGAACAACTTTATAAGGATGCACGGCGGACAAATCGGATTATATCGGATTACTCCTTTGGTTTCGTTTCATCGTGAGTGCCGAGACCCACCCGCCACCGCGGACGTCAAAGGAAAAGCTCCGATCTGATCGGACTCTTCCGATCTGTATCCTTATGGAGCTGTTAGTTCATCGGCCTGCCTCTCTCAACTCTTTCAACGTGCCAAGAGCTCTGCTCTCCGTCTCCGACAAAACCGGACTAGTCGATTTCGCCAAGGAACTCCACTCTCTCGGCTGGGAGCTCGTCTCCACGGGCGGAACCGCGAAGGTGCTTCGCGACGCCGGCCTGTCGGTCAAGGACGTCAGCGAGATCACCGGTGTGCCGGAGATGCTCGAAGGACGCGTGAAAACTCTCCATCCTGCCGTGCACGGGGGGCTGCTCGCCAAACGGAATGAGCCAGAACACATGGCGGCGCTCGTCGAGCACAAGATCAGTCCGATCGACCTCGTGGCAGTCAACCTCTATCCCTTCCGCGAGACGGCGTCCAGAAAGGACGTCGCGATCGATCACGTCATCGAGCAGATCGACATCGGCGGCCCGAGTATGCTGCGCTCGGCCGCCAAGAACTTCGAGTCGGTCTGGGTGATCGTCGATCCGGGGGATTACGGACGCGTCCTCGCCGCCATTCACGCGATCGACACCGATCCCGATCTGCGCCGGTTGCTGGCGGGAAAGGTCTTCGCCCACACGGCATCCTACGACGCGACGATCGCCGCCTGGTTCGCGATTCAACGCGAGGACAAGTTCCCCGATACCATCACCGTCTCGTTCGAGCGCGCGCAGAGTCTCCGTTACGGTGAGAATCCCGGGCAGGCGGCGGCGCTTTACGTCGAGAGGCCAGGCCTTGGCCTGGCCGCACTCAAGCAGAAGGGCGGAAAGGAGCTCTCGTTCAACAACCTCCTTGACCTCGAGGGAGCGCTCCTCGCACTCGATCCGTTCCTCGGCGAAACCGCCTGCGCGATCATCAAGCACACGACGCCGTGCGGCGTGGCGGTTGGCAGCAACGCTCTCGATTCATACAAGAAGGCGTTGGCGTGCGATCCCGTGTCGGCCTTCGGATCGGTGATTGCCTTCACCGTGCCCGTGGACGACGAGACCGCCGAGGCGATCTCGTCCCTGTTCGTCGAGTGCGTGGTCGCGCCCAAGTTCAGCGCCGGCGCCGTCGAGATTCTGGGTCGCAAGAAGAACCTGCGCGTCCTCGAAGGCACGGCGACCTGGCCGCCCAACAGCCTCGACTACAAGCGCGTCCGCGGCGGTGTGTTGGTCCAGGAGCGGATACCGCTCGTCATCGACGGCACCGGATGGAGCGTCGTCACCAAGCGCCAGCCGACCGCGGAGGAGTACGGCGATCTCCTGTTCGCGTGGCGCGCCGTGGCCTCGGTCAAGTCGAACGCGATCGTGCTCGCGCGCGGCGGCGCGACGATCGGCATCGGCGCCGGGCAGATGTCGCGTGTCGACGCGGCGTTTCTCGCGGTGCACAAGGCGCGGCTCGCGGGACACGAAACGGCCGGCGCCGCTCTCGGATCCGACGCGTATTTCCCGTTCCGGGATGGAGTGGATCAGGCGGCGGAGGCCGGCGTTCGGGTGATCGCGCAGCCGGGTGGATCGGTTCGAGATCCGGAGGTGATTGCGGCCGCGGACGAGCATGGGATCGCAATGGTGTTTACCGGGCAACGGCTCTTTCGGCACTAGTCTGGTGCTGACTGGAGCTGTGTTGCGCTCCTGCCCGGACGTTGGGTGTCAGCGATCAGGAAATGACGGGGTCAGGGGTCAGGGTGAGCGTAGTAGACAACGGCGTGGCTCAACCGAGGTTCTCAGAGTCCCAGCGGTGGAACCATGTTGTCTACGGTCCCACCCTGACCCCTGATCCCGGTTCTACCTGATCGCTGACACCCAACGTCCAGGCCGGGCCAAGGCCAAGCGCAGGTAAACACTTCCGCCGGTCACGACGACTCATTGGACTACCCGAAGCCCTTCCGGCCCCTAACTTTACCCCGCTGCCCGCCCCGCTCTGCACCACTGTGCATGTTGCGGGGCTCTTGCTGTCCGAATCCTGAGGATCGTAATGGCGACCGAAGCTCGCGAGCTGGACTACCGACCATCCTACATCGCCGCCGCGATAGTCAGTCTCGCGGTCCTGGTGCTCTACCTCCTCACCCTCGCCCCGAACACGGCGATGTGGGACACCAGCGAGTACATCGCTGCCGCCTATACCCTCGGCCTTCCTCACCCGCCCGGCAACCCCCTCTTCGTCCTCATCGGGCGCGTCTTCTCGATTATCCCCATCGCCGGCTCGATCGCGGCGCGCGTCAACATCCTCGCCGCGCTGTGCAGCGCTGTGTCGGCCGGCATGTGGTTTCTCATCACCGAGCGCGTGCTCGTCGGCTGGTTTCCCGAGCGCTGGCAACGCATCGTCGGCGGCGCGCTCGCAGCGCTGATCGGCGCGACGGCGTTCACCGTCTGGAATCAGTCGGTGGTGAACGAGAAAGTGTACACCGTGTCGCTCGTCGGCCTCGCCGTCATCTCCTGGTTGATGATCCGCTGGTCGGACGAGCCCGACGGCCGCTACGCCGACCGGACGCTGGTGCTCGTCGCCTATCTCCTCGGACTCGGGTACGCGAACCATATGGCGGGCATGCTCGCCGGCCCCGCGGCCACGGTGGCCGTCATCGTTCGCCGCCCACAGACGCTGCTGCGGTGGAAGCTGATCCTCGCCTGCGTCGCCGCGCTCGTGCTCGGGATCACGCCCTTCGCCACGCAGCCGATTCGCTCCGCTTACTACCCGGCGATCAACGAGGGCGAGCCGACCGGCTGCCGCAACGGCATCGGATGGTCGTGCACCTTCTCGAAGGACACGTACGACTCGTTCATGTACAACTTCAACCGCGGCCAATACGGCAAACCCTCGATCACCGAACGACAGGCGCCGTTCGTCACTGGGCAAGTCGCGATGTGGTGGTACTACTTCAAATGGCAGTGGCTGCGCGACGCACACAACGACCAACCGGGACTGCAGAACGTCCTCGGCGCGCTCTTCCTCGTCCTGGGGCTGTTCGGCGGGTGGGTCCATTACCACCGAGACCGACGAAGTTTCTGGTACTTCGGGACGTTGATGTTCACGTCGACGCTGCTCCTGATCTACTATCTCAACTTCAAGTACGGCTCGTCGCAGCCCGCACCTCCGGACGTCTCGCAAGCGCAGCGCGAAGTGCGCGATCGAGACTACTTCTTTCTCTGGAGCTTCTCGGCGTGGGGCGTGTGGGCGGCGCTCGGCCTCGTCTTCATCTGGGAGTCGCTGGCGTCGTTCTTCGGCACCGTTCGCATCAAGCTCGGCGACGACAATGTGGTGATGCCGACGAAGAAGGGGTGGCGATTCACCTCGCCAATCCTCGCGCTGGCACTCATCCCTCTCTTCGCCAACTGGACCTCGGCGCCGCGTAAGGGGCAGACCGACACCCGCGACTTCGCCGCCGACCTCCTCGATTCCGTCGAGCCGTACGGCGTGCTGATCACCGTCGGCGACAACGACACCTTTCCGCTCTGGTACGCGCAGGAAGTCGAGCATATTCGGCAGGACGTCGTGCTCGTGAATACCTCGCTGGCCAACACCGACTGGTACGCGCGCCAGATCGTGCGGCGCCCGCTCTACACGTACGATGCGGCGAAGGGGCCCGCCGTCTATCGCGGCAAACAGTGGGCGAAGCCGAAGACGCCAGCGCTGAACATGACCGTAGCGCAGGCCGATTCCATTCCACCGATCGTTCCGATCACACAGCCGTCGGAGTTCGTCAAGGACGGATTGCGCGCCGTGATCGAGCCGAAGAACACGCCGCTCGAGGGCTACCTCCAGCGCGCGGATCTGATCGTGCTCTACATGATCCGCGATTCCTGGCCGACGCGTCCGATCTACTTCAGCCGGACGTCAGGCAACTACGCCGCCCAGCTGGGATTGGTCAACAAGACGCTCGAGCAGGGCTTGGCGGCCAAACTGTTCGTCCCGCCGGCGACCGCGACGCGCGACACCGTATTCATCCCCGAGCAGGGCGAGTGGGTGGACGTGCCGCGCACCAAGGCGCTGTGGACGTCCGTTTTCGAGGCGCCCAAAGCGCTCATCAAGCGCGGTGACTGGATCGATCAGCCGTCGATCGGCATTCCGTATCTATACATCGCCACCGGCGCGACGCTGGCCCAGATCCTCAACGCGCAAAGCGACACCGCCGGCGCGCACTCCGTGTACGGCACGACGCGCCAGATTGCGCAGGCGGTGCGCGTCGAGTCGCGCGGGTCGGTGCTACCGGAGTCGTTGCCGTCGGCGACTCCGGCGGCACCGGTCAACGGCGACACGCGGCCGGGAACGCAACTACCGGCAAAGACCAAGACAAAGGCCAAGACGAAGACACCATAGGGGGACCACGAGCTCCTGCTCCACTAAGGGTTTCCCCCTAGTAGGCGAAGGCCGGGTCAAGGGGTATAGTCAGTTGTCGCCCTGCTGCGCACGTCAGCTGCCGGATCTTCCCTTCACGCTGACCGAGACAACCCGGCGTCCGCGGCTCACGACCGTCCTCGCGCGCCCCAGAATCCGAATGGCCTGCCCGAGCGTAGGGCTCTGAGGCGCGGTTCCCGGGCGACACGATCGGGCCGTGTAACACGGCTTCATCGACAAAGGACGTACGATGGCACCAAGCTCGACGGCCCCTCCCACGGAGGTGCCCGACGACGAGCCAGGATTCGCGCGCGGTCTCTCGATCCGCGTGAAGCTCTTCCTGTTCGTCGAGGGACTCCTGGCGATAGCCACGATCGCATACTCGATCGCGACCTATCGAGAAATGCGCGGGTCAGCCATCGCCGCCGCGTCAACGCGCATCGAGGGGATCGCCACGCAGTGGGCCACCTTATTCGATTTAGGCCGCGTTCCACTCCGCGCCCTCGCGTCGGCGGTCGAAGCAAGCCCAGCGATGGTCGCGCTACTGAGTCGTCCCGACTCCAGCGTGCGGCGGAGAGCCGGCGACATCCTGCCGGGCCTCCTGCCCAAAGACCCTCAGCGTGCGCTCGTCCAGATCATCGCCGCCGATGGCCGCGAAGTCCTACGGTTCGGTGATGCGGCACCCTGGGCGACGGTAAGCGAGACACGAGCGCTGCTCGCGCAGGCGGCGACCGCGGACTCCGGGGCGCTCGGCAGTCTCCGCGTCATCGGCGACTCGGTCGTGTACGCGTCGGCGGCGCGAATCGTCGTCGCCGGCCAGCTTCGCGGCTTCGTGGTCCAGTGGAGGCGAGTCGGATCGAAGACAACGCGTGACCAGTTGAGCCGCCTATTGGGGGTCGGAACCAGAATCTATGCCGCCAATCGCACCAATGACGTGTGGACCGATTTCGGGCAGCAGGTCGCGGCGCCACGAGTCGACCTGTTGGCGGCAACAGGGGTGAAGTCTTACGATCGTCCGGGCGTGGGAGCCGTGTTCGGTATAGCCAAGCCGATTTCCGGATCGCCGTGGGCCGTCGCGATCGAAATGTCGCAGCAAGAAGTGCTGGCCCAGGCGAGGGGCTTTCTCATCCGTCTCCTCCTGATCGGGGCGCTGGTCATCGCGCTTGGCGCGGTCGCGGCAATCGTCCTCAGTGTGTCGTTCGTGAGGCCGCTCTTAGGTCTGATGGCAGCCGCCGAGCGAGTGGCGGCCGGCGACTACTCGGTGCATAGCGGCCTTGCTCGACGCGGCGATGAGCTCGGGCGACTGGCGCGTGTGTTCGACATGATGGTGTCGCACGTGCAGGAGTCGTTTATGGCCCGCGAGGCCGCCGAGCGATACTATCGCCACCTCTTCGAGTCGGTGCCCCTGCCACTCTGGGTCTACGACGTTAAAACGCTGCGCATTCTTGCGGTCAACGAGACGGCGATCGGGCACTATGGGTATAACCGCGAGGAATTCCTCACGTTGACGATCGCCGACATCCGTCCGCCCGAGGACGTCCCGCGTCTGCGCCGAGCGGTCCGCGAGCACGGCGATGCGCCGGCCGATGGTACGTGGCGCCACAAGACAAGGGACGGCACGCTGATCGACGTCGAGACGCGCGCCCGGTCGATCGACTTTGGTGGCCGGCATGCGCGCATCGTGATCATCCATGACCTGACGGAGCGCCATCGGGCGCAGCAGGTCATCCGCACCCTGGATGAGCGGTACACGCGGCTGATTCGGGAGTCCATGGATGGCGTCACGCTGTCTACGCTCGACGGCCGCATCATTTCAGCGAATCCGGCGTTCGTCCAGATGATGGGATACGCGTCGGAGGCGGACGTTCTCACGGTTCCGGCGGCGGCAATCTACGCCGGGAAAGACGAACGCGCGCTGATGATGGCCAAGCTCGCCGTCACCGGCACGATCCGTCGCGAGAAATCTCAGTTCCGGCGAAAGGACGGGGCGCTCATCGACGTGCTGTTCACGTCTCGCGTGGCCACGGACCCGGATACGACGGAGCAATACCTGGAGTGCGTCGTTCAGGACGTGACCGAGTTGCGGCGCGTCGAGAGGCAGTTTCAGCAGGCGCAGAAGATGGAGGCGGTTGGACAGCTCGCGGGCGGGGTCGCCCACGACTTCAACAATCTCCTCACCGTCATCATCAGCTACACCGATTTGGCGCTCGAGCAGATCCAGCCCGGCGACGTGATCCGTGAAGATCTGGAGGCGATCCGGCACGCCGGCACGAGCGCCGCGGGACTTACACGTCAGCTCCTCACGTTCAGCCGTCAGGAAGTCAGACAACCGAAGATCGTTCGCCTCAACGACTCGGTTGCCGCCTCGGGAAAGATGCTCGCTCGGCTGATCGGTGAGCACATTGAGCTCGCGACCGCGCTCGATCGCGATGCTGGCGCTGTGAACGTCGATATCGCGCAGATCGAGCAGGTGATCGTCAACCTGGCGGTGAACGCGCGCGACGCGATGCCGAACGGCGGCCGCCTGCTGATCGAATCCAAGAACGTGGAGTTCAACGAGGCATTGACCGAGCACTCCACTCTGTACCCCGCCGGATCGTACGTGCTCCTGGCGGTCAGCGACAACGGCACCGGCATGGATGCCGCGACCTTGGAACACGTCTTCGAGCCATTTTTCACCACCAAGGAGCCGGGACGAGGGACCGGCCTGGGTCTGTCGACTGTCTATGGAATCGTCAAGCAGAGCGGCGGCTACATCTCGGTGTATAGCGAGCCGGGATCGGGCACGAGTTTCAAGATCTACCTCCCGCGGGTGGCTGAACAGGTCGTCTCGCTGGAACGACCCGCGACCGGAGTCGGCCCCGCGCGCGCAGAAACCCTCTTGGTCGTCGAAGATGACGCCGCCGTTCGCCGGTTGGCGCGGCGAGTGCTCGAGCTGCAGGGATACCGGGTGCTCGAGGCGCCCGACGGCGAGACCGCGCTCACGATCGCGTCAAGCCACGAGGGCGAGATTCACCTGCTGTTCACGGACGTCGTGATGCCGCGAATGAGCGGCGGCATACTGGCGACACAGTTCGCGCTGCTCCGACCTGACGCGCGGATTCTCTTTGCATCCGGGTACACAAGCGACGCGATCGTCCATCACGGGGTTCTCGAGCAGCAAATGCAGTTCATTGAAAAGCCGTTCACCAAAGACTCGCTGCTACGGCGGATTCGCGAGGTGCTCGATGCGCCGCCGCTCAAGGGAGTCGCCGACGGGCGGCCTGAGAGGACCCACGATGTGACGATCCCACCGCCAGCAAAAGTTTGACTAGAGCGGGAGGTACTATGGGGCTGACATGACCCTCTTACGCCAAGCGGCCGTTCTTGGAGTGCTGCTCAGCGTCGGATGCGTGAACTCGACGGCGCCGTCCTCGCCCGTGAACGGCACGTGGACGCGTGACTTTCCAGTTCCTGGCATGGGCTTTCAGATGACCCTGGACACACACGGGAACGTCGTCTCCGGCAGCGGGACGTGGGCCGGCGAAGCCTGCTGCACGGGAGTCGTGTCCGTGACCGGCAGCGTGATTGACGGAGTGGTCACGCTCGACATGTCGCAGACGCGGACTCAAGGCGCGATGGTCCCGCCATTCACGTCCCAC
>WNFI01034698.1_pt1 | contig 22930 bp, 19 predicted proteins | sample 5400471 | NCBI WGS metagenome assembly WNFI01 (sample SAMN13153348, study PRJNA577476) | soil metagenome | isolation source: 100 cm saprolite on Douglas fir-dominated hillslope | place: USA:California | collected 2013-09-17
CCATCGTCCAGGACCTGGAGGAGGACGTTGAAGACATCGGGGTGGGCCTTCTCGACCTCGTCGAAGAGCACCACCGCGTAGGGCCGGCGACGGATGGCCTCCGTGAGCTGGCCCCCCTCGTCGTAGCCCACGTAGCCGGGGGGAGCTCCGATCAGGCGGGCCACGGCGTGCTTCTCCATGTACTCCGACATGTCCAGACGGATGAGCGCCCGCTCGTCGTCGAACAGGAACTCGGCCAGGGAGCGGGCCAGCTCCGTCTTGCCGACCCCGGTGGGACCCATGAAGAGGAAGGAGCCCACCGGCCGCCGCGGATCCCCCAGGCCCGCGCGCGATCGCCGGACCGCGTTGGCCACCAGGAGCAAAGCCTCGTCCTGGCCGACCACCCGCTGGCGCAGGCGGTCCTCGATGTGGAGGAGCTTCTCCACCTCTCCCTCCAGCATGCGGGTCACGGGGATGCCCGTCCACTTGGCGACCACCTCCGCCACGTCCTCGGCGTCGACTTCCTCCTTCAGCATCCGCTGCTTGGACTGCAGAGCGTTGAGCTTCTCGTTCTGGAGGGCGAGATCCCTCTCCAGGGCGGGCAGGGTCCCGTAGCGGAGCTCCGCGGCTCGGCCCAGGTCGCCCGCGCGGGTGGCCTCCTCCGCCTCGAAGCGCGTCTTCTCGATCTTCTCCTTGAGGGACCGGATCCTCCCGATCGCCTCCTTCTCCAGCTGCCAGTGGGCCTTCATGCCCGCGGAGCGCTCCTTGAGGTCGGACAGCTCCCTCTCGATCTTCTCCAGGCGCTCGCGCGACGCCCTGTCCTTCTCCTTCTTCAGGGCCTGGCGCTCGATCTCCAGCTGCACGACGCGCCGCTCCACCACGTCGATCTCGGTAGGCAGGCTGTCGATCTCGATCCGCAGGCGGCTGGCCGCCTCGTCCATGAGGTCGATGGCCTTGTCGGGCAGGAACCGGTCGGCGATGTAGCGGTGGGAAAGGGTGGCCGCGGCCACGAGGGCGGAGTCCTGGATGCGCACCCCATGGTGGACCTCGTAGCGCTCCTTGAGCCCCCGCAGGATGGCGATGGTCTCCGCGACGTCCGGCTCGTCCACGTAGACGGGCTGGAAGCGCCGCTCCAGCGCGGCGTCCTTCTCGATGTACTTCTGGTACTCGTTGAGGGTCGTGGCCCCCACGCAGCGCAGCTCCCCCCGGGCCAGCGCCGGCTTCAGCATGTTGGAGGCGTCCATGGCCCCCTCCGCGCTGCCCGCGCCCACCACCGTGTGCAGCTCGTCGATGAAGAGGATGATCTCGCCCTGCGATTCCTGGACTTCCTTGAGGACGGCCTTCAGGCGGTCCTCGAACTCCCCCCGGTACTTGGCCCCCGCGATGAGGGCCCCCAGATCGAGGGCCACCACCCGCTTGTTCTTGAGCGACTCCGGCACGTCGCCGGAGACGATCCGCTGGGCCAGGCCCTCGACGATGGCGGTCTTGCCCACCCCCGGCTCGCCGATCAGCACGGGGTTGTTCTTGGTGCGCCGGGAGAGCACCTGGATCACGCGACGCACCTCGTCGTCGCGGCCGATGACGGGATCCAGCTTGCCCTTGCGGGCCAGGGCGGTGAGGTCGCGGGCGTAGCGCTCGAGGGCCTGGTAGCGGTCCTCCGCGTTGGGGTCGGTCACCCGCTGGTTGCCTCGGATCTCGCGCAGCACGGCGAGCAGCTTCTCGCGCGTGACGCCCTGACGCTTCAGCGCCTCGGCGGAGGCTGTCTTGCCCTCCAGGAGGGCGAGGAGCAAGTGCTCGGTGGAGACGAACTGGTCCTTGAGCGCCTCCGCCTCCCGCAGCGCGGCTTTCAGGACCCCGTCCAGCTTGGGCGAGACCGTGGTGGACGCGCCTTGGGTGCGGGGCAGGGCCCCGATCTTGGCCTCGACCTCGCCCTGGACGGCGCCGGTCGCGATCCCCATCTTGCTCAAGGCAGCGGGGACGACCCCCCCCTCTTGGACGAGCAGCGCCCGCAGCAGGTGCTCGGGGGTTACCTCGGGGTGGTCGCTCTTCTCGGCGTCCGTCTGGGCGGAGGTGAGGGCTTCTTGGGCCTTGACCGTAAACTGATCGAGTCTCATGAGCCGAAACCTCCCGCCCGAGAATATATGCCCTTAGCCTCCCAATGTCAACTAATATGAGTTATATTTAGTATACTATACTCGCTTTAGATTGAACTAGTTAGCTCAACCTACGCAGGACAAAGCACTTCAGATAGTACGTTTCCGGCACGCCCAGAAGGACCGGGTGGTCCCGGGCTTGCCGCCTCTTCTCAACCACCGTCACGACCGCCCCCACGTCCGCCGCCGCCTCCGCCAGGATCCCCTCCAGATCCGCCTCGCTCACGTGGTAGGAGCAGGAGCACGTGATGAGGCAGCCCCCGGGCTCGAGGACTTTCAGGGCTCGCAGGTTGATCTCCTTGTAGCCCCGCCGCGCCTTGGGAATCGCGTCCTTGCTCTTGGCAAACGCGGGAGGGTCCAGGATCACGGTCGAGAAGCGCTCGCCCCGATCGTCGAGCTCGCGCAGGAGGTCGAAGAGGTTGGCGTCCTGTCCGGTCACGTTCTTGAGCCCGTTCCGCTCGGCGTTGCGCCGGAGCCGCGCCAGGGCCTCGGCGGAGACATCCACGGCCAGCACCTCCGCGACCCCCGGGGCGACTTGGAGAGAGAAGCCCCCCTGGTAGGCGAAGCCATCGAGGACGCGCCCGCGGGCATAGCTCCGGGCCATGAGGTGATTCTCGCGCTGGTCGAGGAAGAGGCCGGTCTTCTGCCCCTTCCAGAGGTCGGCCTCGAACTCCACGTCTCCCTCTCGGACCTCCACCGTCTCCGGCACCTCCCCGTGCAGAAGCCCGACCCGCTGCTCGAGCCCTTCCAGGAGGCGCACCCGCGGGTCGTTGCGCTCCAGGATCCCCCGGGGGGCGACGAGATCCACCAGGTCCCGGACCAGGTCCCCCTTCCGGCGCTCCGTCCCCTGGGAGAGGGTCTGCACCACCAGGTGGTCGCCGTAGCGGTCGACGATCAGCGAGGGCAGGCCGTCCCCTTCGCCGTGGACGAGGCGGCAGGCCCCGGCTCCCCCGGCCACCGTCTCCCGCCAGCGGATCGCGGCCTGCAGGCGGTCGCGGAGGAAGGTCTCCGCCAAGGTCTCTTCGCGGCTGATCATCCGCAGGCGGATCTCGGAGCGGGAGGAGAAGAAGGCGAAGCCGAGGGGCCGGCCCCGCGCCCCCTCGACCCGCACCAGCGCCCCCGGGTCGAGCCCTTCCGCGCGCACCACGTCGGAGCGGAACACCCAGGGATGCCCGCGCTGGATGCGCGCCTCTCCCTTCTTGCCGACCACGACGGTACCCTCGATCACAGGACTCCTGGGTGGGCGCGGGAGCCGGCCGTGGTCCCCGCGCGCCCAGGATATACTCTCCGGCGCCGCCGTGCGCCGCGGCGGAGGCGGGGCCGCCGGGTGATAAGATTCGGATGCCCGGTCGCCTCCTGAGGGCCGGCCAGAATCCCGAGGGCTTCCATGGAAAACCTCGCCCGCACCGATCCCGAGGTCGCCGACGCCATTCGCCAGGAGACGATCCGCCAGGGGGAGCAGCTGGAGCTGATCGCCTCCGAGAACTTCGTCTCCGAGGCCGTGCTGGAGGCCCTGGGCACGGTCTTCACGAACAAGTACGCGGAAGGCTATCCCGGCCGGCGCTACTACGGGGGCTGCGAGTACGCGGACGTCGTGGAGAGCCTGGCCATCGCCCGTGCGAAGGAGCTCTTCCAAGCCGACCACGCCAACGTGCAGCCGCACTCGGGGGCCCAGGCCAACACCGCCGTCTACATGACCGTTCTCAAGCCGGGGGACACCATCCTGGGCATGAACCTCTCCCACGGCGGGCACTTGACCCACGGGCATCCCCTGAACTTCTCCGGGCGCATGTACAAGGTGGTGGCCTACGGGGTGCGCAAGGAGGACGAGCAGATAGACTATGACGCCCTGGCCGCCCTGGCCCGGGAGCACAACCCCAAGGTCATCGTGGTGGGGGCCAGCGCCTACTCCCGCACCCTGGACTTCCCGGCGGTACGGAGAGCCGCCGACGCCTGCGGGGCGGTGGTGATGGCGGACATCGCGCACATCGCGGGCCTGGTGGCCACCGGACTGCACCCGAGCCCGGTCCCGCACTGCGAGTTCGTGACCACCACCACCCACAAGACCCTCCGCGGCCCCCGCGGAGGGATGATCCTCTGCCGGGCGAAGTGGGCGAAGGAGCTCGACAAGCTGGTCTTCCCCGGCGTCCAGGGGGGCCCGCTCGTCCACGTGATAGCGGCCAAGGCCGTGGCCTTCAAGGAAGCCCTGGGGCCCGAGTTCAAGACCTACCAGACCCAGATCCTGGCCAACGCCCAGGCCCTGGCCGCCTCCCTCCGCGCCGAGGGCTGGCGGCTCGTCTCCGGGGGCACCGACAACCACCTGATGCTGATCGACGTCTTCGCGCGGGGGATCACGGGCAAGGTCGCAGAGGCCGCCCTCGACCGGGCGGGGATCACCGTCAACAAGAACACCATCCCCTACGACACCAACTCCGCCATGGTGGCCTCCGGGATCCGGGTCGGCACCCCCGCCCTCACCACCCGGGGGATGAGGGAGCCGGATATGGAGCAGGTGGGCCGGCTCATCTCCCGGGCCCTCCAAAACGTGGAGAACGACTCCGGTCTGGCCGAGGTCAAGCGCGAGGTGGGCCGGTCGCGAGAAAGGAGACTCTATCCATGCTCCCGGTGGGCCGTGCCGCCCTCCTGCTTCTCACTGCCGCCACCGTCCTGCCCGCCCAATCGCCCCCGGCGGCACCCGCGACCCCGAAGGTGAAGGTCCTCATCCTGACCGGGGTTCACGGGCACAAATGGCGCGAGACCACGCCCGTCCTGCGCGAGTTTCTGGAGCGTAGCGGGCGGTTCGATGTCCACGTCAACGAGGAAGTCCGGGGCAACGGCCCCGAGACCTTCGCGGGCTATGACGTGCTCGTGCTCAACTGGAGCGACCAGAGGAAGCCCGAGCTCTGGTTCGACGAGCGCCCGCGCCAGGCCCTGCTCGATTTTGTCCGCAACGGCAAGGGGCTGGTGTGCTACCACGGCTCGAACGGGGCCTTCAACGGCTGGCCGGAATTCGACAAGCTCGTGGGCGGCACCTGGCGGGCGACGGGTGGCCATGCGCCCTACCATGCCTTCACGGTCAAGATCGTCGACTCCCAAGACCCCATCACGAAGGGCCTCCCGCCGTCGTTTGAGGTGACCGACGAGCTCTACCACGGCCTCTCGATGCAGCCGAACATCCACGTGCTGGCCACGGCCTTTGACGATCCCAAGCACTGTGCCCAGGACGGCAAGAACTGCGGCACGGGGAAGGACGAGCCCTTGATCTGGACGCTCCCCTACGGCGCGGGACGCGTCTTCGCGACCGCGCTCGGCCACGACGTCAAGGCCATGCAGAACGACGGGTTTCTGATGACCCTCCAGCGCGGCACGGAGTGGGCGGCCACGGGCCAGGTCACGATTCCGGCCTCCCCCGGATCACGATAGCCGGCGGGCACGGTTTGGATCGGGCCCTCCCCCGCGGCCGACGTTGAGGACCTAGCACCCGACTCCCACGGAATAAAGCAGGGGGGGAACGGGTAGCCTCGCGGGAGGCTCGATGCGGAGCGGTGTTGCGGCATGCCGGCCCGCGTGGAGCAGGCCTTGCGTCGGAGGGTAGGATTGTCGAGCACAAAAAGGAGGTCGGGGATGAGTCCTTCTTCATCCTGGGCCCGCCGAGCCTGGGGCCTAAGGTGGGTCCCGTTAGCTTTTGGCCTGGGGCTCTTGGTCCTACCCCATCTGGCACCGGCGCAGGTTGTGCCACCTCCAACAATAGGGCCTCGCCCGCCAACCCCAACCCCAACTCCTACGCCACCCGGGGCCCTGCTGCGGCTCGAGAGCGACTTCGCCTGCGAGGTGAAAGTGGACGGCAAGTCCGTTGGGGGACTGAAGGCCAACGATGAGGTTCCCAAGAACGTCGGCGTCACCGTCGGCCCACACAAAATCGTGGCCTTGAGCAGCGACGGGAAGCTGCGCTGGCAAGAGACGCGGGAGGTCAAGGCAGGCCCGCAGGCGGTGCTGATCCGGTCGAAAGACGCAAAGGCGGTCTACTCCGCCGAGGACTTCGATCGGCTGGCGGCGCGGGTCTGGATCGGCATCGCCGACCTCAAGTTGGCCGGGGAGTACGCGGCGTCCATCCTTGACAAGTCCTGGGGCTTCCACGACCAGAACCTCGCCCTGGCCCTCCACACCGCGCACGAGTACCTGAAGCAGCAGGTCGAGGATCTCAAGACGATGGACCCTCCCGAGTCGGCCCGAAAGCGGATGGTGGAGAGTGTGCTCAAGATCGCCGCCGCCGACGTCGTTCACGGAGGCCGTGCCCTTGGAGCACCGACAAGAGCTGGGGCTGGCCGCGGACGCCCGGGACTTCGATCTCGGCGCGAAGTCCTTCCAGAGCACGCCGAACATGCTGGCCGTCGTCACCAAAGGCGGCCTCGCCCACGAGTTAGGCTTCCGGGCCGGAGACCGGTTGGTGTCGGCCAACGGCCAGCCCGTTTCCTCGATATGGGACCTAAAGCTGGTCATGAACGCCAATATGGCCAAGAAGATCCGGGTGGTCTTCGAAAGAGAAGGCAAGCGGGAGGTTCACGAGATCAAGATTCCGGCTCGGATCCGCTAGATCGGAGCCGAGAGAGCGGGACGGAGAGCGGAGCGTCCCGTTCCGATGGACTCCCCCGGTCCTGTCTCGGGCGTGCTTTCCGGCATGTAGGATGGACTTCGCAAGGCAAGATGCGGGCGCATCTGGGCGGCAATGGCGGGACAGTTCAGGAATCGAATCAATTCCCTCGCAGCCAGGAGACGGGATGAGAGAAAGCGGAAACCGACCCTATCGCGTGCTGGACCTGGCCTGCGGGGCAGGAATGCTGCGAGTCGCGGTGGCCCGGCGCGTGCCCAGGCGCGAGATCCACTACACCGGGATCGACATCGCACTCTTCGGGCTGCAGAGCATCGAGTCGCTCACGCGCCCCGGCCCAAAAACCGTCCGCCCCGAGCGCGCCGACGGCAAGCCCCTCGAGGTCGGCCTGCACGGGGACGGCCACGCCCTCCCGGCCCGGCTCAGAGAGCGATTCATGCTGACCGAGCTGGACCTCCACGATCCCCAGGCGCTCGCCCCCCAGCTCGACGCCGTCCTCGGCCGAGAGCGGTTCGACGAGATCCACATGCACCTGCTCCACCCCCGCACGCACGGCCAGCAGCCCTCCGGCCCGCAGGTCCTGCGCGTCATCGCAAGGTACCTGCGGCCAGGAGGCCGGCTCTATCATCTCTTCCAAAACTCGAGCCCTATTTACGACTTCGCCCCCGACCGGATCCGCCTGGCACCCCAGAAACCGCGTCCACCGGCGGCGATGCGCGGGGACGCGCTCGAGCGAAACGAGCAGCGCTTCCGGGAGGGAGCCGCCAGGGGCGGCCTGGTGCTCGACAAGTGCGGCTGCCGGTGGGAAAGAGGCAGGATCCGCGGCGAGGCCGGGGTCACCCTCGGAGCCTCCCGGAACTGGATCACGCGCCGGTTCGCAGGGGCGGAGCCCGACCGCCGCACCGCCGACATTTACGAGCGGCTCGCCGAGGAATACTCGGGCTACGCCCGGTACGCCAACCACTTCGTCATCCTGAGAAAACAGCGCCGGGGCGCGGCGACGCGTCGGAGGGCGAAGCCTCCGGCGAAGCTCGGGGCCGCGCGCCGGCTCACGCTGCCCGAGGACCTGACGGTGGCGGCCGGGGAGCTCCTCTGGGGACCGGCGCCGCCCAACCTGCCCGCCCACGCCCAGCTGGCCGTCGTGGCCGGCGATCTCGGATCGACGGGGCCCTACGCGGTGCGCCTGAAGATGCCCAGCGGCTACCGGATCATGCCCCACTGGCGTCCCACCCTTGAGAGCGTCACCGTGCTGTCTGGCGTGTTCCACGTGGGCTCGGGAAGCACGTTCGACGAGAGCGGGGGGAGGGCGCTGCCCGTCGGCGGGTTCAGCTACGTCGGCCCCCAGAGGCATCACTTCGCCTGGGCGGAGGGCGAGACCGAGATCCAGATTCACGGCCTGGGACCCTTCGAGATGACCTACGTGAACCCGAACGACGATCCGAGCCGGAGAGCCGCCCCCTGAGCGCCGGCGGGCGGCGGTCCTTCGGGAGGGAGCCTCCAATCCCCGCGGGCCGCTCCCCGCGCCGCTGCTAAGATGGGGGAGTGAGCGCCTCCACCTCCTCCACGTTTTCCACCTTTTTCGGGCCGCGCGGCCTCCTGGCCGGCGTGTTGCCCGGCTACGAGGAGCGGCCGGCGCAGGCCCGGCTCTCGGAAGCGGTGGGGCGAGTCCTGGGGGACGGGGGCCTGCTCCTGGCCGAGGCGGGCACCGGCACCGGCAAGACCCTGGCCTACCTGCTGCCCGCGGTGGAGCTGGGCCGGAGGGTGGTGGTCTCCACCGGCACCAAGAACCTCCAGGAACAGCTGCTCAGCAAGGACCTCCCTCTCCTGGCCCGAGCCCTGGGCCGGGACCTCTCGCGGTCACCGGCGACCGGGCGGAGGTCGCGGACCTGCCCGACTCCGTGGACTTCTGGCGGGAGATCTCGGCCGCGAGCGAGAACTGCATCGGCCAGTCTTGTCCGGATTTCGACCCCTGCTGGGTCACCCGCATGCGCCAGCGCGCCCTGGAGGCCGATCTCGTCGTGGTCAACCACCACCTCCTCTGCGCGGACCTCGCGGTCAAGGACGGAAGCTACGGCCACGTCATCCCCCCCTATGACACCGTGATCCTGGACGAGGCCCACCTCCTGGAGGACGTCGCCACCCAGTACTTCGGGCTGCAGGTCTCCTCCCACCGGGTGGACGACCTCTGTCGCGACGCGGAGCGGGAGCTGCGGGCGGCCAAGCTGGACGCCCGCGAGGTGCGGGCCGAGGTGGAGGCGGTTCGCGGCCGCTCCGAGAGCGTCTTCAAGCTGCTGGCCCAGGGCCAGGGCCGCCGCCTCGGCCCCGACTGGATGACGGCCCGGATGGCGGAGGAGTCGGGGGCCCTCTTCAGCCGCCTGGTGGGCCTGCGCACGGCGCTCCTGGCCCTGCCCGAGCGGCCCGAACCGCTCACGGGCCTGGCCACCCGGGCCCAGGTCCTGGCCGCGGAGCTGGCCTTCGTGCTACGGGCCGAGGACGACGACCACGTCTACTTCGTGGAGACGAGGGGCCGCGGCGTGTTCCTCAAGGCCACCCCCATCGACGTTTCCCAGCGGCTGAAGGACTTGCTCTTCGACCAGGTGCGGGCGGCGGTCCTGACTTCGGCCACCCTGGCCGTGGACGGCGGGTTCGAGTACGTGAAGGCCCGCCTGGGGCTGGAGGCGGCGGAGGAGCTCCTCCTGCCCTCCCCCTTCCGCTTCGAGACCCAGGCCATCTTCTATGTCCCCCGCCACATGCCCGAACCCCAGTCCCCTCTCTTCGTGGAGCGGGCCGCGGAGGAGGTGGTGCGACTGGTCGAGCAGAACCGCGGCCGGGCCTTCGTTCTCTTCACCTCCCACGCGAACATGAACCGCGTGGCCGAGCACATCGCGGGTCGGCTGAACTACCCTCTGCTCATCCAGGGCGAAGCCCCCAAGCCGGTCCTGCTCGAGACGTTCAAGAACACGCCCGGGGCGGTGCTCCTCGCCACCGCCTCCTTCTGGCAGGGGGTGGACGTGGTGGGGGACCAGCTCTCCTGCGTGATCATCGACAAGCTCCCCTTCGCCTCTCCCGGCGATCCGGTGGTGGCGGCGCGCATCGAGCGCCTGCGCAGCCGGGGTGGCAATCCGTTCGCGGACTACCAGGTTCCGGTGGCCATCCTCATGCTCAAGCAGGGCCTGGGGCGCCTGATCCGCTCCGCCGCCGACCGCGGCGTCCTGGCCGTGCTGGACAGCCGCCTGGTGGAGAAGAGCTACGGGCAGCGCTTCCTGGCCAGCCTGCCTCCCGCCCGTCTCGTGCATGACCTCGGCGAGGTGGAGCGGTTCCTGGACGGGGGGGGGTAAGGCCTCCGCAGCCTTTCCCCGCCCGCGGGGCGCCGGCGGGCCGGGAAGGGATCGCCGGCTCGACCCAGAGAAGCCGGGGTCAGGAGGACTCGAGCGCGAGCAGCTTCTCGTCGAGGGCCTCGAGCAGGGTGTCGGCCGCGATTCGGTGTGCGATCTCGTTCGGATGTTCGTCGAGGGGCCCGTTCACGACCAGGAGCTCCCAGCGCAGGCCCCGGTAGGCGGGCAGGAGGTCCACGACCGTGGCCCCGGCCGCGCTCGCGGCCTCCGCCACCGTGGCATGGATCTCCGTGAAGGGGTACCGTTCGTCCAGCGGATTCCCGAAGAGCGGGAAGATCGTCACCACGAACGGGACCCTCCGCTCGCGGCACCGGCGCGCCATGTCCCGCAGGGCCTCCCGGCCCGCCACCCAGCCGGGGGCATCGGCCGCGTAGCCGGCCTTGTAACCCTCGATCCTTCGCCGGTTCTCGGCGGTGGCGGACAGCCTCCGCCGGAGGAAGCGGTAGAAGGCGAAGCGGTCGAAGAAGGGGGGCGGGGGCGGCCCCTCCTTCTTCCTGGCCAGCCGCCGCTCCGCCTGCGCTTTGGCCCGGGCCTCCCGCTCCCCCGCGTCCTCGCTGTCGTTGAGGCAGTAGGCCAGGACGACGAGGTCGGGCTCGTAGGCCAGCCCTTCGTTCACCAGCTGGGGCGCCTCGTCCACGGTGTTCATGCCGGGTCGGGCGAGGTTCACCACCTCCCAGACCGCTCCCCTTCCCGGCTCGTTCAGGCTGCGCTCGAGACGCTGGGGCAGGGCGTCGTCGAAATGGACGCCCGAGCCCCAGGCGAAGGAATCGCCCAGGCAAACGACCCGTCGCGTCCCGGGGGGCTTCGCCACCCTGCGCTCGCGGTCGCGGTAGCCCCGTGAGTTGAGGGGGGTGGCGGTGGTGACCGGGGTCAGGACGGGGGCATAGCCCGTGGGGGGCCGCTCACCGAGCCCCCGGAGCCGGGCCACGCCCTCGGCGAGGACCAGGAAGCCGGCCACGCTCGCTGCGAGAAGTGCGATCTCACCGCGTCGCGGGCCCAAGAACACGGGCGCCATGATATGCCAGGCGTCCGCCCCCTGTCCCCGGAAGCGCTCGCCGTGGAGCCGCCCCGTGCCGCTCGTGGCCGGTTGGCCAGCCGGGGAAACCGACTACTGGATGGTCACCCAGTCCGTGCGCACCTTGTCCCACTCCTGGATGGCGAGACCCTGCGATTCGAAGAACGAGCGGACGCCGGCCGGGGGCAGGCCGAGGATCTCCTCCAGGATGGGTACGAGCACGCTCAGGGCGTCGTCGCTGAGGATGGTGCGCCGCGCGATGGGGGTGATGTACTTGGCCTCCGACACCGCGATCGTCAGCCCATCCCGGCGGTTCACGTGCAGCATCACGTGGACGTCGGAGCCGCCGTCCCCCACGTACACGACACGGTCGGACCCGACCTGGAGGCTCGCCTGGAGCTCGTCGAGCACCGCCACCTTTCCGTAGCCGGCCGGCACCCGCACGATCGATTCCACCTCCCCCGAGCCCGCGTCGTAGCGGAAGCGCGTGCCGAAGATGTGGTCGGGAGGGACCAGACCCTCGAGCGCGGACTGGATCACCTCCTCGGGGGCCGCGGACACCACGTAGAAGGAGAAGCGGTGCCCCTCCATCCCGTCCTCCAGGATGGGGATCAGGCGGTCGATGTTCCGCTTGAGCCGGATGCGGCGGCCCACCTCCCAGAGATGCTCGCGCCGCACGCGCCGGTACTCGGGGTCATGCAGGATCAGGTAGGCGAGCTCGCCCCCCTGCTGAACCAGGTTGACGCGGGACAGGCCCGCCACCTTCTCCGCGAATCCGGAGGTCTCCAGGATCTCGCTCAGGACGTGGCCGGAGTCGTTGAAGCTCAGGGTCTGGTCGAAGTCGCTGGCGAGCACGTAGTTCTTCTGCATGGCCGTCCTCCAGGAAGAGATACGGAGGCGGCGGCCCCGGGGTGCCATTCATTTTTCTGGACCCGTCCATCGAGATTTTCGCTGGCCCCGACCCCTTCAGGGGGTCGTCTCCCCCGACTCCCTCCGGCCGCGCAGGGCCAGGACCGCGGACGTGACCACGAGAAGGGCGCCCGCCACGAACATGCGGTCCGGGAGCGTGCCCCAGAGCCACCAATCGAGGACGCCCGCGACGACGGGGCCGGCATAGAGGAAGGGGCCCACCTGGGCGGCGGGGGCGTGGGCATAGGCGCGGGTGAGGGCGAGCTGGCCGGCGGTGGCGAACGCGCCGACGGCGAGGAGGAGGCCCAGCAGACCCGGCCGGGGTGTCGTCCAGGCCGCAGCCGCGGGCACCGCCGAGACCAAGCTCCCGATGAGGCCGAAGTAAAAGACGATGCGGGTGGCCGGTTCGGTTCGCGTCAGCCGACGTACGCCCACCTGGGCCACCGCGGCCAGGACCGCGGAAGCAAGGCCCGCCAGAGCGGCGGGGGGCCCAGAGGCGGCGCGGGATGCGTTCGCTCAGCCAGAGTCTCTCCACCAGGGGCAGGAAGAGGGGCGTGGATTGGTACAGCAAGACCGCGTCGGCGAGCCGGAGCCGGGCGATGGCGTAGAAGAAGAAGTACATCGACCCCAGGCCGGCCAGGCCCCGGCCGAGATGGCCGCGCAGGTCGCGGGTCGCGAGGCCGGCCCGCCCCTGGGGGAGCAGCCAGGGGAGGAGGACGGCCAGGCCCACCGCGTTGCGGAAGAAGACGACGGTGGCGATGGAGAGCTCGTGGGACGCGATCTTGATGGCGGCGCCCATGGCCGCAAACGAGGCCGCCGAGCCCACCATGAAAAGGGCGCCCCGTCTTAGGTCCTGGACCGGAGGGCGGAAGGGCATGCGGAGGGCCATGATACGCGCACGCCCGCCTCCCGCGGGGCGGGTTGCAACCGGCCCCTGAAGGCGTCATCTTGGGGGGGCGCGGGCCCTCGCTGGTCATCGACAACGGAGACGCCTTTGTTCGAGGTCGCTTACGAGACGACGTTTTGTGCCACCCACGTGCTCACGGAGGGCGGACGCCCCATCGAGCCCGTGCACGGCCACGACTGGCGGGTGGAGGCGGTGGCGGCGGGAGAGCGTCTGGACGGGATCGGCGTGGTGGTGGACTTCGAGCACCTGAAACGGGCGGTGGGCGAGGTGGCGGCCCGCCTCCACTACAAGGACATCAACGCTCATCCCGCCTTCGCCGGGCAGAGCCCCTCCGCGGAAGCCGTGGCCCGCTACTTCTTCCAGGAAGTGAGGAAGGGGCTGGGGGCGGAGGGGACGCAACTGCGCCGCGTGCGGGTCTGGGAGGCCCCCGGCTGCAGCGCCATCTACTACGAATGAACGGATGCTGACCGTCAACGAGGTGTTCTTCTCGATCCAGGGCGAGGGAACCCGCACGGGAAGACCCTGCGTTTTCATCCGGCTCACCGGCTGCCCGCTCCGCTGCGTGTGGTGCGACACCGCCTACGCGTTCCACGAGGGCATCCGACGGTCGGAGGACGACCTGCTCCGGGAGGTGGGGCAGCACCCCTGCCGCCTCCTGACCCTCACAGGGGGGGAGCCGCTCTCCCAGCCCCCCGCTTTCCCGTTTGTGACCCGCCTCCTCGACGAGGGCTGGGAGGTCCTTATCGAGACCTCGGGCCACGTTCCCCTGGACGCCTTGGACCCGCGGGCGGTGGCCATCGTGGACGTCAAGACCCCGGGCTCGGGCGAAGTCCACCGGATGGAATGGCGGAACCTAGACCTCCTGAAGCCGAGGGACGAGGTGAAGTTCGTGATCAACGGGCGCAACGACTACGAGTGGTCCCGCGAGCTCGTGCAGCAGCGGCGGCTCTCGGACCGCTGCGTCGTGCTCTTCTCTCCCGTTCACGGCGTCGTGGACCCCGGGGAACTGGGGCGGTGGATCCTGGCCGACGGTCTCCCCGTGCGCCTGCAGGTCCAGCTCCACAAGTACCTCTGGCCGGGGGTGGAGAGGGGGGTGTGAACTCCCTCGCCGTCGTCTGCGTGAGCGGGGGGATGGACTCCGCCCTGACCGCAGCCATCGCGGCCCGGGACCACCGGCTCGCGTTCCTCCACGGCAACTACGGCCAGCGCACGGAGGGGAAGGAGCTCCGCTGCTTCCACCAGCTGGCCGACCATTTCCGGGCGGAGGGACGCTTGGTCGTGGACTTCCAGGACCTGCGCGACATCGGGGGGAGCAGCCTGACCGACCGCGCGATTCCGGTGCGCGAGGGGTCCCCGGTGGCGGGGACCATCCCCACCTCCTACGTGCCCTTCCGGAATGCCCATCTCCTGGCCGCGGCCACCTCCTGGGCCGAGGTGCGGGGGGCGGGGGCTATCTTCGTGGGGGCGGGGTGGGAGGATTCCTCCGGCTATCCCGACTGCCGGCCGGAGTTCTACCGCGCCTTCGCGGAGGCCATCCGCCTGGGCACGCGGCCCGAGACCGACATCCGCATCGTCACCCCCGTGATCTCCCTCTCCAAGGCCGAGATCGTCAGCCGGGGGCTGGCCCTGGGCGTCCCTTTCGAGAAGACCTGGTCCTGCTACCAGGCCGAGGACGCGGCCTGCGGGACCTGCGAATCCTGCGTCCTGCGCCGGCGGGGCTTCGCGGAGGCGGGGGCGGTCGACCCCATCCCCTACCGCACCCCCGCCCCGGCGTGAGACACTTTGGCGGCAACTTCCATGGAGGTCCGGTGATGAAGCGCATTCTCATGGCGGGTGGATTCCTGCTTTGTCTCGCTCTCCTGGGTACCCCGGCCCGGGCCCAGACGGGCGCGGCCCGCGGGCGGGTCTCTAACGAGCAGGGGCAGCCCATCGTCGAGGCCAAGGTCGACATCGAGTTCACGGGCGGGTTGACCCGCAAGTACGAGACCAAGACGAACAAGAAGGGCGAGTTCATCCAGGTGGGCATGCCCCCCGGTCCCTACAAGATCACGGTGAACAAGGAGGGCTACCAGGGCTCGTTCACCGAGTTGCGGATCAGCCTGGGCGATCCCACCGAGGTGCCGGAGTTCAAACTGAAGACGCTGTCCACGGCGCAGAAAGCGGCGGTAGCAGCGGCGGGCGGTGGGCCGGACGAGGTGGGGACCGCCTTCAAGAAAGCGGTGGAGCTGGCTCGGGCCGGCCAGTACGATCAAGCCGAAGCGGCCTACAAGGAGATCCTGGCCAAGGATCCCTCCATCCCCGAGGTGCACTACAACTTGGCCCTTCTCTATCGCCAGAAGAAAGACGTGCCGTCCGCGGAAGCCGGGTTCCAGAAGGCGATCGAACTCCGGCCGGGCTACACGGCGGCCTATATCGAGCTATCGAACACGTATCAGAACAGCGGTCAGATGGCCAAGGCGGTGGAGCTGATGACCAAGCTCGCCGCCGACAACCCCGGGGACGCCAAGGTTCAATTCGGCCTGGGGGAGGCCGCCTTCAACTCCGGAAAGTACGACGAGGCCGGCGCCGCCTTCCGGAAGGCGGCCGAGCTCGACCCCTCGCGGCCCGAGGTCTACTACTATCTGGGGACCCTGGCCGTGACCCAGAACAAGGTGGCGGAGGCGGTCGCCAACCTCGAGAAGTTTCTTTCCTTGAATCCGCAGAGCGAGCAGTTCGTGAGCACCGCCAAAGGTTTGCTCGGCGCCCTCAAGCCCAGCAAGAAGTGATCGCCGACCGCGTCGCTGCCGTCCGGGAGCGCATCCACCGGGCGGCCGCGCGCGCGGGTCCGCTGGCACCTGGTGGGCCATCTTCAATCCAACAAGGCCCGCAAGGCCGTTCCCCTCTTCGATCTCGTGCATTCCCTGGACGACGCCGACCTCGGCCGACGCCTGGACCGCATCGGGAATGTGGAAGCCCGCATCGTGCGCGCCTTCGTGCAGGTGGACCTGGCGGGCGAGGCGACGAAGAGCGGCCTCCCGGAGGCCGCTCTTCTGCCCACCCTCGAGGCCCTGCGTGGCCTGCCCTTCCTGCGCGTCGAGGGCCTCATGGTCCTTCCCCCCTTTTCGGAGGACCCGGAGGGGACCCGCCCCTACTTCCGGCGGCTGCGCGAGCTCAGGGACCGGGCCCGTGCCCAATCGCTCCTCCCCGGCTCGGACCTCTCCATGGGCATGAGCCACGACTTCGAGGTGGCGATTGAAGAAGGGGCGACCCATGTGCGCGTGGGCACGGAGCTTTTCGGGGACCGCAAGCCGGCCTGATCGGCGGCGTGGTCGCTCCCGTCTTGGGCGGCTTTCCCCCGATGGCAACGGCCACCGCCCGTACCCAAAGGTGGCAGGGGATTCCTCAAGGCTTTCCATAGCCCTCAGAATCCTTGTCGGCATGCCGCCCTGTGCTCGTCGCTTGTATGTGTCGCCAGGGAATGGCGTTCTTCCCAATGCGCGGCATCCGGGCCGGGCGATTCCAGGCTTGGATCCCGCCCAAACCCTGCCTGGTGCAGAACTTGCACTGCTCGGCCGACTTTGGGCCGAAAGGAGCGCTCCTTGTCGCCTGGACGAGCACCTGCGGTAGGGGGACGACGCCCCAAGCCGATGGCCTGCCTATCGCGTTGACTTCACAAAGACGGAGGAAGAATGAAGGAGTATCGTTGCATCCCTCAAGCGATACTAGAAACGGTCTTGCCCCAGGGACGGCCCATTGTCTTGGCTCTCATAGCCGCCGTGGCCACGGCCGCCCCCCGCACTGCCCATGCCCAAGAGTTCGTCTTTGGCACCGCGACCCTCAAGACCGGAAGCACGCCGAGCGCGGTTGCCCAGGGCGACTTCAACGGCGACGGTGTCTTGGATTTCGTCGTGTCGAACGCGGGCAGCAACACGATCTCCGTCTTTCTGTCGACCCCGAACGGGACCTATGGCGCCAAGACGGATTACGCCGTGTCCACTCCCGGCCAGATCGTGGTCGGCGACTTCAACCTCGACGGCAAGTTGGACTTGATCATCGCCACCGGGACCAACCTTGAAGTGCTCTTGGGGAATGGCGACGGCACGTTCCAGGCCCCGGCCCCGCAGGGGATCGCCGCCAGCGGATTGGCGGCGGGCGATTTCGACCAGGATGGCAAGCTCGATCTTTTCGTTGCCAGCAGCGCCAGCGGCCTTTACCTCGGCAACGGCGACGGAACGTTCACGCTGGCGGGAACGACTCTAGGCTCCTATTTGCATGTCAACGCGGCCGACTTCAATCAGGACGGAAATCTTGACGTCCTGCTCAGTAACGCTGGCCGCGGACAGGCATACCTGGGGGATGGCGCAGGCGGATTCAGCGCCGCCGGCACCACCGGCGGTCCCGGCCAAACGCCGGTGGTGGCGGATTTTAACGGGGACGGCAAGCCCGACGTGGCATTCACCATCACCAATTGCGGTCGTTATGGCTGCCACTCCTATCTCGATGTCTATCTCGGCGCCGGGAACGGCACCTTCACCGCATTTGGCGGGCCTGCCGTGGGCGGGGCGGCGACAGAGTTGATCGCGGCCGACTTCAATCAGGACGGCAAGGTGGACATTCTGGCCGTTCCCTTTGGCCTGCTGCTGGGCAACGGGGACGGGACCTTCCAGGCCGCGGTGGCCGTTCCCCAGGGAGCCCATCCCGTCGGCGCGGTGGTTGGGGATTTCAACAACGACGGACAACTCGACATCGGGTCGATCGACAAGAGCGGCTGGCTCTACCTCTCGGTCGGCAATCACGGAAGTTTCGGGAACACGAGTACGGTCTCCACCGTCCCCGCGGTCCTTGGCCCCCTGACCGTCCTCGCCGACGTGAACGGCGACGGAACGCTGGATCAGGTCTCCTACGGCACCTACCCCAGCCAGGGCCTGATCGTTCGCTTGGGGAACGGCGACGGCACCTTCCAATCACCCCAACTCACGCCCGGACCCAACATGGGGGGCAACGTCGTTGTCGCCGACTTTAACCATGACGGCAAGCCGGACGTGGCGGTCAGCAACAGCTCGAATGGCAGCAGCCTGACCTACAGCGTTTATCTGGGGAACGGCGACGGCACCTTTCAGGCTCCGCTCAACATATTTTCGAACCGGTACGCCATGTCCATCGCCGCCGCCGACGTGAACGGCGATGGGAACCTCGACCTACTCGCGGCCGCGGAGAACGGAGTGGCGGGCGTGGATGTCTCGTTGGGCAACGGCGACGGTACCTTTCAACCCGCCGTCACCTACCCCACCTGCGCCGCGGGCGGAATCGTGGTCGCCGACTTCAACCAGGACGGCAAGCCGGATATCGCGGTGCCCTGCGCCGTCTCGCTGGCGGTTCTCATCGGCAATGGCGACGGGACCTTTCAGGCCTACAAGTCCTACGGCACGGCGGGCGCTTCCTCCCCTATTGTCAAAGGGGACTTCAACGGCGACGGCAAAATCGATATAGCGGCCGGTCCTTTCATTTATCTGGGCAACGGGGATGGCAGCTTTCAGGCTCCCGCCGCCCCCCTCCCCGTCGGCAACCCCGTTCTGGCCATGACCGCCGCGGATTTCAACCAGGACGGAAGAACCGATCTCGCGATGCTCATCTACCCCCCCTCCGTCTCGCTCACCGCCTTGTTCTACGGCAACGCCGACGGCAGCTTCACCTCCTCGTTCCTGTCGGGTAGGCCCTCGGGGGGCATTGCCGCCGGCGATCTGGACGGCGACGGAACCCCCGACCTGCTTGCGGACAAGCCGGGAGCCTCGACCTCCCTCACCTACACCAACCTGAATGTGCCGGTGGCCTCGCTCGCGCCCGGCCAGTTGACCTTCCCCAACCAGGCCGTGGGAGCCACGGGTTCGCCTCTGACCTTGACGGTGTCAAATCCCGGCATTGCCGCGCTGACCATCGGAGCCGCCACCGTCAGCGGTGACTTTGCCGTGACCTCGAACGGCTGTCCCAGCTCGCTGGCATCGGGCGGCTCCTGCAGCCTGCAAGTGACCTTCACCCCCTCCGTTTTGGGCCCTCGAACCGGTCTCCTGACCATCGCCAGCAACAGCTTCGGGGGAACGGCCAACCTCGCCTTGTCTGGGAACGGCGCCCCGTCCGGATCGGCCGTCCAACTGTCCGCGTCCAGCCTGACTTACGCGAACCAGCTGATGGGCACCAGCAGCACCACGAAGGTCGTCACCGTGACGAGTGCGGGGGCGGGCGCGGTGACGTTCTCGGGCTTCGCCGCCACCGGAGACTTCAGCCAGACCAACAACTGTCCGGGCGTCCTCAACCCGTCTGCGAGCTGCCTCGTGTACGTCACCTTCACGCCGACGGCTACGGGCACGCGCACGGGAAGCCTGGTCATTTCGGACGACGCCCCCGGGGGCAGCCAGACCCTGACCCTGTCCGGAACGGGCACCATGCCCGTGGTCGTGCTGTCGCCCACCAGCCTTGACTTCGGCACCCAGTTCACCGGCAACACCAGCCCTGCGCAGTTCGTGACCCTGAGCAACGCCGGCGACGGGCCGCTTCTGATCTCGGGTATCGTCGCCACCGGCGATTTTTCCCAGACGAACGGCTGCGGAACCTCCTTGGTGGCGGGCGGCAGTTGCTGGATCGGCGTTACCTTTACCCCCACCGCGACGGGGGCCCGCAGCGGGACCCTCACCATCACCGATAACAACAACGGAGCTGGCGGCAGCCAGCAAGCGGTCCCCCTGACCGGAACCGGGGCCAGCGACGACGGGTCCGGCGGCTGACGCCGTAGCACGTGCGTCTGCCGGGGCCTGCGGCGGGATGTTCACGCGGTTAGAGGAATGAGTTCCGGGCTGCGAGTCCGGCGGGTGGCTAGTGCAGCCAGCGGGGAGGCTCGCTGCGGTCCGAGCGGCCCACGGGGCGGATGTAGGGGGAGCGGCGCCGCGAAGAGCGCTGCTGCAGCGCGAAGCGGAACTTCAACCAGAGCCGACGGAGCGACTGGCGGACGTACAACCACATCAGCCCCTGGGCGATGAAATGGGGCAGAAAGCGGTCGACTCCATAGAAGATCGCGAAGAGTACCGTCCCCCCGACGGTGGCGTAGATCAGGGTCTGGCCGCGAAGGGGCAGCACGAAGTACACGAGCACGTCTTGATGCGGGTAGAGCAAGGCCCAGGCGACGATGAGGGCGGTCACCAAGGCCCAGGGGCCAACCGCGACGAGGCCGGCCAGGCCCGGAGAGAGCAGCAGGGCCAGCAGGCAGGTCACGCCCGCGGTGGCCACCGCCAGCCCCACATACACGGCCAGGAAGCGGATCGGCCCCCACGCCCCCGTCAAGTCGCGGCCAAACCACCACAGGCCCAGGCAAGCGAAGATGAGGGATAGCGGATCGGTCTCGAAAAAGACCCAGGTCAGAAGCCGCCAGACCTCTCCCGCCAACACCCTGTCCGGGAACAGGGCGGCCCCGTGCAAGAGCGGCAGGCCGCTGCGCACGCTCACCGCGCCCAGGATCGAGCCGCCGAAGGTGAGCCCGATGAGCAGGGCCACCACCACCGGCACCCTCCCCCCCAGGACGTTGAAGTTTCCGCTCAAGGCCCGTGCCGACCGCATCTTGTAATACTACCCGGGAACCGCCCCCGGAAAAGAACCCTTGAGCAGACCCCCGCCGTCGTGCGACCCTAAGGCCATGAAGATCTCGCCCATGGACATCCAACGGCAGACCTTCGCCCGAAAGCTCCGGGGATTCGACCGCGAGGAGGTCCGCACCTACCTGAGCCTGGTGGCGGAGGAGGTGGCGGCGGTGCAGCGCGACCGGGACACCTTCGAACAGCAGGTCCAGCAACTGCACGGGCTCATCGACGAGCACCGCGAGCGCGAGGTCATCCTCAAGAACACCCTCCTCACCGCGCAGAGGGTTTCCGAGGAGATTCGCGACAACGCGCGCAAGCACTCGGAGAGCGTGGTCCACGAGGCGGAGTTGCAGGCGGACCGGCTTCTGGAGCTGGCCCAGGACCGGGCCCACGAGGTCGAGCGGGGCATCCTGGACCTGCGGGCCCAGCGCAGCTCCCTTCGCACCGACATCCGGGCCATCGTCACGAAGCTCACCCAGCTCCTCGACCTCCAAGAGGAGGCCGAGCTGGAGGACAACCTCCGCTTCCTCAAGCGCCGCGAGGAGGGACAGTAGCCCCGGCTCTGGATCTCCGCCAGGTGGAGGGGGCGGTGATGCTGAGGGTGCGGGTCCAGCCGCGGGCCTCCCGGCCGGGGTTGGCGGGCGCGCGCGCGGGTGCTCTCCTGGTGCGGGTGGCCGCGCCCCCCCTCGACGGTGCCGCCAACGAGGCGCTCCTGCGGCTGCTGGGCCGGGAGCTGGGGGTGGCGCCTTCCGCGATCCGGATCCTCCGGGGGGCGGCCGGGCGCGAGAAGGTCCTCTCCGTCCAGGGCCTGACCGCGGAGGCGGTCCGCGCCCGTCTGCGCTCGGTCCTGGGGGAAGCGCGGGCGTGACCACCGCCGATCTCATCGTTCGCAACATCGGTCTCCTCGCCACCCTGGCGGGGCCGGTCCCGCGTCGGGGCCCGGCCCTGAGGGACATCGGCCCCCGGGGGGAAGCGGCCCTGGCCGCGGCCGGGGGCCGCATCGTCTGGGTGGGCGCCGACCATGCCCTTTCCTCCGAGGTATCGCCCGCCCCCGGGGCCACCCTCGTCGACGCCGAGGGGGGGGCCGTGATCCCCGGCCTGGTGGACCCCCACACCCATCTGGCCTTTGCCGGGAACCGCGACGAGGAGATCCGCCGGCGCCTGGCCGGGGCCAGCTACCAGGAGATCGCGGCCTCCGGGGGCGGCATCCTGCAGACCGTCCGCGCCACCCGGTCCGCCTCCCGCGAGGAGCTGGCCCACGACATCGAGGCGCGCCTGGACGAAATGCTCCTCTGCGGCACCACCACCGCGGAGGTGAAGAGCGGGTACGGCCTGGAGACCGAAGCCGAGATCCGCTCCCTGGAGGCCATCCGGGCCGCGGCGGCGCGGCACCCGATCACGGTGGTGCCCACGTTCCTCGGGGCCCACGAGGTGCCGATGGAGCACCGCGCCGCGCGGGGGCGCTATCTGGACCTCCTCGTCCAGGACATGATCCCCGCCGTGGGGCAGCACGGCCTGGCCTCCTTCTGCGACGTGTTCTGCGAGGAGGGGGTGTTCACGGTGGCGGAGAGCCGACGCGTGCTAGAGGCGGGCCGGCGGGCCGGCCTGGGCTTGCGCCTCCACGCCGACGAGTTCACCTGGACGGGAGGGGCGGAGCTGGCGGCCGAGCTCGGGGCCCGCTCCGCCGACCATCTGATCTTCGTCTCGGAGGCGGGGATGAAGGCCCTGGCCGAGGCCTCCTGCGCGGCCACCGTCCTCCCGTCCGCCGCCTTCTACCTCCGCCTCGGCCGCTTCGCCCCCGCCCGCGCCCTGGTGGAGGCCGGCGTGCCCCTGGCCCTGGCCAGCGACGTCAACCCCGGAGGGGGGTTGTCCCCCGCCCTGCCCTTCGCCATGGCCGTGGCCTGCTTCTCGATGGGCCTGGCCCTGGAGGAGGCTCTCTCCGCCGCCACCGTGAACGCCGCCTACTCCCTGGGCCTGGCCGCCGACGTCGGGAGCCTGGAGGTGGGGAAGCGGGCCGACCTCGTCCTGTTGCGCTCGGCGCGTCTGCTCGACCTCATCCGGGTGGGCGTTTCCGCCATCCGGGCGGTGGTCAAGAACGGGCGGGTGGTGGTGCGGGACGGGCGGCGCCTCCCCGCCGGACCGCCTTGACCCGGGAGCCACCCGCGATGCCTCTGGTATCGGTCCAGGACCTGGTCAAGACGTACCCCGGCCGACGCAAGAGCCCAGCCGTGGAGGCGGTGCGCGGGATCTCGTTCGGGGTGGAGGCGGGCGAGTTCTTCGGCCTGCTGGGGCCCAACGGCGCGGGCAAGAGCACGACCCTCGGCTGCATCAACACCCTCGTGCGGCCCACCTCCGGCCG
>WNFI01139370.1_pt1 | contig 22904 bp, 54 predicted proteins | sample 5400471 | NCBI WGS metagenome assembly WNFI01 (sample SAMN13153348, study PRJNA577476) | soil metagenome | isolation source: 100 cm saprolite on Douglas fir-dominated hillslope | place: USA:California | collected 2013-09-17
GATGTCCTTATGCGGCTTGCTTTTCGGAGCCGAGCATGACCAGCACGTGCCATCGGGGGCATCGTCCGGACATTCCTGGACCTGCCACTCGCCGTGCACGGGATCGTCCTCGCACGGCATTACGCCCGACACGCAGCCCTCGCCCGGCCAGAACGGGCACATCTCGGCCAGGCAGCTCACCGCTTCAGCCCTCCCTGGCATTCGCCGCAGCCCGAGCACACCAGCGACCCGCACACCGCATCCGGCCTCAGGCCCTGACCCAGGATCGTGCCCAGCACCAGATAGGACTGGCCGGGCTGCGGGTGGGCCAGCACCAGCTCACCGCACCGGCCGCGGGGGCTCGACCATGCGCCGGCCGGGTCACAGCACGTCGCGTAAAACATCAGAACAGCCCCTCTCCCGACTTGGCCGCACCCGCTGCAATTCTGCGCGCTGACTTGGCCGCCGCCGCCACGAGCCGGGCGTGGCACGGATCGCACACCGCCCACAACTGGCTGGCCGGCAGGCGCATCGCCGCGACACCGGACACCGAGATGTCAGCCGGGATCACATGCAGCGGGCTCATCTCGCTACCCTCGGTGCGGCATTCCGGCTTCGGCTGGTGCTGGTGCTTCTTCTGGTGCTTGCGCCCGCATTCTCCGGTGCACTGGCACCAGCCGCCCGACCTGGCGGTAACCTCGCGTCACAGTTCGGCGCCCACGATCGGGCCGGTCACGCCCGCGCCCCTTCCATCATCACGTCGAACAAAGCCGGATCATCAAGCGCCTCGATCAGCGCCACCCACCTGTCCGGCAGGCAGAACCCCTGGACGGCGGGGGAAGCGCCACGGGGGGCATCACCGTCCAGGGGCGTCTCGTCGGCCGCCAGCGCGGCCAGCTCCGGGTAGATCGTGTGACCGGGGACTGTTTCACAAGGCAGAGCCTGATCGCTGCAAAGATCAGTCAGACCCGTCTGCGGATCTCCCGCAGCACCATGGCCCCCGGTCACGTCTTCAGCCGGCAGCAGGACCCGCCGGTCGTTTATCCCGTCGTCGAAGCCTTCCGCATAGGCGGCGTCGTCGACGCGGTCAAGGATCGAGCGGTACCGCCATGCGACGGCTGCGGCGCCGAATCCGGCACCGGCCAGCATCAGCGCCAGCGAAATCAGGACGTGACTCACAGCGCGCTCCTCACGTCGGCCGCCGTCGCCTCCAGGATGCGGGCCAGCCAGTCCTCATCGTCCTGCCCGCCCGGCCCCTGGAAAACGTTCGTCTCATGTCCCATGGGAACATGCCGGAGCACGATGACGGCATACCCGCAGATGCTTTCGAGCGGGAAACCGGTCATTTCGCTGACCGCTATGTCGCAGCTTCTCGCGGTCATTGCCGAAAGGCCGTCTGGCTGCCTGATTCCGCTGCTCATACGATCACGTCCTCATTGCGCGGGGTGTATTCGGCTAGTTCCAGCAAATGCATCAGCGTGTCAAGCGGCACCATCGCGATCGCATTCTCGGGGCGTTCCGCGCCGACGCCCGGCGGCCACCACACGACCACCGGCAGATCGGGCACGCAGTTGCAAGGCGCGAACCCGGAGTTGCAATGCGCGGACTCGGCGCCCTTGACGGCCTGGCGCATGAACTGGCCGGGCCGGTGCTCACCGTCCGCCGTCGCCTTGTTCTCAAACCAGACGCCCGGCGTGTGGAGCACGTCCCGGCCGTTGCGGCCCGAGCCCGCGGATTCGGCGGCTGGCCACCAGGTGCGGAGGTAGGCGGCCAGCGCGTTCTGAAGGCGGACGCCCCGGTCCCGGCTCACGAAGGGTCGCCCAACAGGAGAGTCAGGTAGCCATCTCCATACTCAAGGGTGAACATGTCGTCCACGTAGAAATCCGGCAATGGCGCCAGAATGTCATGGCGGGTAACCCGCGCATCCACCGTGTATTTAGCGCATGACGGCCCGAGCGTGACCAGTTTTTCGATGAGCTGTTCGACCGTCATCCTGCCCTCCTCGCCGCTTCGGCTTCCAGGCCCGCCATCCCGCCAGTCCGCGCATACTCCGCCAGCGCCGACAGCAGACGGCCCGCCTCGTTATAGGACAGGTCGTTAGATGACGGAAGGTCGCCGCGCTCGACCTGAAGCAGTTCGGCTGTCTTGGCCAGCCGCGCGTCCCGGTCTTTGATGCCGAGCGTGCCGAACGCGGCGTGCATGGCTTTCTGCTGGTCACAGGTAATCGTCCCCGCATTGTCGCGATCGCGGCCGTTCTCCACATACCACGGATCGTCGTCGGGCGTGCTCGCCGCACGCACCGCACCCGGCACCCGGCCCCGGTCAGCGCCCTTCGCCAGCGCCGAATGCGCCTTCGCCTGAGCATCCGTCATCACCCCCGCCGCCGTCTTCTCCGCATCGGTGGTGCGCGACCGGGACAGCGTGCCGTCCTTGTTCTGCGGCAGCCCGTCAGCCCGGCTCGCCGCATGCCCGTCATCGTCGTCGCCCGCAGGCACGACGCCGGTCACCGCCACGAGCGCGTACCGGCGGGCGTAGGTGATCGCCGACCCCATCTGCTGCGGGTTGCCCGGCGTGATCGGGTAGTCGCCGCCGTCGCGTTCCTGGCTGGCGACATGCTCGATGTAGTAGGAGAGCACGAACTTGCATTCGGTGCCGAACATCTTCAGTGTCGGCTTCGCGAACCACAGCAGCCCGTAGTTCGCCAGCCTCGGGTACAGCGCGTCGGCCACCTTTTCGAGGTCGGCGTACAGGATCTTGCGGGTGCCGGCCTGGCCTTCGCTGGTCTTGCCGATGTGCGGCAGGTCGGCTTGCAGCGCGGCCAGCGCCTCGGCGAGAGAATCAGGCATGAAGGTCTCCAACGGGCTCGGCTACCTGATGCGGGTGGCAGAGGCAAGCTCCTGTTTGCTGGTGGACCCAGCTTTGCTTGCGGTGCAGGGTGTTGATGAGCTTGACCGGCTCGCCGCAGTTCTTGCACAGGTCAGTGGCGACCGTGCGGCTGTCAGGCACCGGGCTGCTCCCCGGTGATCATCGCGTCGTACAGGGCGACCGCCCGATCCTGCAACGCGGCGACCGTAGGCGCGAGACGCTTATCGGCTGCGGCCCTGGCTGCGGCCCAGGCTGCGGCCCCGGCTGCGGCCCTGGCTGCGGCCCAGGCTGCGGCCCAGGCTGCGGCCCCGGCTGCGGCCCTGGCTGCGGCCCAGGCTGCGGCCCAGGCTGCGGCCCCGGCTGCGGCCCCGGCTGCGTCCCTGGCTGCGGCCCAGGCTGCGGCCCAGGCTGCGTCCCAGGCTGCGTCCCCGGCTGCGGCCCCGGCTGCGGCCCAGGCTGCGTCCCCGGCTGCGTCCCAGGCTGCGGCCGCTTTGCTGCTGGCCTCGCGCATCACCGGGCCGGCCGCCTCCGCGGCGGCCAGGTCGTCAATCCGGCGCAGGTCCCGCAGCGCCGCCGCTTCCGCGGTCAGCCCCGCCAGCTCGAGCCACGCCGGGACATGGACGCGGATCAGCCAGTCAAGCGCCAGGTACCCGCGGGCCTCATCCTTCCCGTCATGCTCGGTTCCGGCGAGCCGGTCGGCGCCGTTGGGCAGGAACCTGACGAGCTGCTGCCGCCGGTCATCAGGCAGGCAGTCATTGAGGGACATGCCGAACTGGTGCAGGACCGGGCTGACGCCGGGTGGCCGGTCGTCGGTGTGCTCCTGGCGGGTGATCCAGTTGTACCACTCGTAGAAGCAGCGCTGCGGGTTGCCGCAGTCGTCGTCACCGCGATGGTCGTGGCTGCCTTTGGCGAGGATGATGGGGGCGGTCACTGGTGGTCTCCTGTCGTGTCGAGCAGCTGATCCCAGACGGAGTTCCGGACGTCGTCCCAGACGGCTCCGAGCGGGTTGAGGCGGGGGTCGGCGAGGGCGGCGCCGGCCGTGGCGGGGTCACGCATCGTGGTCTCCGTTCTGGTCGCGTACGCGGTCTTCGCGGTGGCTCTTGCCGCCGGGGAAGTACGGCGCATCGCCGGGCACGGCGCAATTGGGGCAGTCACCGCAGGAACATCCGACTCCGCAGGCTCCTGCGCAGCCGTTGCGGCCCGATGCGATCTCGGGCGCGCGGTGCTTGCCGTGCCAGGGCGCTGCGGTGGCGTCGCGTGCCGCCGACCCCAGCGGAGGCGACCCGTGCGCGCCGGTCACCATCTGATCCTTTCAGCGAGGTTGATCATGACCATCCCGTGGCTGCCGTCTCTGCACATGTACGGGCAGGGTCACGCGCCACTTGTAGATGACCGGCACGCTCACTTGCTGGCCCCGGTGATGGCGCCGCACGTGGCAGCCGTATGCGCGGCCAGGCCCGGCAGCGGCTGCGACTCCAGCGTCGCCATCGACTCCAGCGCCTCAGCGAACGCCTCCGACTTCGCCGTCATGCCCGGCCAGTCAGGGTGCTCGGCCGCGAACTTCGCGTACATGTCGCGGTCGCGGGTCAGGATGTTGCCCAGTGCCCGCCAGTTGATCTCGGCCTCGTTCACGTGATACTCCCCTCGGTGCTTCCCTATGCCTAAGACAATACCACCCTGGCCTAAGATAATGCAACCCTGCTAACATAATGCCATGACGATAACCCGCGCCGACGCCGAAGACGCCCTCATCGAGTACGGCATGATCGCGGCTGACCGTGACCGGATCGTGCTGGCCGCGCTGGCGGCCGGGGTGAGTAAGCGCAGGGCAGCGGCCTTGTCGGGTTTGGCGCGGATGACGGTGGACAAGATCGAGCGCACGGGGCGTGACGGCGCGGCATCGGCGAGTTAATTGCGACCGGAATTGCGACTACGGAGGACACGATGCGGAACGTGCGGTTCAGCAGTGACGGCGACACGCTGACGATCGTCATCAAGCTCGATGAGCAGGGCCAGGTGTCGGCTAGCGGTAAGTCGAGCGTGGTGGCGTCGACGGACGGGAATGTGCCGGTGCCGGGGACGGACCTGAAGCTGGGCCTGAACCTGTACCGGCGGATGGCCCGTGGATGAGCTGCCGCTGCGGGTCTATGACCAGCCGGGCGGGGCGGTGGTCCGCTGCCTGTGCGGCATGGAGCTCGCACGGATGCGCAAGGGGCTGGTGGCCGGCCAGCTGCTGGCGCGGACGACGGGGCAGAACCGGGGCCAGGTGCAGCTGGGACCGGACGTGACTTCGGCGGGGCTGCTGGCGATGGTGGCTCATGCGGGCGCGTGCAAGACGGGTAAGGCACTGCTGGCGGAGATGGAGCGGGTCTGGTCAGGGCTCTGACCCCGGATGGCGGCGACCTGTTCCCTGGCGATGGCCCGCAGCTCGCCGTCGGTGCGGGGCGGGAGGCCGAGCTTGGTCCTGAACGGCGTGATGACGTACGGGCCGTCCGGCTGGGGCTGGCCGGTGACGGCGGCGAGGAGTTCGCGGGCGACAGCTCCCCATGCCTCGTAGTCGGCGATTTCTTCGGGGTGGCGGGTGAGGTCGAGCCGGACGTAGGCGGGAAGTTTGTCTTGCTCGCTGGGCTTGGGTTCCGGGGGCTGGCCCTTTGGCCAGAGCCTCCGGCGGGAAGGCTGCTCGTCTCGCGGGCACTGGCTTCGGTGGTGGTCGTCCTGGCCGCAGCGGTAGCAGTCGGTCATTGCGTCTCCTCGCGCGCGAACGCACGCGCGTGCGCGTTACTGAGGGGAAGTGTGGCTTCCCGTCCGGAACCACCTCCAGAAATAGGAGGTTCCGGAACCTTTGGTTCCGCCGGTCACCTTGGTGACCGGAAGGGCAGGGTGCGCCGCCTGGCGGTCGCAATTCTGCGGGAATTGCGCAGCCTTAAGGGGACCGCTGGCGATTTCTCTATCGCTAAACGGCGCTAGTGGTACAGTGATCAGGCCTATGATCTGACCGGCACTTTAGCCGGCGTGGCCCCCGTGTCTAGTACCGGGGGCCACATTCATCTCACTAGTCGTGGTGCGGGCGGTTCTTCGCCGCCCAACTCGATGCGCTGCGTACCGGAAACACCCGGGCCAGCGCGATCCGCCCCCGCACCGTCCGCCGCCCCCACCGGAACTTCAGCGCATGCGACCGGTGCGGATTACGCGGCCGGTTCTTCCCCCCGCCGCCGACCGACTTGTCCCACAGGTAGATCCGGTCATCCCAGTAGCAGGCCCGCCGGAACGCCGTCTGAGCCGCGGTCTCCACCGCGCCCCCCGACTTCGGCGACCCGACGTAGGCGAACCGCTGCACGTCGATGCCCCGGCGCATGGCCCAGGCCGCCAGCTTCGGCGACGGCGGTTGCAGTGTGGTCTGCACCCACGCGCCCTTCGCCTCGATCGCCCGGCCGATGAACCGTTCCGCCGCGCTGTCGTACCTCGCCGACAGCGGGTCCCGCTCCCTGCCCATGGCCCTCCGCCTCTTGACGCGTAGGAATCTCTCGCGTAGAATGTTCTATATGAGGACACGGATTACGAGAGGAACCCCAATGAACCGCATCGGCCCCAGCATGCTCGCCGTCACCGAGTACGTCGCCGCCAATCCTGGCTGCCCGAAGATCGGTCCGGCCCGCGAAGTCGGCCCCAACGGCTCCCTCAAGTTCGGATACGCGAGCGTTGACCGCGCGATGCGCGCCGGTCTGATCGCCGACGACGGCAGCCCGAGCCGCACCCGCTACAATCTGGTCGTCACGGCCAAGGGTCGCGAGATCCTGGACCGCCGATACTGATAGCATCCCAGCCAAGGACACGGCTACCGGCATGCGCCGTGTCCTTCGGCACGCCGGGGCCGTGCCCGACCCCTATCAGGAGGCGGGCATTGGACGACCTGCGCGTGATGACCCACATTTTCGTGGCCGTGCTCATCATGGGCACCCTGTGGCGCCTCCTCAGCTACCACCTGATCGCTTCGAGCGCACCCCACCTGAACCACCTGGGGTGCGCCATGGCCACGCAGTACTAGCCCGGACGGAGAGTAATCATGGCTGCACCCGGTGTAACCGCTGGTGGTACCGGCACCGGCACGCCGGCTCCGTCCGGCGGCGGGACCAACCCGTTCTGGGAAGTCACCAACCTGTTCAGCCAGAAAAACAAGCTCGGGAACCTGACCAGCTACCTGCTGGTGGCCACCGGCCAGTCCAGCGCGTTCGCCGGGCCGATCAACTCCGGCAACTACCTGCGGGGCATCCGCTGCCAGGTCCGCACCACCGTCGCGCCCACTGGCGCGTTCACCGCGCCGACCGGCGGCAGCGACCTCGGGTTCCAGCTGTTCCAGAACATCGGGCTCCAGAACACGGACGGCGCCGAGATCCTGTTCGACGTGCTGAACGGGTTCGCGCACTACAACAAGCACAAGTACGGCCGGCCGTTTTTGCAGGACCCGGTGGTGGCCTATGACTACGCGGCCCCGGCGACCGGCGTCGGCCCCAGCTTCACGCTGTTCCTCCAGCCCGAGGTCCGCCAGCAGCTCGGCTGCCTGGAGAACACCGACACCCGCTCCCAGTACACGTGGACGTCCAATATCGCGGCGTCGGGCACCACGAACGGCACGTTCGGGTCCAGCGCCACGACCCAGCCGACGATCAGCGTGCTGGCCTACACCGACATGTGGGCGCAGCCGGACACCGCGGACCTGGAGCAGGTCCCGAACCAGCGAATCCCGCCGGGCGTCAACCTGCAGACGAAGACCCGTCACCAGATTTTCAGCCTGGGGCTGACCGGCAACGACAATAACTTCCTGTCTACTTTGACGGGGAACGCGCTGCGGTTCCAGGTGTGGATCATGCGGGACGGCGGTGGGGTCCGGGTCGACGCGATGACCGAGCCGATCACCTGGACGCAGGACTCCCGGAACCTGGGCAACCTCAGCCCGGATCAGGTGTTCCGGTGGGCGAACGACTTCCTGTGCAGCTACGGCCAGTCGGCGCGGGCCACGGGCGTGTACCCGTTCCTGCGGTACTACGACCCCGGTGACATGAAGGGCCAGGGCTGGCTGTACACGGCGAACTCGACGGCGCTTAACCTGGAGACCACGTCGGCGGGCATCGGCTCGGTGGGGACGGCGGAGCTGGTGCAGGAAGAGGTCTACGCGGTCGGCGCGGTCGACCCGTCGCTGATCGACATCTAGGGAGACGCGCAATGTGGAAGACGTTTACCGGCGGATCGCCGGGCGCGGCCCCGGTCGGCGGGGCTACCGGGCAGGTCGCGGCTCCGGGCGGCTGGCATCCCACGATCCTGTACCTGGGTGCCCTGATCGTCGCCGAGGTGGTCGTGATCGGCTTCCTCCTGAGATTCGTGAAGTGAGGCACTGATGGACCGCCGCTGCCTGATCGCGATAGTGATCACCTACCTTGTCCTGTCGTTCATGCCCGGCCTGGGCCTGATGGCGCTGATGGGCAAGGGCAAGGGCAAGAAGGGCTAGGCCCGTGGCCGGCCATCTGCTGCTGTATGCTGCGCTGATCGGCGCCGTGTACTTTCTTCTCGCGCCCCCGTCGCAGGGCGGGCGGGCCGCGGTGACCGTGTCGGGTTCGCTGAGCGACGTGCTCGGCGAGTCCCTGTCCGTGGCGGGTGCCATATGAGCCGGTTCGTTGTCATCTTCGCCTATGCGATCGTCCTGTTCCTGCTGGTCAGGCCGGGCAGCAAGGGGCCGACGCTGGTCAGCTCCGCCGGGTCGGCGCTGTCGAGCGTGATCAAGGCGGGCACTGGCGGCGGCACCTGGGCGAAGGGCTAGCCGGTGCCCCGCGGCCGGCTGATGGGCGGCGAGGGGCCGGGCAGCGCCGACAGCGATATCCCGATGCCCGCGCTGATGGGCCGCCGTGCCCGCGCGCTGACCGGGCCGGTCACAGCCCGTGCGGCCGGCAACTCGGTGATCACCTCCGACTTCCGTGGCGGCGGGCATGCGGCTGCGTGGCCGTCGGCGGACGGCGGCGGGCGTGCCCAGTCGACGACGTGGGGCGGCGAGGTGCTGTCGACCCCCGATCAGCGGGGCGAGGCGCGGGCGGCGTACGGAGGCGGCTGGTCGGACGGCAGCCTGACGGCGCGGATGCGCGGCATCTTCACCATGTTCGGGCACAGCAGGCAGGGCGCCCAGGAGTCGCATTCGGGCGTGCCGAACCCGCAGCAGGACGGGCCGCCGCTGCCCGAGTACCTGATGGACAGCCGGTCCCTGTCCTGGCAGATCGGGACGGACCTGACGACGCAGGAAGACAATCCGGGCCCGTTCGCGACGACGGTGACCGAGGATCAGGGCGCGTCCCGGTCGGGCTGGCCGGTGGCGGCGATGAACATCCAGGGCGCGGCGGGCCGGACGGTGCCGCTGGGCATCCAGGACGGCGTGCCGTGGTCGACGAAGGTGTGGGGCGGGACGCCTGGGCTGGCCAGGAATTACGGGCAGCGGGGCGGCGCGCTGGACGGGCCGGGGCCGGCGCAGTTCGCCTTGCCGGGTGACGGGTCGGGGCGGCCGGTGGGGACGCTGCTGGGGGAGCGGCCGGAGGGTGACGGGCCGCAGATGATCCGGGGCGGTCCCCCGCACGGCCTGCACAGTTTCACTGATCAGGCCAGGAAGTGGACGATGGCGCGGCAGGCGTCGATCCCGCAGCAGAAGCCCGGCCGCAACGACCGGCCGAACAACAGCAAGCTGGCGGGCCAGTCGTTCAATCAGACGGTGGTGCCGGAGGGCCGGACGGGCAGCGGCCGGATTCCGAGGCAGCGGCAGCAGCAGGCGGGCATCGTGCAGTCCAGGTTCCTGGGGAGGTCGGGGTGAGCAGGGCCGAGCAGGCCGCCCTGGCCGTGCTGGCGGGGCTGGCGTTCGTTCTCCTTGTCGTGCTGCCCGCGAGCGCGCCGAGGGAGCTGCGGGACGTTCAGGGCGCCGTGGAGGGGGTGTCGTGGGAGCCGGGTCCCCCGCCGGGGCATGCGCATCTTGCGATGCCGTCGGAGATCGGGTCGGTGATCTGGGGTCCGCATCCGCTGTACTGCGACCCGAAAGGTCCGGGGAAGCACCGGGATGCGCTGATCGCGCGCGGGTGGGAGAACTGGATGGCGGACCCGCCGGGCGAGGTGATCCTCTGATGGCCGCGCCGGCGCCGGGGACTGCCCCGGCGAGGCGCCAGGCGGGGCTGGGGTCGACGCTGAAGGAGAAGATGGGGCCGCTGCCGGTGTGGGCGTGGCTGGCGATCCTCACCGTGGGCGGGCTGCTGTGGTACCTGGTGTCGATGCGGAAGGGCGGCGCGAGCTCGGGCAGTACGGGCGGGGTCGCGGACGTGCCCGAGACGGTGATCCAGACGACGGTCAACGAGCCGCCCGAGCGCCATCACCCGCCGCACGGGCCGCATCCGACGAATCATGAGCCGAAGGGCAAGGCGCATTACCGGTTTATCGACATCGGCGGCCGGTCGACGTCGCAGCTGACGGTGCAGCAGTGGGCGGAGAAGTTCGGGATGACGGAGGCGCAGCTGGTGAAGCTGAATCCGGGCCTGCACCCGTGGGTGGGCAGCGGCAAGCCGGTGTCGACGCCGATGCGGCTGAAGGTGCGGGCGAACCTGAAGCCGGGGTCGCAGGGCAAGGGCGGCGACGATGAGGACTGATGGCGGCTAGCCAGCAGCAGCTCGCGATGCTGGGGCTCGGCATCATGGCGGCCGCGGAAGTCCCGAACTTCCTGGCGGGGATGCTTCCGTCGACGATGACGATCGGCCGGTTCGCGGCGGAGCCTGAGGACCGGCTGCGGCTGCGGCGCGGCGAGGTCGTCGGGGGCGCGCTGTCGCTGGCGGTGGGCGTGGCGGCGTCGCTGATCAGCGAGTCGGCGGTTCCGTTCATGCTGACCGTCGCGGTCCTGGCGATCCTGATCTGGGAATACGAGAGGGCTATCCGGCTGGCGCAGAAGTCGGGGACGGCGCAGCCGATCAACGCTCAGGCGACGTTGTGAGCGAGCCGGTGATCCCGGTGCCGGTGTCCGCGGTCCTGGCCCGCATCGAGGGGAAGCTCGACATGCAGGTCGAGAAGATCCATGCGATCGAGCTGGCGCTGGCGTCAAGCTCGGCGACGGTGGTGGCGGAGAACGCGGCGACGGCGGCGGACCGGGCGAGGTCGGCGGTGTGGGTGGCTGCGGGTTCGGTGGTGGCGTCGGCTGCTGCGGTGATCGTGGCGTTCGTCCGGCATTAGGGTCTTAGCGCACCGTCGAATGCTCGCCTGTACCGGCCGTCACGCTGGCGGATGATCAGCTTGTCCGGCCGCTTCACTCCTGGCCAGGTGTAACGCCAGCCTTGTTCCGGGACGGCGTCGATCGCGCACAGCAGCATCACCATGGCCAGCCTGTCAAAGTCTGGTGGACGCAACGCCATTTGACCTACCCGTCTATCCGCATCTGGCAGGCACCGGGACTGGCCCGAAGGTACTTGCCCGGCTGGTCAAGCTGGCCAGAGCGGTGCACGGCCCTGGTTGCTGTCAGCCTAGCTGAAGCTGAAGAACCGGCTGTTAGTGCCCGCCGCCAGCGTCCCGTACAGCCCGGGCCGGTGCGCCCTCGCCTCATAGTCCCGGTGCTGCGCGCAGCAGAACGCCTTCGTCTCGCACCAGTAGCACTTATCGCGGGGTGTCCGGTCGTGGCGCAGCGCCCCGGCGGCATGGCAGACGGTGAACGTGTGCAGCCCGGACGCGGGGTTTTCGCATTCGTCCCACGCGCAGCGGATGCGGTCGTACCAGTCGTCGCCCTCGCATTCGGGTACCGGAAGCTGCTTCGGGATTCTCACAGCGCGGCCTTCCACGCCAGGTAGGCGGCCTCGCCCTCAGCAAGCCACCAGCTGGCGAAATCCTCAGCATCCTCGTCGTCGTCGAACGCTACGAGATGCGCGTGATCGCCAAGGCTGTGGCGAACCTCGCGCTCGATGCTGCTGACGGTCGCGCGATCTGACCGGTCACTCACAGCGTCACGCTCCTCGCCCGGTCATACGCCTTCGCGAGCCCGTCCCGCACCAGTGACAGGCCGTACGGCAGGGCGTAGCTACGGCTGCCCGTGGCCAGTTCCGCCCGCATCGACCCCGCCCCGGCCCGGCGGGCGCATGCCGCCGTTATCCGCTGGCCGGCCAGTATGAGGCGCATCTTCGCTGCCTGGCGCTGGTGGCCGGGGATCAGGGACCACAGCATCCACAGGCTGGCCCCGATCTGGAGGAGCATGTAGATGATGGCCAGGGGCTGGGTGTCCTCCGGTTCGTCCATCGATGGTCTCCCTGAGTGCTTCGGCTGCGGCGAGGATGTCGTTTTTGATGCGCCGGTCGATGAGCAGGACGATGGCGGCGACGGCGGCGGCGAGGATGGCGAGGGTGGCGTAGAGACGCGCCGATTTCAGGTCGGGTTCAATCTCCATCGTCGTCCTTTCTTCGCGTGTTGAGTGGTTCGTCGTGGGCCATGACCATGTGCCGCAGCACCATCGACAGCATCTCGTCAAGGCTCCCGTTGATGACGGTATCCCGGCGGCGGAGCTGGCCCATCGACTGGTTGCACATGCCGCGAGCGATCATCTTGCCGCAGAGCAGCACGTATTCGTCGTTGCTGGCATGGACCCGCAGCGGCCAGTTGGCGGTCTTGGCGAACGCTTCCGCCTGCGTGATCATCTTGTCCGGCCACACCGGCGTCCCCGGAGTCCGCGCGCTATCCACCGTTCGCCTCCGCCATCCGCTTCGCCATCCGCCTGGCCAGCGCGCCCGCCGGGGACGACGCGATGTTGAGCAGCACCGACGGGTTGGCGCGCAGCATCTCCAGCGCGGGCACCAGCTCGGCGGGCAGGGCAAGGAACTCTTCCGGCCCGTACGCCATGCCGTCGTCCGTCGATGAGTCGTCGCCGATCATGACCGTGTAGCGGATCACCCGGCCGCCGTCCGGTGCCTCGAACAGCGCGAACCGGCCCTCAGCCACCAGCACCGGCCCGGCCGGAGGCGCCTTATCCTGCACCTCGCCGCTGTCCCTTGACATGTGTCCTCCGTTGTGCCTCATTGATGGTCCACGATAAGCCAGCCCACCGACCCGGTGTCGAGCAGGTTCAGTGACGTGATCGTGAACCCGACGCCCGGCGTGATCGACGACACCCACGACACGGCCAGCGGCGCGACCCCCACCTGAGGTGTCAGGAATATGACGCTGTTCGCGGTTACCAGCGGCGCCGCGACCGCCTTGACTCCCAGCACCAGCGTCGCGACCCCGCACCGGCCCGTGTCGACTTGCCAGCCTGACCGGTCGCAGCCCGCCGCCATCAGCCTGGCTCCAGGATCTCGTACGCGATCGTGCTGGTGTCGGTGCCCGAGCTGGACGTGATGGTGAACGACGTGCCGGCCACCCTCGCCGACACTCGCACGAACCCCGGCGTGCCGCCATCCACCTGCGAGGTCAGCAGGATCCGCGAGTTCGCCGTCACCGCCGTGTTGGCCACGGTCAGCGTCCCGCCGACCAGGACCGCGACGCCTTGTTTCGCGTTGGCGCCCTCAGCCACCTTCAGGCCCTGCCCGCTCGACTGCACGTCGACGCTGCCGAGCTGTGCTGTCACCCCGAACGCGGAAATCATGTTCCCGGCGCTGGTCGTGATGTTGCCGGTCGTCGACAACGCCCCGGTGAACGCGGGCGCCGCCGCGAACCCCGGATTCGGATAGGTGCCCGCCAGTACCCCGCCCGCGGCCCCGGCGGGGGTGCCGCCGTTGAACGGCGCCGGGGCGATCACCCCGCCCATCAGCCGAGCACCTTCCACAGCAGCGGCTGCGGGACTTCGACGAAGTCGGCCCGCAGCGTGATCTGGCCGGTCGCCGCGAACGCGCCCTGCGACACCAGCACCGGGGTTTCTCCTTCGAAGAACACCATCTCGCCGAAGCTGAACGTGTAGGCGAAGTTGTTGCCGTTGAACTGCCAGTCCCCCGCGGACAGGCCGCCGGCCGGAACGTAGGCACTGGCGTCGGCCATGGACCGGAACATGTTGACGACGTCGGGGGTGGCGCCGGTGGTGAGGCCGCGGACGGCCATGCGGCGCATTGCCCAGCAGTACCCGGCGCGGGGCTGCGGCGGGGATGTCGGTCATCTCTTTGGGGGAGATGGTGACGATCGAGGAGCCGATCTCGAATTTGGTCTCAGCCATGCTCAGGCGCTCCTCTTGGCCCTTGCCAGCAACAGCCGGACCTGCACGAAGAGCGGCCGCTGTGACTTCGGCTGATCGCGGTAATCCAGGGCGACAGCGTCCAGTACCGGGTTTTCTCCGGCGCACTGGCACCGCTGGCACGGGCACCTGCCGTTGACCTGCTGGATTCTCATGCTCACGTCAGCCTGCTTTCCTGGGGGTGCCTTCGGCGGTGGCGATGACGGCGGCGAACGCTTCGGTGATGGCGATGAGCGCTTCCCCGGCCTGCCCGCCGGGGCGTACCAGCATCATGACGAGGGCGACGATGATCAGGTAGAACAGGATGTCGGTGATCACGGGCCGCCCTCTCCTGCCCGGCCGCCGCCCCCGGTGCCGTCCGGCGGGACTTCGGGGTTGGTCGATGACCCGCCCTTGCCCTTGCGGGGACCGCCGAGCGCCAGGCCCAGCGTCGTGATCTCGGGGAGCGCGTTGAACGCCATGCCGAGGACGACGAGCCCGCCGAAAGCGGCCGCTATCTTCCCTGACCGTTCCCCGGTCCCGGCGAGGGCGAGGATGAAGAACACGGCGCAGACGGCGGTGAGCCTGATCAGGGGGCCAGTCAGGGACCCGGAGCCGGCGCCGGCCAGGGGCGCCTTGCGGAACGGGCCGCCGGGCTTGAGGAGGGGGGAGGCCCCGGCGATGAGGACGGCTACCGCGAATTCGGCGATGATGATCCGGTGATAGACGGGGGCGGGCGCCGTGCTGGCGGCCTTGCTTTTCTGGCCGCCGCCCCCGAATCCGCCTGCCGCGTTAGCGGCCTTGCTGCCGCCGCTTTCCGCCGCGGGTCCCGCGGTGCTGGCCGCGCTGGCGGCTGCGGGCGCTTCGGCCGCGGCGGCGCTCTCGGCTGCGGGTACCGCTTCGGCGGCGAGGACGGTCACGTGTTGTCCTTGGCGGCATCGGTGATGTCGCGGGACAGGCCCTCGATGAGGCTGTCTGCCGCGGTCTTCGTTTTCGGTGCCTTCCCGCCGAGCACCTTGGAGCCTTCGAATGCGATGAAGAACCCGAGCCCGGCGAGCCACAGCAGGATGATGGCGATGGCGAGGAGGACGCTCTTGGATCCGTTGTCGGGCATCAGGCCGCCTTGCTGAGTGCGTACAGGCCGATCATGAGGAACAGGAACGCGAGGAGCCCGGCGGTTACCCGCACCCAGTTCGACGGGGCCGCCAGCCACATCGCGGCCTTGATCACCTTGTCGAGGTCGGAAAAAAACTGGCTTACCTGTGATGGTAGGCCGAAAAGGCCGCCGCCGAACGTCGACCCCGCCCCGCCGCCGCCTCCTCCTACGTCGATGCCGCCGGGGAGCCCGGCTGCGTGCAGGATGCTGTCGGCGTACCCGTACCCGGCGGCGAGGTTGCCGGGTCCGGCGTTGTAGGCGGCGAGGGCGTTGCGGAGGTCCCCGTTGTACTGGGAGATGAGGGAGGACATGAAGTCGGCGTAGGCGGGGAACGCGTCGGCGGGGTTGAACGGGGATCCGTGGCCCCACTGCGCCCACGTGGCGGGCTCGAACTGGGCGATGCCCTCAGCTCCGGTGGGGCTGGTGACGTTGGGGTTGAACGATGATTCGGTGTTGATCTGGGCGGCGACGAGTTTCTGGCTGACGCCCATCTTGGCGGCGGCGGCTTTCACGTCGGCGGCGTACCTGGCGGGCACGTCGAGGAGCGGGTTGCCGGCCATCAGGCGGCTTTCATGAGGAACAGGAGCCCGGCTACCAGGAAGATGACGGCGAACGCCCCGGCAGTGATCCGCACCCAGTTCGACGGTTGCAAAAGCCAGAACGCGGCCTTCAGGATCTTGTCCAGATCGTCGAACGCGGTCGTCAGCCCGGACGGCCAGCCGAGCCCGAGGAAACTGCCGGTCCCGTTCCCGCCCCCGGTGAACGACAGCTCGGGGATCCGGCCGTAGCCGACGACGGTGCCGCCCGCTGTCTGCGGCGACCAGGCGGCTTCGGCGACGAGCGTGCCGGGCGAGGCCGCCTGGATGGCTTTCCCGCCGCCGGCGTAGATGAGGACGTGGCCGGGGGAGGCTTCGCCGGGGAAGTTCTCGAAGATCAGGTCACCGGCACGCAAATCGGCCTGCCCGATTTTCTTGACCCACGCCCATTGTTCCTCGCTGGTGCGGGGAACGCCGTGGTATCCGAGGGTGGTGAGCCCCCACCAGACGAGCCCGGAGCAGTCGAATCCGGCGGGGGTGGTGCCGCCCCAGGCGTAGGGGTCGCCGATGGCGCCCTGGATGATGCTGATGAACTTGGAGGAGTCGAATCTGGGTTCGGGGGTTCCGCCCCCGCCGCCTCCCCCGCCACCTACGGGGCCGGGACCTCCCCCGCCGCCGCCCCCGCCAGAACCGGGGCCGCCGCCGATCGGGCCGCCGGGAGTGAACGGCCAGCCGGGGTTATCGGAATGCCACACCTGGGCGGCATGGTTGCTGGTGAACGGCCCCTCGATGCTGACCGAGGCCGGCCATTTGCCGGACACCTGCTGCCAGGAGTCCGCCTGGACAAGGTGGATGTTTTCCAGCTTGTCCGCCCACCAGAACCACCCCACTGCTAGCTCTTGCCTCCTCCGAGGATCGAGGACCGGGCTTTGGCCGGCGGTGCCGTGTCGCCTTCGGGGGCCTTGGCGAACAGGCCCGCGTGCCGGGCGATCACGGCGTCGGCTTCGTCGCCTTCGACCGTGAATTCGTACTTGGAGCCTTCGTGCTCGCCGAAGATCTTGACCTGGCGGGCCTTCTTGTTCTTGGCGCGGTGCTCGGCGAGGAGCTGCTTTTCCGCGTCGGTGAGGTCGTCAGCCACCGTGTTCCTTCCAGGTCGGCTCGGCGGCCAGTGCCGCCCGTACGGTCATGGCCACGAATGATGCCCAGTGCTGCGGGCAGTATCGGGCGGTCCAGCCGTCCGCGTTGCTGATCTCGATCCACATTCCGTGAGCCAGGTGCGACGCGGCTTCCTTGCTGGCCACGGGGGCGAGGAGGTCCCCCTGACAGGTGAATTCGTCAGCCACTGGCCTTGCTGGCCTTCCACGCGGCGAACTCGGCGGCCTCCTCCTCCGCCTTGGCCGCCTTGGCAGCGGCGTCGGCGGTTTCACGCTCGGCGGCTGCGGCCGGGTCCTCGTGGCCGGGGTCGGCGTCGTTTACGGCGGCATGCAGGGCGGCGTGCTCGGCGTCGTTGATGATCCGGCCTGCGGCAGCGTCGATGAGCCGCCTGAGCACGGCGAAAATGTCCATGGGGGACCTTCCTGATCTGGGGTTTCCGCTGGCTATCGTAGCGTACCGGGAATTGCGCAATTCTTGCGGGCGGAATTGCGAGTGGGGTAGGGTGGAATTGCGAGGCGCGGCGGGAATGGTGCGCGGGGAGAGCCCGTGACAGGCCGCCCGGTACGGTCGTAGGCCGCATGAAACAAGCCGCCGCGCCGACCACGGAGGACACGGTGAACCTGTATGACGTGCTGCGGCTGATCATCCGCAAGCTCGGCATCCCCGAAACCCTGGCCGACGACTGCCTGAAAGTCGTCGACGAAGCCGAGCGGTTCAACGTGCTGGGGTCGACGGCGAGGCAGATGGACGTCACCGCCCACGAATGCGTCTACCCGCACGGGTCGAACGTGTGCAGCAAGTGCATGAGAGGCAGGCACGGATGAGCAGTGTCCGGATGTGCGACAAGTGCGCGCGGATCTTCAGCGAGAACGAGGAGGACTGGTCGACGTTTTCTGGCACGCGGCAGCGGCGTGACCAGCAGTCGGGCCGCAAGTTCGCGGAGACGGTCGTCCAGGATGCGTGCCCGGAGTGCACGAACGGCAGCGCGCCGGTCCGGCCGCAGCTGACCCCGCCGCCGGGTGACCGGATTGCGGAGCTGGAGCGGGGCGAGATCCTTGACCGGCTTCAGGCGGTGGAGCGGACGGCGGGACTGGGGGTGACGCATGACGACGAGCACGGCTGACCGGGTCGCGAACGACGAGATCCGGGCCTGGGCACGGCAGGCCGGGTGGCCCGGCATCGCCGAGCGGGGCCGCATCCCGGCTGAGGTGCGGGAAGCGTACGAGGCGTTCCACGGCACGCCGACCGGCCCCGACCCGACCGACGACGGGGACCCGGAGGACTTCAGCGGCGCCGACGAGCCCGACGACGAGCCGGAACCTCAGCTTGAGGACACCCGCCCGCCGCCGCCAGCGTCGCTCGATGAGGCCCGCGCCCGAGTCAAGGGCGACGCCCCCGCCGCGCATCTCGGCAAGCGGAAGAAAGAGCCGGCCGGACCCAAGCCCCCGCCCATCAAGATCACCAAAGCCGTGGTCGGTGACATCGAGGGCAAGCTCGCGTTCTGGATGATGATCCCCGCCGACGTGTGGATCGCGGCGGACCCGTACTGCGGGCAGGCCTATGCGGACAGCATCCCGGCGATGGCGAAGGGCTGGGCACCGGTCCTGTGCCAGAGCCCGGACGTAGTCCGGTGGTTCGCGAAGTCGACGACGTTCATGCTGTGGACGGAGGCGCTGATGGCGTCCAAGCCGGTGCTGGCGGCGATCGTGGCGCATCACATCACCAAGCGGGTGGAGCTGGATGAGCGCGGGGTCGCGGTCCCGGCGGGGGGTGCGGACTTCAGTGCCTACGCCAGCAACGCCGCCTGAAACCGGTCCGAGAGTTGTCGTCTGTGTCGAGATCGGCAACTCTGACGACAAGCTGACGCAGGCCAGGTGGGCCGACTTCTGCATAGACATGCACGGCGAAGTCGAGCACTACGCGCATCAGGTCTACGGGATGCGCCATTCGGAAGGCGGTTCGCCGTGGCAGAATGCGTGCTGGCATTTCGTCATCGACCGCGACAAGGTTGACCGGCTCACATCTGCCCTGGCCGCGATGGCCTATAACTACGACCAGGATTCGGTCGCTTGGTCGGAGATCGCCGCCACGACCTTCATCGGGCCGCCGCAGTGACGACGCCGCTCACCCCGCCGGACTGGCGGCACACGCAAGGCTTCGAGCCCCCGCCCCGCGCCCCCTGGTCGCAGCTCGGCCCCGAGTTCGCGGTCGAATGGGGCAACGCCGACGCCGATGATTTCCAGCCCGAATTCCTGGAAATTATCGGGCAAAATGGCAGTGGCAAGACGCACCTGCTGGGGAAGATGTTCCAGGAGCGCGCCTACGTTCACCCGCAGCGGGCGCACATCCTGTTCGGCACGAAGGCCGACGACAAGACGCTGTTCAAGATCGGCTGGCCGGTGGTCGACGACTGGAAGGGCATCACCGAGAACCGGTGCTGCATTTTCTGGCCGCAGACCAATCTGCTCGAGTCCGCGCGTGACGACTTCTACGAGGCCCGGATCGCGGACGTGCTGTCGCGGCTGTGGGTCAAGGAGTCGAACACCAGTGTCGCGCTCGATGACTGGGGTTACCTCGACACGCTCCCGCGGGTGAAGCGGCTCCTGGCGCAGTACCTTCGGGAGGGCCGCAGCATGGGCCTCGACACGACGGCGATGAAGCAGCGGCCCCAGGGCAGCAACCGGCTGATGTCGTCCGAGACGCACTGGACGGTGGCATTCGCGCCGAAGGACCGCGCGGACCTGGAGCGGTGGTCTGAGCTGTTCGGGTCGCGGCGGGACTGGATGCCGATCTTCGATTCGATGGACGGCCCGAAACGGGAGTTCCTGATCCGGCATAACCGGACGAAGAAGGCGGCGATTTCGTGGGTGGATGAGCCGCTGGTGCCGCGTGATCCGCCGAAGCAGCGGCAGTCGTGGCAGGAGCTGGTGGGGCTGCGCAAGGCCGCGGCCGATGGGTGACTACCAGGACCTGGGCTACACCCGCCCGAATATCGCGGCGCTCGATCAGACCGGCCACAACCGGGGGAACCTCAGTAACGTGCTCGACAGCGCGTTCATCGGCATCGACGTGCCGGTTTTCGAGTGCTACCACATGGTGGTCACCAGCGTGCCGCCGGGGGCGTCGGCGATGATTTTCCGCAACGGCGCCCAGTATTCGTTCACGTTCCCGGTGGGCGGGTCGGAGTGGGATCCGTCGCAGCCGATGCTTTTGCGGGACGGTGACGAGATTGATTTCCTGTGGAATGTCACTCCGGCGGCTGCGGCTGGGGTTTTGCCGGCGGTGACGGCGTTTTTCAGGTTTGACACGATGCTGCCGGTGAACGCGACGTACGTGACCAGGCCGGTCATGTTGCGGTAGCACCGGAAGTGGTGCATGATGGTTTCATGAATCAGATCAAAACCTACCGGCCTGAGCCTAAGGTGGCGTTCACGATCCGGCTTCCGGCGCCGGAGGCGAGGCGGGCGCGGAAGGCGGCGCGGGTGGAGAACCTGACAGTGAACGCCTGGGTTAACCAGGTGATCGCGGAGAGGCTGGACCGTGATGCTGGCGCGGCGTAGCGTGCTGGCCGGGCTGGGCCTGGCCGCGGTCCCGAAGCGGAGGAGACGCGTGGGCGTTCAGGGGGCCTGGTCGAACCAGGTCGTGCAGCGGGTTATCGTCTCGGGCGGCGCCGGGTCCGGGGTGTTCGTCTATTCGCCGGCCGTGGGTCCCGGCAACCTGATCGCGTCGATCGCGGCCAGCGCGGGCACCGACCCGTCCGGCAACGCCTACCTGGCGGGCGTGACCAGCTACGAATTCAACGCGCTGCTGGGCACCTGGATGGCGGTCCAGCAAGGCCCGTTCACCCTGCCCGTGCTCGGCAAGTTCGCGGCTGCCACGTTCTGGACTTCGCCCGGCACCGCAATATCGATGCCGGGGCCGTGGACCCAGCAGGGCTCGCTGCTGGGGGTGGGCGCGGCGGGGATCGAGCTGGCGTTCCCGTCCGGCGGCGGCAGTTTCCTGGGCCTGCTGCTCACCGGCACCCAGCTTCAGTTCGGCGCGTCGCCGTCGCAGGTCACGTGGATGCAGCCGACGGGCGGCGACGACCTGGCGGCGCTCAATGCTGCGCTGGCGGCGGGCGCCGTGGTGCTCGCGCCCGGCGCGACGTTCCTGCTGTCCGGGCAGCTGACCGTGGCCGGCGCCGAGCTTGCCGGGTCCGGCATGTCGTCGGTGATCAAGCCGACCGGCGGCTACGCGGGTCCGCTGCTGGCTGCCGGCACGAAAGGCGCGATCAGGAACCTGTCGGTGGAGAACAGCGGCGCCGACGCGATCACCGTGGCGGGCGGGGGCTCGGAATGGTGGCTGGCCGACCTGTTCTTCTCGGGCAACACGGGGTCGTGCATCAACGCGACGGTCACCGGCCCGGCGCACGGCGACATCCGTCACATCCGGGGCGCGGGCGGCGGGGCGGCGAACGGCGGCGGCATCCGCATCGACGGCGGCACCGGAGGCGCGATCACAGCAGAGGTCAACATCAGCGACGTGGACATCCAGGGCCTGCTGACCAAGGAGCTGCTGTTCCTGTCGGCGGTCACCGACGTGCGGTGCAACGGCCCGTTCAACGGCTCGGCGACCGCCGCGAACCCGTCGAACACGATCAATATCCAGGGCGCGTGCCAGTCCTGCGACCTAGGGTCGATCGACGTGGGCGGCGGCGGCGGGGCGGGTGTGCTGGTCATCCAGAACGCGGGCGGCAACAGCCCGTCCGAGATCCAGGTGGGGCCGGGTGTCGTGCAGTCGGGGCAGGGCGCGGGCGTGATCGTGTCGGGCGGTGCGGCCCGCCTGTGGTTTGACCGGCTCATGTCCAAACGCAATCAGGGCGACGGCTGGCTGCTCACCAACACGGGCGCGTTTAACCGGATGTCCGGGTGCGGCGGGAACCTGAACAACCAGGCGGCGGGGGTGGCCTATGACGTGGACGTGGCCGCGCCGGGTACCGGGCACTGGCTGAACGACGGCTTCTCTTACGTGTCGGGCGGGGTGACCGCGGGCCGGTCGCTGGTGGCCGGCAACAACTACACGGAGGCGAACCCGCCGGCGGCGCTCACGTTCGTCGGCGCGGCGCCGGGCGGCTGGTGATGTGCGGCTGTCATGACCCCGGCGTGTTCGGCCACACCGTATGCCAGCCCGGCTGGGAACCGGCGCCGGTCCCTGTCCACGCTTACCCCCTACGGAAGGCAGGCAATGTCAACGTCACCAGAAGTGAAGACCCAGCCTGGAAAGGCAGCCGACTCGACCGATCCGGCACTGATTCCAGGCCCTTCACAAGCGGGCGGTTTCTCGGCCGCGTTCGCCTACGCTGACGGCAAGTACAAATGGACGCCAGCGCAATCCGCCAGGTTCGAATGGATCGCCCATATCAGCGTGACCGGGGACGCGAAAGCGGCCGCTTATGCCAGGGTCCAGGACATCGAGCGCTTCGACGCGGCCCCCGGCCAGTTCCCGGCGTTCGCAGCCGAGCGGCTGACCCTGGGGCACTCATGCGGGATCGGCTATGTATCGCTCGATAGCGTCGCCGAAGTCGTCGACGCGCTCAACATCGAGTCGATGGGCAGCGACCCGTGGATGCTGTGGGTCGCCTGGTGGTGGGGCAAGGACGTGCCGCCCACCCAGGCCCTCGTGCACATGCAGCTGGCGAAGATGGGCGTGGATGTCCCGGCTAGGCGGATCGCGGCGTGCCAGTGGCTGCCAGGCGGTGCGGGCCGCCCGTATGACACGTCGGTGATCTTCGAGCCGCACGTCCTGCACCGGCCTCAGGGCTGGCCGTCATGATCTACCTGATCCGGACGGTTCCGCAGGGCGGGCGGGTCAACGGCATGCCCGAATCGGCGGGCAGGGGCGGCTACCTGTACCGCGGGCGTCCGCGGCTGGCGGTGCTGAACGACCGGATCATGGCGGACCGGGCGGCGAGAGGCGTGCCGGAGGCGAGGTCCCCGGCTCAGCGGCGGCGTGCGCGGCGTGCGGGTACCAGACCAGCAGCAAGGGACAC
>WNFI01319957.1_pt1 | contig 22902 bp, 25 predicted proteins | sample 5400471 | NCBI WGS metagenome assembly WNFI01 (sample SAMN13153348, study PRJNA577476) | soil metagenome | isolation source: 100 cm saprolite on Douglas fir-dominated hillslope | place: USA:California | collected 2013-09-17
CGAAAAGATAACTCATTCCTCTTAACGTAATGGCTCGTTTCCGGCTTCTTTTCGTCTCCGTGATCGCCTGTTTGGGCGGTGCGCTCGCTCAAGCGCGAATCTCTTTCACTTGGCCGACACCCAACACCGCCTGGGCACAGGGAAAAGGGATCGACGATTTTATTTAACCGACGGTTTCAGGAGAACCGGAATCAGGCACGTTCGGCGACGTGCGTTCGGGTGGACATCAGTTTCATGAGGGTCTCGATCTCAAGCCGGTCAGCCGGGACCGTCATGGCGAACCTTTGGACAGCATCTTTGCCGCCTTTCCCGGAGTTGTGCGGCACATTAACAGCAGCCCAGGTGATAGCGCGTACGGGCGTTACATCGTTCTCGAACATCCCGATTTTTCCCCGGGGATCTACACGCTCTACGCGCATCTCAGCAAAATTGATCCTGGAATTCGCGTGGGCGGGCAAGTCGAGGCAGGGCAGGTCATCGCCGTTATGGGACACTCGTCCGGTGGATATTCCATTCCCCGGGATCGAGCGCACATGCACTTTGAAATGGGCGTGATGGTGAGCCGGGATTTTCAAACGTGGTATGACGCGAAAAAATTCGGAAGCCGTAACGATCAAGGTATCTGGAACGGAATGAACCTGATGGGATTCGATCCGTTGGACTTTCTCACCAAATACCGGGCGAACGAAGTCAACGATTTCGGCGAATATTTTAAACAGATGAAAACGGCCGTGCGTGTGCGCATCGCGACACGAAAGATGCCGGATTTCGTTCAGCGCTATCCTTCTCTTTTAAAGGCACCGATGCCACTGAGTTCGATATCCGGATGGGAAATCGACTTCAACTGGACAGGACTTCCCTTTGCATGGCGACCCTTGACCGGGGCGGACGCGCCGCTCCTAGCAGCGAAGCCCATCAGCATTGTCTACGTGGACGAGGCTGAAGTGAGTCGGCATCATTCCAAAATGACGGTGCGCACCATTCGTGGAAACAAGACAATGGGAAAAGATCTGGAGGCTGTGATCCAGCAACTTTTCGGAATGCGTTAGACACCCTGAATTTTTCAGGAGACTTGCACGACCTTTTGACTGCGCCGGTCGTCAGCGGGCTTGGTTTGCGGAAGAGTTAAGGCAAGAAGACTATCTTTAAAGTCTGCCTCGATCGAATTGTAGTCGAATCCGCTTCCGAGTCGGAGGCGGAGAAAATATCCCTTGGATGATGAAGTTTTCGTTCCCTGACCTTCGCCGGAGGCGGCTTCCTGCGCGGAAGTTTCGGCTGTTATAATGAGATCAGGGCCAAGCACTCGAATAGAGATATTGCGAGGGATGGCGCGCGGCAGACGAACCGCTAGTTTAAGGAATTTTCGTGTCAGGCTACAACTGTACCGAGGACTCAAATAATGGGTGGGGTAATGGACTACGGTGGGAGCTAATGCGTTGCCTGTCATTGGATTATCCGTTTGTGGTTGGGGTAATAAGAACTAATTTCGCAAGGTAAACCGGACGAAAAATCAATAATAACTAATTCGAAAAAAAATAACTACCGGGACATTTAGGTGCCACTTAATCGGAGATTTTACCTAGGGTGGATACCTAAAGCTATGACCGAACGGTTCGCCCTTTTTGCACATCAAAATATCCGCCCTGAAGAAGCGAAAAGCTTCCGCTTCTTCAGGGATGAAATTTACGAACTTGCCCAAGACCCAGAACGGGTCGAATGCGACAGACCCAGGTCCTCGCCGAGCTTTTTACGCAGCGCCTCACGGGCGCGGGCGATCCTGCTCTTCACGGTGCCTACATTGATCCCGTAATGCTTCGCGATTTCGTTATATCCGAGATTATTTACATTGCGCATGATCAAGATGTCGCGATGCGGGCGCTTGAGTTGTTCCATCGCACGAGCAATGCGTTTGACGAATTCGTTCGTCACTACTTCCCGCTCGGGATCTTGAGTGGGGTCCGAGATCAAATCTGCGATCGTTGCTGTGCTGGATTCAGCGACCGGTGCATCGATCGAAATCGATTGGTCCCGCTTACGGCGGCGCCAATACCAATAGCGATTCCGGGCAAGATTCATCGCAATGCAATGCAGCCAAGTGGACAGAGAGGCTTCACCGCGAAAATTGCCGATGCTCTTTTGGAGGCGAATAAAAGCGTCTTGGGTGACCTCCTCTGCATCTTGGTGATTCCGCACCAATTGGTTCACACTCCAATAGATTTTATTCCAGTATCGAGCGACAACTTCCTCGAACGCCTGCAGGTTTCCATTTTTGAGTTCTTCAATCAGGAGCTGCTTATCATCCGTTAACTGGTGGTTGTACGATTCTTTTGTATTCATGATTTTCTAGGTGGAGTGGTTTAAATACTGCGTTCCGTACATTACCACCGACGTCATTTACCGAAAACGGGGCCGAATGTGGTTCCCAATCTAGGAGAAACACCTGAGAAATAGCGGCGTCCAGTGCCGTGCAATTACCGTAAATGTTCCCACCATTCGACCGGGCTTAGTCGCGGCTCGGCCCTTCCGAAATTTACTATCTTTACCGCGTAGTCGTTTTAGTGGGACGGTTGCAACCAACGCGTAATAAGACGTTGATCAGTAAATAAATGAGCAGTTCGAATTCGCACCTCGACGAACGCGCAGGGTACCGTTCGGTATCAACTCCGCGGCAGAGCCATTGTCCGGACGGGAAGAGAAAAACGAGCAGAGGGGGCCCCACTTGCCGACGTTTTTGATCGAAAACGAACGAACCAACGAGCCCTGTTACGAGGTACTCGCCATGTTATTTTCAACCCAGTAGTCGCGGAAGATTTTCATCAAGTCGATGAGGTGCGCGAGAGACGATGGTTTCACTAAGTAGGAGTTTGCCCCCGCGTCGTAAGCGTCCTGGATATCTTGTCGCTGGTCGGATGACGTAAAAACGACGACAACCAAACATCGGTGTGTGGGGCTGTTTCTGACCCATTGCAACACCTCGAGTCCAGAAGACCCGGCGAGTTTGAGGTCCAGCATGATTACGTTCGGTAACGGATAAGACGCCCGATCCGAAAAATCCCCGTTTCCAGCAAGGTATGCGATGGCTGAATGCGCATTCGATACCGCGCGAACGGGATTCGTGAGAGAGATTTTGTGGAAGGCGTGTTTGAGAAGAATGAGAGAGTCTTCTTCGTCCTCTACCACGAGAATGACCCGGTCTTTGTGACGGCTCATAGCGCGACATTGGTAATGGCTCTCACGACGCGCAACTGAAATTCCGGGATTGCGAGGTGAAGCCTCAAAAAAAAATCGTGATCGTAAGGAATACGTGAAAGATAGAACGTTTTAAGCTCTGTTATCACAGAATATACTGCGAACTTTGAGTTTCGTGTGGTGTCGTCCTGATTTGACTACACACTTTATTATTCTGAAAATCTCCAAAACTGAGCATATGGTTTTGTCGAAAACAGCGGGGCTGATTAGGGTGCTGGTAGTGGAGGATCGCGAGGACGACTACATTTATTTGAAGCACCTCCTGCGCAAAGCGGTGTTTTCCAATTACGAATTGGAATGGGTGATGAATTACGAGCAGGGACTCGCGGCGCTGGAGCAGCGCCGACACGATGTAGGTCTGTTCGATTATCAACTCGGCGGTGCAACGGGTTTGGATTTGTTGCGAGAAGCGCTCGCTCGGAAATACGAAATACCGATTATCCTGCTCACCGGAAACGAAAGCCCAGAGGTGGACCGCGACGCAGCAAATGCAGGAGCGTCCGATTATCTCTGCAAGGATGGTCTCAGTACAACGCAGTTGGAAAGATCGATTCGATACACGATCAAACACGCGAAAATCTTATCCGAGCTGAAGAAAAGTCAGGAACAGATCAATCGCTACGGGCAGCTCTTAAAGGGAATTACCAATGGATTGCCGATTATGGCGGGTCGCCTCGATGCCCAAGGTCTTGTCGTTGAAGCCGAGGGGGATGGACTTGCTTCGTGCGGAATAAAGCCGAATGGACTTGTGGGGCGCATTCTCGCCGATGCTTATCCTCAGGGACGTGTCGCAATCGAACAAGCGCTTGCGGGCCAATCAATCAGGTTCGCTTTGTTCGGCACTCGTAATGATCGCGAATGGCACGCTGAATTTATGGTTTTCTTCGACGCGGACAGCGGTTCCGGTGCGATTTTTCTCGGTCATGACGTCAGCGAGCAGAAAACGCTCGAGCGAGAAATCCTTAAGATCAGCGACGTCGAGCAACACCGGATCGGTGCTGATTTGCACGACGGGCTGGGCCAGCACCTCACAGGCATATCGTGCCTTGCGACCGCGTTGCGCGATCGCATCCGGGTGAAGAACCCGGAAGAAACAAAACAAGCCGAGCTAATCGCCAAATTAGCAAATGATGCAACCGCTCAGGCCAGAGCGCTGGCGCGCGGCCTGCTGCCTGTTCAGCTTGAGAAATTCGGCCTGCTCTCCGCACTCGAAGATCTTACCTATCAAATTCAAATTCTCCATGGAATCCAATGTCAGTTCATCAATCACCAGCCTGAGGTCACTTTTACTCACGAGGTCGCGGTGCATCTCTATCGCATCGCCCAAGAGGCGATTACGAATGCGATTCGCCACGGCGAAGCCAATAGCATCAAGGTCATTTTCTCCGTCGAAGATTCGCTCTGTCGTCTTGTGATCGAAGATAACGGACTGGGCTTCGGAGAGAAATCGGATAAAAAGTCCCTAGGCATGGGCTTGCGCTTGATGAAATATAGGGCATCAGTAATAGGTGCGACCGTAACCGTTAAATCTAAAGTGGATGGCGGCGCCATCATGGAATGTGCGTTAGCTTACTCCAACAATTCGCAGTGAACCAGAAAACAGACACCCTTCCATTGTCTTCTTCCAAAACGAAGAAAGCAGTCGTAAAGACTCGGATCTTCATCGTCGATGATCATCCTGTTACTCGTCAGGGGGTTGCCGCGCTGATCAATCAAGAGCCGCAGTTAGAGGTGTGCGGCCAAGTTGATAGCGCGCCTGCCGCAATGGACCAAGTTCCCAAGGCTGCCCCGCAGCTGGCGATCATCGATATCACGCTGAAAGACACGAGCGGCATCGAGCTCTTGAAAAACTTGCGTGCGCTTTTGCCCGATTTGCTTGTCCTCGTGATGTCGATGCACGATGAAAGTTTGTATGCTGAGCGTGCGCTACGCGCGGGCGCAAACGGCTACATCATGAAGCAGGAGGCGAGCGAAAAGATTTTGACCGCGATTAATTGCATCCTCGGTGGCGGGCTCTACCTGAGCGAAAAAATGAAGGACAAGTTAGTCCATCACATGCTGGGAAATAAAACAGGAGAAGTGCGATCATTGATCGACTCCCTTAGCGACCGTGAATTGGAAGTCTTTCAGCTGATCGGCAATGGCTACGGTTCGTCTCAGATCGCGGAAAAGCTTAACCTAAGTACCAAGACGATCGATTCCTATCGCGAAAATATTAAGGTTAAGCTGAACATGGATAAGGGCTCTGATATGGTTCGATATGCCATTCAGTGGTCCAAGAGCGAAAAGATAGGTTGAGCGGACGAAGTGACGTTTGGGACCATCATCGAAACTCCGACCAATCGTAGATGACCGCCACGTCCGGCGGAGCGCATTCTACTTCGGGTCGGTAGCGCGAACGGTTGAAGTGCAACGTTTGCATTCCCAGACGCTGAGATGGAACAACGTCCAAATCGATGCGATCTCCGACATAGGTGACACGATGGCTCTCGTGATGCGGGATTCCCGCGAGTTCAAAGGCGCGATGGAAAATGCGAGTGTCCGGTTTCCTGAAGCCGAGGGCGGCACTGTCGACCACAAATTTGAAATGTTTCCTGAGCTTAAAGCGCTCGAGAAACCGCTGGGGATAATCCGGTAGAAAAAAATTGGAGATAACTCCCAGTGGCTTGCGAGAGCTCCAATAATCAAGCATCGCGTCGACGCCGGGAGTCGGACGAATGAGTTCAAGGTACTCCACTTCCCAAATCTGCAGAAACGCATCTACGATTTCATGCACCTCCGCACGCTCAGGTGCACGATGACTCGCCAGCACCACGCGGCGCAGGCGTTCGTCGAAATGGATTTCGACGCCAGGTTGGGCGGGGTCGTTGCGATAGCGTCGATAGGTCTCAATGAATACTTTTTCACTTTCGAAGAGACCCCGTGTGACGGCTTCGGCGGGCAAGGTACCCAGGCCGAGTTCGCTTCCTGAGTGATCGAAATCGTCAATCAGCGTGTTAAAGCAATCGAAAAAAATCCAATCGCAGGCGTGAGCACGATGCGCGCTCATTTCGAAAGCGTGAGCGTTGGTGGGCCGCGCGGTCATCAATCTCGCTTCACTTGCTCCAATCCAGCATGCGCTGAATCGGCAGAAGCGCGCGGGTGCGAATTTCTTCGGGAAGCTCGATGACGGGGGAAAGATTTTTTAGCGCGTCACGTACTTTCTCGATCGTGTTCATCTTCATGAAACGGCATTCATTGCAGGCGCATGTATTGGTCGGGCCAGCCACAAACGTTTTATTCGGCACCTCCCGCTGCAGGCGGTGTAACATGCCGGCCTCGGTGATGACGATGATGGTCGTAGCGGGCGTTTCCTTTGCGTATTTCACCATCAATTCCGTGCTGCACACTTCATCGGCCAAGTCGCGTACCGCCTCGGTGCATTCGGGATGGGCGACCACTGGCGCACCGGGGAATTGTAGTTTGATTTTTTCGATCGCGCGCGCGGTGAACAAGACATGCGCATAACAGCTGCCGGGCCAGAGACGCATTTTGCGTCCGGTTTGCTTCGCGACCCACTGTCCGAGATTCTGGTCGGGGACGAAGAGAATTTCCTTATCGGGAGGGACGCGGTTCACGATTTTTACTGCGTTGCCGCTTGTGCAGATGACATCACTCAATGCCTTGACCGCGGCCGAGCAGTTGATGTAGGCGACAACATATACATTGGGATTGGCCGCTTTGTACGCGGCGAGACGTTCGGCCGGACACGAATCGGAAAGCGAGCAACCGGCGTCCAAATCCGGCAAAATCACGCGGCGGGTGGGATTAACTATCTTCGCCGTCTCGGCCATGAAATGGACACCGCAGAATAAAATCACATCTCCTTTGGCCTGCTGTGCCTGATAAGAGAGGCCCAACGAATCGCCCACGTAGTCGGCCACCTGTTGGATCGCATCGATTTGGTAGTTATGCGCGAGAATGACAGCATTCCGTTGCCGCTTGAGTTCAAGGATTTCCTCTTGAATTGCCGAAAGCGGTTCGGCGCTCGCGGTGCGAGGTGACAATACCAAGGGTTCGTAATCGAGAAGCGCAGGCATGGTAGAGGGACAATTTCGCGCAAAGACGCGAAGGCGCAAAGCGAAAATTCTGCACTGACACTTGCATTTTCGGAGACAGGCGTAGCTGAGGTGGGCCGACGCGTCCCTGCGGCGGCAGTTAGGAGGACGGACACTAAAACCGCAAACTGCCGCCGCAGGGACGCGGCGGCTTACCTTTGAGACATAGGTAATTAGCCGATCGCTCTTCTATTGCGCCGGGCCTTCCCGAAACTCAGCTTTCCGGGTTGAGCTGTGTAAGGAGGTTCTTGAATTGCTTGGAGTTTTTCAGCGTTTCCAAGTCGGGATCCTGAACCATCCAATCGAGATCTTTGTAGCCGAGATCGATCGCCTTGCGTAGGGACTTCAAGGCTGCGGCCGTCCGTTTGCTCAAGGCGAGGCTACAGGCTAGGTTATAATGGGCAGTGGCGTTTTCGGGCAAAAGCTTTACCAGCTTGCGATCCATGCGCAGGCCGTCGGCGATGCGGCCTCGTTTTGTGTAAAGGCCACCCAAGAGCTCGATTACTTCCGTGTAGCGGGCGTCGCGCTTGAGTATGCTTTCGTAAAACCCGATATCGAAGTCGATGTCCTCAGTCTTTGCCATGGCTTAAGAATAATTGTCTTCGTAAATTTTGCAGGTGAGTGACGGAAATATTTTAGGAGGCGTGATTTTTGCAGGAGCCCGTCAGGCGCAGAGTATTGCAGTGAGCGTTAACTTGGAGTCGTTGAGAAACCGGCGTCAGGCCGAGTTTAGAGGAAACCGTGCTGCCGTACCACTCCATGAACGGCGCGCTGATCTCGAAAATTTTATCGCAATCAATGCAGACGACCTGGGCTTGTTGGGTTTCGTTATCAGGATTGGGGAAATAAAACTTCTCATTTTTCCCGATATCCACCTCACGCAGGAGTGCGCTCTCGGTCATGATGGGAATCGTGCGGTACACCGTTGCGCGCGAGACGGAGTCATCGATTCTCCTCGCCAAATCGAGCAACACTTCCGCCGTAAAATGCTCTTTTTGTGCAAATGCGGCGTCGAAGATGGCAAGTCGCTGATTGGTGACGCGGAGGCCTTGGTCGGATAGGTAACTCTTGAACTTTTCTCGGGCCGCTTCGATGCTCACAAAACGAATCTCATGGGCGACATTTTAGCTGTCAACCCCCAACGCGGAGGTCCTGATCGTGGCTGAGGCCGCGTCCGGGGTCGTCGGAGTTTGGCCGCTCGCTGGCTTCGATAAGTTGCTCCATTACGTCGTGCCGTCGTCGCTGAGCGACCAGGTGGCGCCGGGAATGTTGGTGCGCGTGCCTATTCTTAACCGGCATCACCTCGCGTTGGTGGTTGAGGTGAACGCAGTGCCCGATGTGCCGGTGGAGAAACTCAAGACCCTCTCGCAGGTCGTTTATCCGTTTCCTGCGCTAACTGCTGACTTGCTCAAAGGAGGAAAAATTTCTTGCGCTCGCCCAGCCGATCGCGGCGGATGAAATGGCCGCGCTCACAAAGAAGGCGCCACAACAGGCTCGGCTTCTGACTTTCCTTCAGCAGCAGTTTAAACCGCAGAAGAAATCTCTGCTTCTGTCGCGCTTAGGAATAACCGCGGCAGTTCCAACGGCGCTTGTGAAACGTGGGTGGGTCCGCGAAGAAAGCCATCGACTCGAGCGTGTGGCCTATTCGGACGACTGGAGCCACGGCGAAATCGTCAAGAGCCTCCCTCCGAAGTTAAACGATGAGCAACTGACGGCGGTGAATTCGGTCAAGGCGAGCCTCGATGCACACAAATTTGCCGTTCATCTGCTTCACGGTGTCACGGGTTCCGGAAAAACCGAAGTCTACCTTCATGCGATTCAAGAGGTCCTCGCTGCTGGGGGCGGAGTGATTTTTCTCGTGCCTGAAGTCGCGCTCACACCGCAAACAGTGGCGCGGATGCGATCGCGGCTCGAACAAATCGGCGCGCACAAAACGGTCGTGTGGCACAGTCATTTGAGCGATGGCGAGCGCTTCGATGGTTGGCTCGCGCTCGCCCAAGGCGAGGCGCAGGTGGTCGTCGGTGCGCGGTCTCGGTCTGCGGTCTTCGCGCCGGTGCGTGACCTACGGCTCATCGTGGTGGATGAAGAACACGAGCCTGCCTATAAACAGGACGAGATGCCGCGTTATCATGGCCGAGACGTCGCGGTGTATCGCGCCATGCTCAACGGCGCGGTCTGCTTGCTCGGCTCCGCGACGCCCTCGCTCGAATCCTTCGTCAATGCACGCGCCGGTAGGTACAAACTCGATCGGCTGACCAAGCGGGTCGACGACCGCAAGCTGCCTGACATTCAAGTGGTCGACATGCGCAAAGAGATCATGCGTTCGCGCGGCCTAACGTCTTTGTCGCATCAATTGGTTGAAAAAATGCATCAGCGGTTCGAACGGCGTGAGCAGACGATCCTTTTTATCAATCGTCGCGGTTACTCGAGCAGCATGCTTTGCCAGGAATGCGGTTACATCGCGGAATGTCCGCATTGCAGCATCGCGATGACGTATCATCGCACCGATGAGACGCTGAAGTGTCACTTATGCGCCAACACGCAGCCCGCGCCTTTGGTGTGTCCTAAGTGCCGGTCGCAAAAGATACGCTGGCGTGGCCTGGGCACCCAGCGCGTGGAAGAAGCGGGCAAACGGGTGCTCCCGAGCGCGCGGATTGGACGGATGGATGCAGATGCGATGGCGAAGAAGAATCTGTTTCGCCAAATTCTCACTGAGTTTCGGGCGGGCAAAATCGATATTTTGGTCGGGACCCAAATGATCGGAAAGGGTCTCGATTTTCCCAACGTGACGTTGGTCGGGTTGATCGATGCCGATATTTCGATGCACGTGCCGGATTTTCGAGCAAATGAGCGGACGTTTCAGCTATTGGTTCAGGTGGCTGGCCGGGCTGGCCGGGGAGACCGGGCTGGGGAGGTTGTGGTCCAAACGTTCACGCCGCATTCCGACACTATTCAGTTTTCAAAAACTGCCGATTATGACGGCTTTGCGGACACGGAAATTGTCCTTCGGCAGCAGTTTAAATATCCCCCTTTTCGGCACCTCATCCACCATGTCTTTCGGGGACCCAATCCGGAAAAGATCAAGTTCTTTGCCGAGCACTGGGCCAAGCAGGTGGAAGCCCGACTGGGCAGCCAAATAGAACTCCGTGGTCCGTCGCCATCGCCGATCGAGAAGATCAAGGATGAATGGCGTTACCAACTGTGGTATTTCACCATGAAGGTGACCAAGGTCGTGCCTGTTTTGATGACGATGGCGGCGGAGTTCAACTGGCCTGACGACCTCCGCCAGACCTTGGACGTGGATCCCACCAGCCTGACCTAAGGTGTGTTTTAGAAATAGGTGTCGGGGGACCGGTCCGACTGGCAGGAAACCAGTGGAAAGACGGGAGAGGTGCCTCGGACGCAGCGGTCGCAGCGTACAAAATAAGTTTTGGGCTCGGAGGAGCGCGCGCACTTCACTTGTCGGTTCGATGCAGGTGGGATATCTGTCTATTCTTCATCGAATGGATAAAACTTGAGAAACGGCCATAATTTCAAGTTGCAGCCGATCAAAATGCTGCGTCAGCATCGCCGAGTGCGGAGCTGAAGGGGTGCTTGTACGAAGTCATCACTCAGCTCTGAAGGTGGGGCGGGCCCAGCCTGCTTCGCTAAAGCTTCGCATGCCGCGGGTGGTCCCGCCCCACCTTCAGAAGAGTTGTTCGCTTTGCGGCTTGGCGCCTTTGCGCGAGTTTTAAGAGTCTTTGGTCTGATTGGATCGTCGACCGGCGAACCCCGTTTTCGCCGAATTCGCCGTTGCGAACGGAAAATTTGATGGCACGTTGATGAATCTTATGCCGGTCGCAGCTCCTGAACTTCCCAAGACGGATCGCTTCTCTTTGCCCGATGCTCGGGGCTATTTTGGTGCCTATGGTGGCATCTTCGTTCCTGAGACCTTGATGACCGCCCTGTCAGAACTCACCGCGGCTTATACGGCGGCCAAAAAGGACCCGTCGTTCCAGGCCGAGTTGACCCATCATTTGAAGGAGTTCGCCGGACGTCCTACGGAGCTCTATTACGCCGAGCGCCTGACTAAGCATGTGGGCGGGGCTAAGATTTATTTCAAACGGGAAGACCTTCTCCATACCGGCGCTCACAAGATCAACAATGCTCTGGCTCAGGCCATCCTCGCCAAGCGAATGGGCAAGAAACGGATCATCGCCGAAACCGGAGCAGGCCAGCACGGCGTGGCGACCGCGGCCGTCTGCGCGAAATTCGGGTTGGAGTGCGTGGTGTACATGGGTGCGGTCGATATGGAACGGCAGGCGCTGAATGTCTTCCGCATGCGGTTGATGGGAGCCGAGGTGCGCAGTGTGGAAGCGGGCCAAAAGACGTTGAAGGAAGCGATCAATGAAGCGATGCGCGATTGGGTAACCAACGTACGCAACACCCACTATATTTTGGGTACCGTGTATGGCGCGCATCCGTATCCCATGATGGTTCGCGATTTTCATCGCGTAATCGGTCTCGAAGCGAAGAAACAAATTTTAGAGCGCGAAGGCCGACTGCCCGACGAGATGATTGCGTGCGTAGGTACATTCTCCAGGATTCGGATGGCCAGATCGAGTTGACGCATTCCGTTTCAGCCGGCTTGGATTATGCCGCGGTCGGACCTGAGCATGCATATTATCGCGATCAAGGCAGGATCGATTTCGGTTACTCGACGGACGCCGAAGTAATGGAGACCTTCAAGTTGGTTTCGCGGTTGGAAGGAATTATTCCCGCCCTTGAGTCTACCCACGCTCTCTCATATGCGATCAAGCGAGCCGCCGAGTTGCGGAGCGACCAAATCGTAGTCGCAAATTTGAGCGGACGCGGAGACAAGGACGTTCAACAAGTCGCAAAGCTGCTGGAGCAGGTCCGCAGCTGAGTGATATTTTAAAGCGCTTTCAATCCGGACCACGGCAGTTGTCCACGAATTGCACGAATTCACACGAATGAAATGATTTTAAAATCACTTCATTCGAGACCTCCCAAATCGGTTAACGAGCACCTCTCGGCCCGCTCCTGATTCGTGCGTATTCGTGCAATTCGTGGACAACTGCCTTGTCCGAAGAGAGCGCGCAGTGCCGGGCCGGGCTTTGTTTACTCCACGTTGGCCAGTTGTTCGCGCACGCGTTCGAGTTCGTTTTTCATTTCGATCACGGCGCGAGAAATCGTGAGATCGTTGGCCTTGCTTCCGATCGTATTTATTTCGCGGCCAATTTCTTGTACGATGAATTCCGCTTTGCGGCCAATTTCGCCGTCGCTTCGAAGCAGGGCCCCAAATTGTTCAAGGTGACTGCGGAGGCGAGTCAGTTCTTCCGCGATGTCACAGCGGTCCGCAAAAAGGGCGACTTCCTTTAGAACGCGCTCGTCATTCACATCCAGTTCCAGGCGCGCGTCGCGTAGTCGCTTCAAAAGATTTTCGCGGTATGCAGGAGGGACTTTAGGGGCTTGGGCCGCAACATCGTCGACGCGCTTTGCGATGGTTGCCAGACGTTCCGATAAATCCGTTTGCAGGGCTTTCCCCTCCGTTGCCCGCATGACCGAAAAATCTTTGAGGGCTGCTTCCACCGCAGCGAGCACGACGGGTTGAGCCACCTCCACCGTGGGAAAATCATTGTCCTTCCGCTGCGCTGAAGCGATCTGCCAAAGCAACTCTGCGGACGGTTCAAACGCGATCCCGCGCTTAGAGGCAACGAGAGCCAATTGATCGAGCGTCTGGGCAATGACGGTCTCATCCCAGGCAATCGCTGACGAAGCTCCATTTCGGCCTGAAATTTCGACTTTAACTTTTACGGTTCCGCGTGTGACGGTGGGGCGCACCTTCTCCGCAATCGGCGTCTCGATCGCGTCCCACGCGGACGGTAATGACACCGCGACCTCGAGATTTTTTCGGTTCACCGAACTGATTTGTACGGCGAGTTCAAAACGATCCAGCGCCGCGGTGGCGCGTCCAAAACCTGTCATGCTTCTCATCGGCAGAAGTAACAAGTATAGCGGACCAAGTAGCAAGTCGGGGCTTCGCGCTCTCTGGACCGATTCAGAAACCACAGAGACACCGAGGCACCGAGAAAAAATGGTAGCTAGCTGCGCGACACTTAACTCTTGTTCGGGGTCCTTAGCGAATGGATGAGATACAAACCGACTCCGATGCAGATGCCCGAGTCCGCCAAATTGAAGGTGGGGTAGACGTAATTTCCGAAATGGAAGTCGAGGAAATCGATCACGTGCTTGTGCAAGAGTCGGTCGATCAGATTTCCGATGATGCCGCCGCAGAGCAGGCCGAAGCTGATTTGGACCGCGCGGACCTTCAGGCCTAAATCGCGGCGCCAGATGAAAATGGAGGCGAGGGTGGCGGCGGCAAGCAGGGCTAGCACGGTGCTGCGGCCCGTGAAGAGGCTCCACGCGGCTCCGGTGTTACCCACGTGGACGATGTAGAAGAAATCGGGAATGATCGTGATGCCCTCGAAACGCCCATAAGCACCGAGAGGGAGACGAGACAAGATCCACGCCTTGCTAAGCTGATCAAGGACCAACACCAGGACGGCCAGACCGAAGAACCACCGATATGCGCGCACGCGGTGCCCTAGCGTTGGCTGAATCAGCGGATGAGGTTCGAGGGGCGGACGGCGCTCGCCCGACGTGGACGTCGTCGTCGACATACCGATTATTCGTCGGAAGAATCCTCTTCCATCATCTTGCCGCCTTCTTCTCCGGTGCCATCGCCGAAGATACCGCCGCGTTGGACGGAACGATGGTTATTTCGCTCCATTTCCTTTTGCGCTTCGGTGGAGTAGCGGGTGAAAGGTACCGCGAGCAGGCGCTCCTTAGCGATCGGCTTGCCGGTGATCTCACAGATACCGTAGGTGTTATCGCGGATGCGTTTGATCGCAGCCTCGATTTCGCTGAGGGCTTCTTGTTCACTCGATACGACGCTGAGCGCGAAATCGCGATCGAATGTGTCGGTGCCGGCATCAGCCATGTGTTGGCCGTAGCTGGAAAGATCGCCGGAATCCTCTTTGCTGGAACGCTTGAGGGTCTCTTCGGTGTGTTGATCGAGCGCGCCAAGAACATGGTCGCGAAGCTCAATCAAGAGCTTGTAGTACCGTTTGTACTTTTCCGGAATTTCGTCCTCGGCGACCTCGAGAGGCTTTTTGCCCTTGTTCGGATTAAATCCAAGAATGTCGGCGAGTGAAGCGGCTTTGATATGCGCAACTTTGTGCGGCTTAATGTCGGCGGCCTTGGTCGCGGCAGCGCCGGCCTTAGCTTTAGCGGTGGCGGTCGATGTTACCGGCGTGTCCTTCGTGTTGGTCTTCGCGATAGCGCGCACTTCATCCAGGCTGAAGGCGATCGGTTTGGCGGCTTTGCGCTCGAGGATCTTCCGCTTCAGATCGGCGGCTGAAAGTTTTTTCCCTGCGACGGCGGGCTTTTTGGCCTCCGGAGCGGGGGCTTTTTTTGCCGGAACGGGTTTGGCAGCGGGTTTTTTCGCCGGGGCGGGCTGTTTGTTTTTTGCCATAAAGAAAAAAGATTATTTTAAGATTTTAGCGCGTCTGCGCAACGAGGACAAATTTCGCCATGTACAGTGGTTTCGAGAGAGGGAACCCAGCGCCAGCACCGCGGGCAACGAACGTACCCGAGTTCGCTCGCGTGGCGAACGGTAACGGTGAGTGCGCCTGAAGTTGCAGGGGATAATGTGACGGCGGAAACAATAAAAAGTTCGGCCAAAAAGTCGCGGTGTTTTTCCAATACGTGAAAAACCGAGTCGTCACTGCTCGCGGTGACGGATACGGCGGCATCCAGCGATTTGCCGATCGTGCCGGCTTGGCGCGCGGGCTCGATCGCTTCGTTGACCTGAGCACGCACTTTGAGCAGGACCGCGATATCGGAGTCGATTTCGCTGTTGGTCCAAGAGGGATCAGCGACCGGCCAATCCTGCAGATGGATGGAATCCTGAGCGTATTCCATATTGGCCACAGCGTAACTCCAAGCCTCGTCGCTGGTGAAAAGAAGGACGGGTGCGAGGATCTTCGCAAGAGATTGGAAGATGTTGTGGATGGCCGTCTGGGATGAGCGCCGCAACGGGTGGTTCGCGCCCAAGGTGTACAGACGATCTTTAAGGATATCGAGATACGTCGCAGACAGCGTGACCGCACAGAACTGGTTGCAAAGTTGGTAGACGCGGTGGAACTCGTAGGCGTCATAGGCTGCCGCGCAGTCCCGGATAAGTGCAGCGGTCTGATGCAGCGCCCAGCGATCCAGCGTATCCATTGCCTCAACCGGCACCGCGTCATTTGCGGCGTTGAAGTCAAACAAGGTCGAAAGTTGATAGCGCAACGTATTGCGGATCTGCCGATAAGTCTCGGTGATATGGCTGAGAATTTCGTCAGAAATGGGAATATCGTCGCGGAAGTCCTGCGAAGCGATCCATAAACGAATTACATCCGCACCATATTTGCCGATGTACGCATCGGATGTCTGAGGTTTTTGATACGTGCTGCTCTTGGAAATCTTGTTGCGTTCTTGATCGACGATGAACCCGTGCGTCAAAACCGCTTTGTAAGGGGCCGCGCCGAACGCGATGATGCTGGTCCATAGGGAAGACTGAAACCAGCCGCGATGTTGATCGCTACCTTCAAGGTAGAGATCGGCCGGCCATTGGGTGCCGCCTTGCGAACGTTTAAGAACGGCCGCATGCGATGAACCAGAATCGATCCAAACGTCCAAGGTGTCGCGTCCGCAGATAAGAGTCGACGCAGCCGGCCAATCGGCGGGCAGCGAGACACCTTCCAGGATTTCGGCGGGAGTGGCTTCGTACCAGAAATTCGTGCCCAGTTTCTCAATCTTTGCGGCCACGGCGCAAGCGACGCCTGCATCGAGGTAGGCTTTCTTTTCGCCATCGTAAAATGCCGGAATTGGAACACCCCATGTACGTTGACGGCTGATACACCAATCCGGACGTGACTCTACGGCTCCGCGGATACGGGCTTCGCCCCAGGCTGGGACCCAGTTGACCTTATCGATGGACGCAAGTGCATCGGAGCGGGTGTTGGCCTTATCCAATGAGACAAACCATTGATCGACCGCACGGAAAATGATGGGTGTTTTCGACCGCCAGCAATGTGGATAACTATGTTCGTAACGCTGCTTGGCGAACAAGGCGCCGACTTCAGCCAGTTTCTTCAAAACACCGATATTGGCGGGAGAGGTGCGTTTCGCAGCGAGATCCTCGACCGATTCAAGGGTGGTCAGACCGACGAGGTCCGCCGGAACGCGGCCATCGTTAAGATAACGACCGTCATCGCCAACGGGACAGTAGATTTCCAGGCCGTACTTCAGACCGGTAAGATAGTCGTCCATGCCGTGTCCCGGTGCCGTGTGGACGGCGCCCGTGCCGCTATCGGTCGTGACATAGTCGGCTACGACGACGCGTGAAGCGCGGTCGATAAATGGATGGCGTGCGTTCAGGTTCTCCAGCGTCGAACCCTTGAACATTTTTACGATGGGCGCGCTTTCGATCTTGGCAGCGTTGAGCACTGCGCCGAGCAAAGCTTGAGCTGCGATAATACGATCTGCACCTATATCGGCTACGACGTACTCTACATCAGGGTGAAGCGCGACTCCGAGATTGGCAGGAATGGTCCAAGGAGTGGTGGTCCAAATGACGATGCTCAACGGCTTGTCCGTGGGCAGATCAAATTTAGCCGCCTCTTCGGTGGGAACCTTGAACTTTACCCAGATTGAAGGGCTGACGTGATCTTTGTATTCGATCTCCGCTTCGGCGAGCGCCGTTTCGAACGGGATCGACCAGTAAACCGGTTTCTTGCTGCGATAGATTAGGCCTTTTTCAGCAAAAGCTGCGAAGGTGCGCAGGATATCCGCTTCATAAGCCGGAGCCTTGGTTTTGTATTCAGAACGCCAATCCGCGAGGATACCCAGGCGTTTAAATTGAGCGGTTTGCTTGGCGATCCAGGTTTCCGAAAATTGATCGCAGAGTTTGCGTAGCTCGGCGGTCGATACCGTCTGGTTCTTGTCTCGGAGCTCGCGGGTCACATTTTGCTCGATGGGCAAACCGTGGCAGTCCCATCCTGGTACATACGGGGTGCGGAAACCGCGCATCGATTTATAGCGAAGCGTGATATCCTTGAGCGTCTTGTTGAGCGCGGTGCCAATGTGGACATCGCCATTGGTAAAAGGGGGGCCGTCGTGCAGAACGAACGCCGGTGCGTTGGCTCGCTTCTGCTGGATAGCAGAATAGAGCCCGTTTTTCTCCCAATGGGCCACTCGGCCGGGTTCACGGGCCACGAGATTGGCCCTCATTGGGAAGTCGGTTTTTGGTAACCGTAGAGTGTCTTTGAGTTCCTGGGCCATTCCAGAGAAAAGCGGGACAGGGTAGGGCGGTTATGGGGGGTGTCAAGGGAAGACCCCACGATTGTAAGCCCTTAGAAAAGAACCGCTAAAATTCTTTGGCGGCGGCGCCCGCTTTCGCTCTTTTTTACATTGGCGGGGAAACGCAAACGCCCCAGCTTTTCCAGATGAAGGGGATATTAACTAGTAACTAAAGCTGTGCACTCGCGTCTCTGCTGATGTGCATGATGTTATTGCCAACTCCCTATGCCTGATGAGACCCTCGATCTGGCGTCCATTCTTGAACGGGTACGCCAGCGCGACCAAGCGGCTGCGCGGGAATTGGTCGAACATTTGCACCCGCTGGTCCTCCGTATCGTCCGTTCACACTTACCTCGGCGTGTCGCTGAAGAAGATCTCGCTCAGGAAGTTTTTTTAAAGATGTTCACCCGGCTCGAACAGTATCAAGGCGCGGTTCCCTTTCCGCATTGGGTCTCCCGGATCGCCGTGACGACCTGTATCGACCATTTAAGGGCGCAAAAACGTCGCCCGGAGTTTCGCTGGGCGGACCTCTCCGAAAACGAGGCTGAAGTCCTGGATAATGTCCTGACCAGCGAGAACGACGTCGCCGCCTCAGACGCACTTGAAGCCCGCGAACTAGTAAATAAGCTTTTAGAACAGCTTAAACCAGATGATCGTCTGGTTATCCAGTTGCTTGACCTTCAACAGAAGACCGTGGCAGAAATTAGCGGATTGACGGGTTGGAATGCTTCGCTCGTCAAAGTTCGCGCCTTCCGTGCCCGTCGTAAACTCCAAAAGCTATTTAGCGAACTAAAGAAAAAGGAAAACACATGAACCCCGCCGATGATGCTTGGAACCGTCTGATCTCCGCCGCTCGGCAAGCGCCGGAAGGCAATGATGTCGAGGCTCCATACGGTTTTGCCACGCGTGTGGTCTCAATGGCTTTCGCTCAAGAACGCCCTTCAATTTCGGCTATTTTTGAAAATCTTTCCCTGCGCGCGTTGGGCGTAGCTAGTTTGCTCGCGGTCGTTGCACTAGCCGCCAATTATTCCTTTTTTACGGGTTCTTCCGAACAAGATGCCAGTAGTAGCCTCGTTGATCCGGTTTCCGAGGTGCTGGACATGACCAAGGCATGACATCGCGTTGGAAGCTGATTTTCAGCTTGGCTGGGATTTTTCTTCTGGGCGGAGTCACCGGTGGTGCACTCATCCGGATGAAGCTCACCAAGAGCGTGCCCGCTAAACCGCCTGCTCAGGCGGCAAACCTCGGTCCTGAACAGTGGGGTCCGAACCAGCTCAAGAATTTCGTGCTAGCGCTCGATCTCTCGCCCGACCAAGCGGAGGATCTCAAGCTCATCATCGATGATGCAATGATTGAGCTCCGTCGTCTGCAGCGAAATTCTCGTATCGAGACCGCCAAGCTCCTCGATAAAATGGAAGCCGAGATAGAGCCTCTTCTCTCCCCTGATCAGTTGGCCAAACTCAAAGCGGTCCAGGTCGAACGTCGCGAACGCCTTCGTCAGCAATTGGAAGAACGAGCGAAACAGGCGCGCCAGGCGGCGGCCGCTGCAGCCGCTCCCGCGCCGGGTAAGTAGTTCGGCGAGTGCGCACTTGCGAAGCTCGGGAATGAGTGGTTGGTTGACGCAATGGAGCAGTCCCTGACGGGCAAAAAGATCATTCTGGGTGTCACGGGTTCGATTGCCGCGTACAAGGCGGCCGACTTGACCAGTCAGTTGCGGAAACGCGGCGCGGAAATTTTTCCAGTGATGACCGCGGGTGCTCAAAAATTCATTACGCCGCTTACGCTCCAGACGCTGGCGCGCAATCCCGTCGCCGATGATCTCTGGACAGAGGCAAATGGTTGGCAGCCCGGTCATATCGAATTGGCGGACAAAGCTGACCTTCTGCTTGTTGCGCCCGCCACAGCGGATGTCATCGCACAATTTGCTCACGGCCTCGCGCCGGACTTTCTCTCCTCACTCTATCTGGTTGCTCGATGCCCTGTGTTGCTCGCGCCGGCGATGAACGGAAAAATGTGGACCCATCCCGCGACGGTGGAAAACACCGAAACACTGCGTCGCCGTGGCGTGGAATTCGTTGGTCCTGAGGAAGGCATGCTCGCTTGCGGTTATGAGGGCATTGGACGGCTTTGGCCAGTGGACGGAATTTTGGAGCGGGTTGAAAAGATTTTGAAATCCTCGTCGTAATCGCAGAGGCGATTGCCGCTCGAGTTCCCGGCGTGGCTGGATGTAGCTAAAAATAATTGTTGCGGTGCCTGCCGAGCCGACCACATTTCGCCTTGGCCAGGTCCCATGCATGGGCAGGCACGTGAACCCCGCCAGGGCCGGAAGGCAGCAACGGTATCGATGTCCTCCTAGTGCCGTGGGGTGCCTGGCCACTTTTTTTCTCAACCGTTTTGATTTCAAGGCGCTAAATAAATTTGTTCCTTGATCCTTGAACGGAGAGCCTTGAACTTCGTTTTTCGTGTCGAGCACTTACCAAGTCATTGCCCGCAAGTGGCGTCCCCAGACTTTTGACGATGTCGTCGGGCAGGATCATGTGGTAAGGACCCTCAAAAATGCCATCAGTCGCAACCGGATTGCCCACGCTTATTTGTTCGTCGGTCCGCGCGGTACTGGCAAGACCTCGACCGCCCGTATCTTTGCCAAGGCGCTTAATTGCACGGACGGTCCAAAGGCTGATTTTGATCCAAACGACCCGGCAGCGAAGTCGATCGCTGACGGCACCCATCTCGACGTCATCGAGATCGACGGTGCCTCGAACAATGGCGTGGATCAGGTGCGCGATCTGCGCGACACCGCGCGCTATGCTCCGGCCCAGGGAAAATACAAAATTTATATTATCGACGAGGTGCACATGCTCTCGGCTGCCGCATTCAATGCGCTGCTGAAGACACTCGAGGAGCCACCTCCTCACGTGAAGTTCGTGTTCGCTACGACGGAAGTGCAGAAGGTGCTCCTGACAATCATCTCACGCTGCCAGCGTTTTGACCTGAAGCCGATCCCATCGCCTTTGATTGTCGAACGTCTAAAGAGCATTGCAGTCGCGGAAAAGATCAAGGTGTCGGACGCCGCTCTTGCTTCGATTGCTCGGATGGCGGACGGTGGTATGCGCGATGCGCAATCCATTTTCGATCAAATGATTTCGTTCTGTGGCAACGATATCAATGAGCCCGATGTTCTCGACGTCTACGGTTTGGTTTCCGCCGAAAAAATTGCTGAATTGGCCGGTGCGCTCGCCCAAGGAGATCACGCGAAAATTATCGCTGTTGTCGACGAATGTGATTCCAACGGCCGGGATCTCTTCCGGCTCCTGGTCGATCTGCAGAGCCTCGTTCGTTCCGCGCTCCTCGACGCAATCGCTCACGGCGGGCAAAGCTCCTTGTTGGGCGAAGGGCCGTTGACCACCGAGCAGCTGACGCGAATGGCGGACGCTCTTCGCGAAGGGGAGGGCAACGTAAAGACAGGCCTCTCCGAGAAAATTAATTTCGAAATCGCCCTGCTCAAGGCTGTCGAACAAAGCCGCGCGCGCGCAATCGACAGCCTTATCAAAGAGATCGCGTCGTTGGCAGATGCGCTGCCGGTCGACGAAAAAAAAAAGTAGTTTCAGCAGGTCTTGAGAGTCCCCCTGCGGATGTCGAAGTGGTTGCCGAGTCCTCCGAGCTGATCACTCCCGCGCCAATGACAGAGGAGGGTCCACCGTCTGGCCCTTCGGTCGATGAGGAAGAGGCTTTTTTGGCTGAGCAGGCAACATCGGAAGGGACCTTGCCAGTGCCCGCCGCTGCGTCGCCGACGAAGAATGTCGAAGCCCAGGCTCCGCTGCCTCCGCTCGATCAACTTGTTAAACGAATTTCGCCCGATATCCGTGCCACGCTGGACGAGCTTTTTCGGGCGAAATTTGTTGAAGTGCGCCGCGTGCCTTCCTCCGCTTACAAGTCTTAAGGGACCGCCGAATTTATTAGTGGCGGTATTGGGGTGAAAAAGGCTTGCTCGTTGTTAAGGGCATGCCTTGTTTCATGCGCGTCTAGACTGGGATATGGCGTGCGTTTTGCTGCACGCCAATCGCCGCGTAGGAATAAGTTTTCGGTTAAATTTAGCCTATCGCGGTAATCCCTGTTTTGAACCCTTAACCTCCTCATGAGCGTAAGTCCTGCCCGTCAAAATGCCATCTCGGCTGCGAACAACTATCGCACCACTAACACCCTGGCTTTTAAAGAAAGCCACTCTGCCGCCCTCTTCGGCAAAAATGTCTTCAATGACAAAGTGATGCAGGCGCGCTTGCCCAAAGCCGTCTACAAATCACTGAAGAAGACGATTGAAACGGGCGCAGCACTCGATGGCAGCGCAGCGGATATCGTGGCCAACACCATTAAGGACTGGGCGCTTGAGCACCGGGCGACGCATTATGCCCACGTTTTCCAGCCCCTCACCGGTATCACGGCTGAAAAACACGATAGCTTCCTCGAGCCAGACGGCAAAGGCGGCGCCATCGCTGAATTTTCCGGCAAGCAATTGACCCAGGGCGAACCTGATGCCTCATCTTTCCCGTCCGGTGGCATCCGTGCGACGTTCGAGGCCCGCGGCTACACGGCTTGGGACGTCACCAGCCCTTGCTACCTGGTCGAAAACGCCAACGGCGTGACACTCTGCATCCCAACCGCGTTCGTTTCGTGGACAGGCGAAGTGCTGGACCTTAAGACACCGATTCTTCGCTCGATGAAGGCGCTTGATGTTCAGGCCCGCCGCATCCTCAAACTTTTTGGTCACACCAACATCGCGATGGTCACCGCCACCGCTGGTCCCGAGCAGGAATATTTTCTCATCGACCGCAATTTCTACCTCGCTCGTCCCGATCTCGTTAGCTCGGGTCGCACGCTGTTCGGTGCGAAGCCACCGAAGGGCCAGGAATTCGAAGATCAATACTTCGGTGTCATTCCCGACCGCGTGCTCGCTTATATGCACGAGTGCGAGGCCGAATTGTACAAGCTCGGTATTCCAGTGAAGACGCGTCATAACGAAGTGGCGCCTTCGCAATACGAAATCGCGCCGATTTACGAGAACGCCAACGTCGCGGCCGATCACCAACAGCTGACCATGATCACGCTGAAGCGTATCGCCCGCAAATACGGCTTGGAATGTCTCTTTCACGAA
>WNFI01032283.1_pt1 | contig 22897 bp, 31 predicted proteins | sample 5400471 | NCBI WGS metagenome assembly WNFI01 (sample SAMN13153348, study PRJNA577476) | soil metagenome | isolation source: 100 cm saprolite on Douglas fir-dominated hillslope | place: USA:California | collected 2013-09-17
TGGTACAACCGAGCAATCGACGAGCCTATACGATACCTCTGTGTCTGGGATCTTCCCAGTGGCACACTGCTCCACAGCCTCGAATGCGATGGATACCCTAACGTAATTCAATGGTCATGGACAGATCAATATCTCCTCTTCAAACCTTGGCGTGGGAATCCCTGGTACTTGAATACTGAGACTTTCCAAGAAGAGGTTCTGGAACATCCTGGTGATCGTTTCCAAAGGCCCAATCATTTGCATTTCGGAGGAAATATGCTTAGGATCCGGGTATCTAGCGGGAGAGAAGAGCCGCTGTTTTCGGCCTTACCATCTCACCTTAACGCCAAGTGCTTCTCTTTGCAGGGAGATCGGGCATGTATTTTCAGTATGGATAGGCGGCTCCTTCTCCTCAACACATCAGGTTTGGAAGCGTACATGGAGATTTGCGGCCTACAGTTTGAGCCCGAGGTTAGTCATAAGAAGTTGAGCTGAATTTTTGTCCTGATATAACCATCCAATTCCATAAGCAACCGATGTAGGCGGTGACACGATGCGGACGACAATACCGATCAGTATCTTGCTCGTCGGCCACCGCACACTCTTCTTGTAGATGTGTCTTGTAGTTTGCTTCCTTGACATTTGCACATCATTCAAACTGGTACAACAACTACAAGTGCTCAGAGATGTTATGGAGCTGGACTGGCGCTTACGAGGATGGCACCCAAGAAACCTTCACGCATGCGTGTTTATGTATGCTATACGCAAATATGAGAGGCAGTCCGTGCATGGTTGGGAAAATACCAGAGAATCAAGATAATCCGACCTAGACACTCAAATTTTTGCGTAGAGGAAGCAAGATAGTGAAGCTGGGCCTTCGTTGCCACTGGGGATTTTGCGTTCAGAGAGCCACCAAGTCGATGAGTCTAAACAGGACATGAGAGAGCCCAAGCCTTGCACGACAGCATAATTATTATTTTCTGGTGGTCGCCTCCAGGAGACATTGGCGACTGCACCGGGCTAGGTGTCAGGGTACCCTTGTGGTTATCCTTTGCTCTCCCAGGGCCTCAACTGCCAGCTAGGGTATCCGTCCGCGGTTTTTCCTTTTTTGGACAACTTTCCATACACCCGTTTTCAACTGCCCGGGTTGCGTTCCCGCGATAAGTGCACACTTTTCCACGAATGGTAGTATTAGAATGTGAATTGAGGCGAGATTTGATAGGTTCACAATAATTTTCACATTTCCCTCAACTTGTTACATGTACCATGCACGCTGACTTGTACATTGGCCCGTGTCGCCCGAAACACCACAATCCGCTCACCTTGTTTCGGCTCCTCTCGTATCCCTGCTCAAGAGCTCCATTGTCAACCTTTGCCCTGTTAAACAAGCTCGCAGTCTCATTTTTCCACCACTTGGTTCTTGCATCCCATGCGGCGACCCATCGCCCTCCGGGTGATATTTTGTTTGCAACAGTACCGGAGTACTACGATGACAAGGAGTCTTCATTTTACGGAGTACCTAATGGCATGCATTTACATATTCGAATACTAGTACACTGGCTCGTAACGTGCGCGCGTACGAATACCTAACTATCATAAGACTATTTTTAAACGAGGAATTCTAGAAAAGTGAGCAAAACATCAGAATGAGCCCAGTGCATCAATCGAGAATACCACAAACTTACGAAAACGAGTCGAGACGTAACAATTAAATTTACATTATCTTTTATTCCAGGTCAGCGCCTTCAGATCCGCGTGTCCTACGATAATTCTCCTTCCAATCCTGAGTCCTAGTGCCAAGAATTGGCTGTCCATCAGATTTCATCCTCTGACGGAGATTACGATTCGGATCAGCGTGTTCCTTAGCGCCTTTGGAGGCCATGAAGTATCCAGCGACACCCAAGACACCAAGCATGATTCCAAATAGCTATGGAATAGAAAGACATGTGAGAAATAAGAGATGTGAAGGTTTGGGGGAGATTCGTACAGGGTAAAGTTGAGGGTCGCGTTTGGCAAAGCGGTTCAGTTTCGATGCAGCATTGCTGCCGCGGTCCTATAGGTCATGATAAGATTAGTAAGGCGGAAGCTATATCTCCAAATTTATATATGACGAACAGGATGGAGGGGAAGAGAAGACATGGGTCCGTCGAGTATGACAAGTAATAGAAGAGCGAGGAATATTCGAGAACAGAGGTCGTTGGGGTGGTTGCAAGCTAGAATCAAGAGGGTCCAGGTCTTTATATCCTTGGGTCATCGGATACAATTTCTCCCACACTTGTTATCAGTGGAGGGGAGAAACAACCTTGATTTGGAGTGAAACTTGTCATCCGCAACAGTCACAATACACTCGGCCAACTCCGTAATTGACCGACCAGCCGTCCAACTGCCCCACACCTTTCAATTGGCCGATCCGCATCAGCGCTCAAAACAGCCACCATTAGAATACTGCGGAGGCAGTGGATAAGATGACGGGAACCTTCCCTTGCATGCCTTGCATTTAGAAACACCAACTTTTTTTATTTCGAAGGGAGAGCGATTAGTAAGAAATCCGAGACTGAACGTCTCAGACAGTACCGCCGATCGGCGTTGACCCAGAATCCAAAATACCCATCATCATATTAGTGTCTCGCTTCATTCAACGTTCGCATGTAGTCTAGTAATTCGATCCATTCTTCCTCTACTCTCCTTTTCAGTAGAGTCTCAGCCTCCCCATGCGACTCCAGCTCCAGCCATTTCCTCAAGATGACCAGCAGTACTGGCATAACATCATTCCTTTTTCGCCAGTCCTCCACGTAGGTATCACCACTCCCAAACAGAGGCAACCCTGTGACGTTCCTCTCCTTGAGAAAGTTGATCAAACTCTCTTGGAAATTATTGCTTTCTTGGGAGTCATGATTCCAGTCAATCAGTGTATGACCGATGACTTCAGGGTTGAGCCCTATTTGACGTATCCGTTCCTCGTGCTCCTCGAGTTCGTTGAGAAGCTTGAGCCTGTGGGGATCCACTAATGAGGGGTCTGCAATAACGAGCGTCGCAAAGATACTCTGTGCGATCAGAGTAGGCTGAAGTGGAGGATTTCGAGCAAGATTCAGGATAAACAATGCACTCGGTGGGAACTGTGAGCTGAGACTCATGGTATGTTTGTAGAGGGGTCGCATATAGCGTCCATTTAAGGTGAGCGGTATATGTGGTGGGGGATGGATGAGTGTGGCAATTTGATATTTCGCATTCGGATCGTGAATGAGCGCACCGCCAGCTTCTAGGAACGGTAATCTTAGCTCATGTCCAGTAGTAAAAATGACACAGTCAATGTCTGTTTCGAAGGATCCATCCTCGAAGTGAACTGCATTGCGAGTGAAGTGTGAGAGTCGTGCTTTTTTGATCGCACGATCATCCCTGGGAAAATCTGATCCATCTAATCTAGATTGATATACCTGTGGAGAGGGCTTCAGCCACCAAGCTCAACTAGAAAGCAATGCGTCGCCTTTCCTTTGATGCTACCTCGGCTACTAAATTCGTGACATCCCTGCCACTGGCGGCATCTCCAACAACGAGGACAGTTCTATTTGTGTAAGGAGCTGCGTCTTTCCACCAAATCGAATGCCAAATATCACGCGACGGTGATGATGCACTATTTCTGTGCCTTAACCACTCGTCCCGTCCTGGAAAATGACCTTGGTAAGGGAAGGGATATAGACCAGTTGCGACGATAAGGTGATCAAAATTTTCGAATCCGATCTCGCGCAACTTGTCATTCAGTACATCCTGTTGATTCCACAGGCGGGAAGGCAGCCTGCCCCTGAATCCAGCACTTGTGATTGGCCGCTCGATGCCGATACGCCAGTGTCCGGCGTTCGAGCTACCGACCCACCGAGCCGAGATCACTTTGTGGCGTAAACGTACAGTACCCTCGACCATGAAATGTGAAACGATTCTTTTCAAATACTGAAAAATTTTGGTGTGACCACGATAAAGGTTTGTGTTGGGTGGAAACGGAAAGTTGTAGGTGTCTTCAAAATTGTAAATTAATATCGATCATCCCGAAAATGATGGAATTGTGACTGACTGGAAGGGTGTGGCGTATTTGTTCGCAGAAGGGGATAATTACCTTTCTCAGGCAATATAGGCGGTTCTGGTCTGTTCTTTTGTGCATACCTAAGAGACAACGAAGTCTGTTCTTTCAGTTCGTGGACGACTTTGAGGAAGCTTAGCCCAGCTGTTCCACCTCCTACTACTGCTAGTCTCTTCCTGGGTGGGGCCCCCCCATATCCAACGCCAGGCGAGAGATCCTTCTGGATACATAAACCATTCGAAGCAATCCACGGCGAACCAGGAGCTAAGATATGAATCGTGGACAAGAGAGAGCACAATAACCACTTCATTGCGAGATATAAAGGGTCTCGGGCGTCCCCGTCAACCCTGAAGGTTGAAAATTCGACGAAATAGTGAAGGATGTTGTAGCGAACGCAGTCTTCAGACGATATTTTGCAGGCCGGGTTGAGCGGGGCACCAGGCTGAGAAACGAAACAAGCGGGGCGGGCTAAAAATAGTAGCTCACATAGTCGACGTAACCATGCTTTGCCATCATTGATCGCAAGTCAATTGTCAATTTCTAGGGAAAAAGGTATTGGGCTCATCCCATGAAGTGATAACGAAGTGAGCCACCGGAAATCGATGATGATCGACTGAATATGAAATTAATTCATGAGAAAATATTCCCAGGAGGATCCCATTTGCAATGACAACCATCTCCACTACGTTGGTTAAATCTAAATAACAGACATCCAGCCTGCAAGGTCGTCTCGGCTAACGGAAGTGATTAACTTGAGAATTGGTTACCTAAACGGATACCAGCTCTTTCCTTGAAGAGATCTCAAAATATCTCTGGAACGATCAAGGCTAGCTACATACCACTCTTTAGTCCCTATGGTACTCATTCAGTATTTGCAAGGTGATCTGACACAAGTGAAGCATGCTTGGACGAAAGCGGCTCAAGATGGTAAGGAGCCGGGAGTATTTGTCTACCAAGACGTGGTAAGCCAAAACATACAGGAAGAATCAACGACAAAGTCTCATTGGCACCCTCACCTAACCATACCTCCCGAATACTCCGCTTTTGGCATGATATCATTTCCGTCCGGGTCTTTTGCTGGCAAGATACGTGTCGTAGCAAGAAGCATCACCATGGTGAACCAGAGCATTTGATCAGCAAAGTGAATGCCAGGACAAATCCTAAATATGAGCACCAAAGGGATAGATACCACTTTTAGGACGATAACCCTTATTCTAAACGTCATGAAATATACTTCACCTCCTCCCATACCCAAAGACATATGTTGCAGGATCTAAGGGTGCCTTTCCCTCTGATGTAAACTGAAATGCGGTCGGACCCAAGAATCGTTCAGGATTAAAAGCCTCCGCATCAGGGTACAGGCTCTCATCCCGTGTTATCTGCCTGTAGTGGGGAATTTGATCCAATGCAAAGTTGACGCATTCAGTACATTGCGTGTGGGGTGGGGAATTGCATTTAGGTAAGCTTACCTTCGGGATGAGATACCCTTATTCATTCAGAAATCAGCTTTCTTCGCTCTATCATTTGGGCCGCCGGTGCATAGTAGAAATCTTACCTTCGTATACAACGTCTTCCGAGGTCCGGTAAGGAACAGAAAGGGGAGTGACGGTCTGCCACCGAAGGGTTTCTTTCAAGATAGCGTCAACATAGGGAAGGTTTTCTCGGCTTTTAGGAGGGTGTTAGTATTCAGTCAATTCCTCACCACAGATGTACACGATATGATCTCCGCAATACTCACTCCGAAAACGTTGGCAAACGGTTGTGTCCTATCACAGATCCGATCTCCTGTTGAGCCCGTGCCTGCACCTTTGGGTGAAGGACCATGGCTCGGATGAAAGTGCCGATGGAAGTCGATAGAGAATCTACGGATCCTGCAACTGAAAGACAAAGAGGATGAGTACACTCAATTTTGTAGAAGCACTGAAGGGTTTACGTAGAGATCCTGACAGGTATTTGAGATCTTCGTGGTCCTCCTCCGATTCGGCATCCCTAATAGTATTGGCGGTAAAGGAGATGTTGTGCACTCCTTCCGCCTTGACGAGCACCCGTCAGAATGTAGAGAGTGACGTGAGGAAGATATCACATACGACATCCCGCTTAGTAGCATTGAATGATTCATCCCGAGCTGTATGAACGAAGTTGGACCAGATCTTAGCCTGTCGTTTGAAGCCAGCAAAAGGGAACCAGGATGGAACGTATTTCACTGAGAATTCATTAGGAACCGGACCCATAAGGGAAGAGAAGTTTGAGGCTTACATATAGGAAAAGTATCGACAAGAAACGCGCCAGGCTGAGTCGCGTCGCCAAAGATACGAGCCAAGTTACTAAGGATGTGGACAAACTTCATTCGTGGGAAGACAAAAGCCAGAACTAAACATCATTTCATGCGTGGACGTGGGCCAAGGGAACACTTACTTTATCCTCAGGTGAATGGATCTTGATCCCGTATAAGGTACCAAGCACAATTTTTGAAGCGGTGCTTCATTGGTTCATAGCGAGAATCACGGTCAATGCAGATGCTAGTTCTGAACAAATTAAGACTGGCTTACAAGGGAAAGATATCTGCAAACCTCTCCGGGGTCGTCCAGGATGGTTCAAGAAGCTCATACACTCCCTTTTCAATCAAAGGTTGGAAATCTTGCATGGAGGTCTTCCCCAGATACTTCTGCGAGAGTTTCCTCATTGCATTGAATCGATGGCCCAAGCTCGTCAGGCCCAGAAATTTATCCCAGCCGACCCTGGGAGAGATGAGCGTCTGGCTATACTCTTGATTCAAGAGTAGATTATAATTATATCTTACAGCTCGCCGCCCATGGTCAATTCAGGTCGATTGGCGAATATTGCGGCCTTATTGATTACGAGATCTTGAATAGCTTTGCGGGAGTTCAAGATGACCAAGGGTTGTCCCATAGCGGACAAGAAAACGATGTCACCTATATGGACCGTTAGGATTTGTTGTACATGCTACTGTGCAAGGTGGCGACAAAACCGTATTCTTCCTTCAGCTTTGTATAATACAGCCACGCGTAAGAGAGTTCGAGTTGGTGGGCATTCCCTATGATAGGGTAACCCCTAGGTCCAGGGGGATATGGCAACCTGGGCCTGGCTTTTTTGGCTAGCCACAGAATCCCAAGAAATGTGGCAGCGATGACGAAAAGGTAAAACATTCTGGGGGGGGTTGACGCAGAGGGGTGCTGTGCCAGATGTACGGTCTATATATCTATCACGGCACTGTTGGCGGTATCCCCGCCCGATTGACTCCTAATGGGATATCACGGAATACAGCGGGCAATGGAAGCCCGCATCATGACTGAGAAGGGCTGGAAGCTTCGCGGTGACGTCTCGCTAGGTTGCCAAAACTTTTGAATTGAAAAGCGTCAGATTAGTTGAACCCCCGGTGAAGTCTACTGATGCCATTCTGCCACTTAAGCGATAAATTCAAAATTATGGCTTCCGGGATTACTTCGCATCAAGGAGACCCGTGAAGCGCTTCAGAAGGAGGCTCAAAGATGGGAGTCATCCTCGAAACATCACGAACGTGCTTCGAGAGGAGACAGCGGCAGCGAGGATGACAACACTTGCAAACAAATGACCTTCAACATCGGAGTTTCTGAGCAGTTCAGAAAGTGGTATAGAAGACGTCGCTTCATCTGCGTCTGTTTCATTGTCCGAATGACTCTTTGAATTACATCGGGTGAATACAATATATACATCCGAGGCATTTTTGGACAGGCGCCAGCTCAATTGGGGAAAGTAGGTACAGTGTTCATGCTACCTGAGCTCGAAACCGAATCCACTAGGAACGGCTCTTAAGACCCAAGCCTATGTGAGAATCACTAGGCTCCAGCCAGAAACGTGCACCAGTCCTGATGCTGAGATCTCCAGCGGGTTTGCACAAGCAATGAGGACGAATCCTATCGTATTTGCGTTGTCAAATATTTGGTGCTAATGTTACTGTAGCCCAGAGATAAACAAAAGAGAAATACGGGATGGAAAGCATGCACGGAAGAGACGAGGGTGAATGAAGTACACGAAATAGAGTCTAAACAGTGAAAGGTATAGAGTGATCAAGTTTAATCACTAGAAGAATGAGTCAGCAATCGCACTGCGAAGGAGTAAAAGTTGCAGCTCACATCTCCTCCATAGCGCTAGAGCCTGCGGTCTCCAACGGTGGTGGAGCATCAGCCTCAATACCCTGGGGGGCAGGAGCCTCCTCCTCGTCAACGTCCAAACCGAGGGAAATCATGCGATAAATACGCTTGGCAAAGCTGCTTGGCTCCTCCAAAACAAATCCAGATGTGAGGAGAGCAGTTTCGAATAGGAGGTAAGTTAGATCGCGGACAGACTTGTCCGCCTTGTCCTCAGCGACCTTCTTCTTGAGCTCCTTGACAATAGGATTGTGCGGGTTGAGTTCAAGGGTCTTCTTCGAAGTCATGTATGACGACATCGATGTATCGCGGAGGGCCTGAGCCTTCATGATACGCTCCATATTCGAAGACCATCCGAACTGGCCTGTGACGAGGACACATGGGGAGTCGACGATACGGTTCGAAACGACAACCTTCTCGACCTTGTCACCAAGGGCGTCTTTGATTGCCTTGCAAAGATCATCGAAGCTAGCAGCCTCAGCCTCTCGCGCAGTTTTCTCCTCCTCGGTCTCCTCAAGCTCGAGACCCTCCTTACTCACACAAACGAGCTTTTTGCTGTCGAATTCCTTCAGCTGAGTAATAGCGTACTCATCAATGGGGTCGACGAGGAGGAGGACCTCGAAGCCCTTCCTCCTGAGAACTTCAAGGAAGGGAGAATCACGAACACTGGCGAGGGACTCTCCAGTAAGGTAATAGATCGATTTCTGCACTTCAGGCATGCGAGTAATGTAGTCTGGACGGAATCAAGTCCGAGAATTTATATACCGTTGCTCGAAGAAAGATTAAACGTACCCTTCAAGCTAGTCATCTCTTCACCAGTCCTATTTGAATGGAATCGAAGGAACTCGGCAAGTTTGCTGCGGTTTTGAGCATCTTCGTGGATACCGAGTTTGATGTTCTTGCCGAACGCCTCGTAGAACTTGTTGAAATTGTCCTTATCCTCGGCGATCTCGCTGAAGAGATCCATGCTCTTCTTTACGATGTTCTTACGGATGACTTTGAGGATCTTGTTCTGCTGCAGGGTTTCACGGGAGATATTGAGGGGAAGATCCTCCGAGTCGACGATACCTCGGACAAAGTTGAGGTACTCGGGAATGATGTCTTCGCAATCATCCATAATGAATACACGACGAACATAGAGCTTGATGTTGTTGCGCTTCTTCTTGGTTTCAAAGAGATCAAATGGCGCGCTGGACAACTTTGAGTGACAAATCAGAAGGGATTAAATCGGCCAATACTCACCGCTTAGGAATGTAGAGGATGGCTTTGAACTCAAGCTGGCCTTCCACAGAGAAATGCTTGACAGCGAGATGGTCCTCCCAGTCATTCGTCAGGCTCTTGTAGAATGCTCCATATTCGTCCGCGGTTATGTCTTGGGGATTGCGTGTCCACAACGGCTTAGTCTTGTTCAATTCCTGGTTCTCGGTCTCAATCTCCTTCACCTTCTTCTTTTTCTTCTTCTTACTTTCCTCCTCGTCCTCGACTTCAACGATCTTGTCATCAGCCTTAGCTTCCTCCTCTTCCTCTTCCTCGACTTCCTAGAGTGGCAAGATAGTGACGTAAGTATACAATCAGCACATCAGTCACCAATGAACTGACCTTCTCGACTTCTTTCGTGACAACAAGCTGGATAGGATACGAGATGAATTCAGAATGCTTCTTTACGATGTCCTTGATCTTCTTCTCATCGAGATACTCAAGCTGGTCCTCCTTCAAGTGGAGTCGTAACTCGGTACCGCGTCCAAGAGGAGGATTAATAGTGTCCGGAGTGATGGTGAAGGTACCACCAGCAGAGGACTCCCAGATGTACTGTTCGTCATCATTGTGCTTGGAGATGACCTGGACACGCTCTGCGACGAGGTAAGCGGAGTAGAAACCAACACCGAACTGCCCAATCATGGAGATATCGGCTCCCGAACTAAGCGCCTCCATGAAGGCCTTGGTACCAGACTTGGCAATCGTTCCGAGATTGTTGACCAGATCGGCCTTGGTCATACCCACACCAGTATCGCGAATGGTGAGAGTCTTGTTGGCTTTGTCGGGAGTGATGCGAACGTAAAGCTCAGGCTGTGATTCCAGCACGCTCGGGTCGGTAAGAGAAGAATAGCGAATTTTGTCAAGAGCATCAGAACCGTTCGAAATCAATTCACGAAGGAAGATCTCCTTGTTAGAATAGAACGTGTCTAAACCAAGTTGCACAGATAAGCGCGCGGCAAGAACATGCGCCAGTGGGAAAGGCAACTTGAGCAACTTCTGGTGATCACGGAATGCAAATACACCCACTGATGATTAGGTCAAGAAGCTGGCTAATCTCAGCCTGAAATCCGAAGCTTTCAGAAGCCATTTTGTCGAGAAGCAGGTAAAGATGAGTTGGTGTCTGCGAGAACAAGTGAACCGATGGTTAGTAAGCATTCAAATCTACATAGAGATGTCAGGGAAACGGAAATACACGTACAAGCTGTGGTTGGAGGACCTTGGGTCAAGAGGGCGAGATCTGAAGGAAGTGTGTGCTGGTCCTCCATTTTTATGCGTGAGCAGACAATTTGCTTCCGGCGGGGGATGGAAGTTCTAATTCACTTATAGAAGTTGCTGGAAGTTTCTCTTGCCTTTTTCAGAACAATCTAGGCGCAGTTGTGATATTGACAAGGAAGACGATGGAAATACATGGAAGTATACACTGGCGCTATGGCGCTCAACGTGCTATGCAAGTGTGAGGGAATCAAAATATCCAGATGCTCATCGAAACCCATGGAAAGAATGACGAAAACAAAGGCGAACCTGTGTTCACTAATGCCATGCGCGGTAAGTGATATGCATGGCAAGATCGTCAGCGCAGCGAATTATCATGAAACGCCCAATTCGGAGGACAATCACATATATATAAAGTGGACAAGGCGTCACACTGGCATCGTGAAGGGACATGGTGATCATGACCTCACCGAAATCCCGCTCTTCGGGAGTCTGAATATTGAATGAGCATACCATTGTGGCCCGAGTCTTCCCCGTCAGATATGGTGCACAGACGACCTGTCGCATGATCTGCGGCGCTGTAATATAATTCGAGAACTCTCAATACATTGAAGTGCACTGGGTTCAGGAGAGGCATGGGCAACCATTGCTGGCAGTCATCATCATGGAGAAGCCTCACGAATTTGAGGCTCGAATGCAGATTCCGTAACCACCCAAAAGATGGATTAGTGGAGAACAACTTTGATAGCACGATCAAGAAGGGAACGTCCAATGTTATTTACTTCTCTATACGAACGTAACGCCACCCTTCGCCCTGAAGGGTCATTATAAACGCCCGCACGGGCGGACACATTTCGGAATGTGGGATCCGGGGATTCGAGTCGCCCCGGTATCTAAAACATTCTGGCGTCTTTGTATCAGAAAGAAAATGTCAGAGTCGCTTACGATAAGCTACCAGCCTTCGCATATTATAAATTTTGAACACCACGCAACATGAGCCAATGATAGTGGAGAAATGTGTTGTGCACAACGGGAGTATTTGAACTTTCTTCCCTTGAGAAAGAAAGATGTAGAGTAAAAGCGACAATTTCGCCTAAATAATAGGTTCATGATAAGGCTGCTGGAGATTCGTCCCCAATGAAGCGCTGTAGCCTGATATAAGGTTGGCATAGAAGACGCCAGACCCCCAAAACTATGCGAAGGCAAGATGGCCCACGGGCGAGAACTGTTCAGTCCGGCAGAGGGTTTAGTGGTTTTATCGCTCTACATAACAGCGACCAACCGAATGCTGTAATGAACTTAGCCACAGAAGTAGATGTGTCGACACCGAAGATAGGGTTAGACCGAAAAGTCTGGGTACCATAGCCTAGGGTCCTTGGCTTGATCATTGCTTATCCGCGAAGGAGAGCGCGAAGCCAGGATCCTTTGCATAGGTGTTCCAACACCTCAACATCATCTGCAGATGAGGCCAAAGCTAGGATATTGAAATCCTTGCATTTCATAGTCTCTTAGAATCAGGTCATTTTATGACCTCCATGTGTTCGCAGTTAGTATGGGGGCGACAAATCACAATGGAAACGATGGATCGGGACAACCAGGTGGCACGAAAAAGTCTATCCTAGGGAGGATCAGTACTAGACCTTCGTGTTTCCCACTTCACGGAATTTTCAAACGATAGGGAGACAGTGTTGTGCGACTAGGGGTTTACGCTGGCACTATTAGTGATGATGGAGTGTCCGCCTTGAGAACATATCAGTGATGTATACCATAATGAACGATGATACCCTTGAAGTCAAGATGGAAGATGATGCTGAATAATGGAGTAGTGATGATGATAATCACCTATCTCGCTTGCAGCTCCGCGGCCAAATGATATCGAAATAGTACGCCCCCCAACTCGTCAACTCGTGCTGCTTACTGGTCTCCTGTCCTCTGGTGTCCATGGTCGGGTTGGTAGCGATCTTTGGCTCACTGACGAGAATACGTATGATGATTTGAGCCTATCCTATCCCCCTCTAGGACATCATTCTCTACTCCACCTTTTCTTCCTCTTGCTTCTCTTTCCGTTGCTGCTTGTCCAAAGCGACTGTATCCTTCGGTGGGCCAAATTCTCTATTTCGAACGTGGAGTGGAGAGACGCATGAAAATTCCGGTGGGATTGTAATCGAGAACCTGCTCTCGGGTTGCCCAGTGCTTGTGTGACTTCTGAAGTAGTACATTGTAAACGAATCGGGAAAGTAATTTCTATTTATCGACCTCGTGACCCAGTACTTGGCGCTTGCAGGTCTATATTAGAGGTATTAGCTTGTAGGATGATCTCAGTAAGGGTGATGTGCTTCTCCATGTCGGTTAGTACTGACTGCGAGATTCTAAAAGGCATTCTTCATATTCAACCAAAAGGGAGAGGTGAGTTACTCGGTGTCCAAACTGACTACAAGACCCTCTGATACAGCCTCCGAATAGGTCCTCATTTCCCGACTGTTCCGACCTGACCTAAGGTTCGTCCACATTTCCTATGGCCTTTTATCAGGCACTTATGGTAGTTATTGCAGACGGTCTATCGCCGATGTCTTCCGCATCCAAGTCGTGTCGAATAACGACGTTCGCTCACCCATTGTGACCCTTGGGTCCACCAGTTTCTTCCACGTACGCGTTAGTAACGTCTACGTGCTCGCCGTCACCAAGTACGTACTGTCCCATTGATGCGGTTTGATCTTTGATGGGATGGTAATTTATCCAACGATCTGCGACATAGGAATAATGCTAATGCTGCCCTTGTCTTCGAATTTATCTACCGCTTCAACACGATAGCTAAGTCTTATTTTGGGAAACTAGACGAAGAGTCTGTCAAGAACAATTTCGTACTAATTTACGAATTAATTGATGGTACGGCCTTTCCACATTCCCATCGAACTTCCGGCTGAAGTTTCTATCCCAGAAATCCTGGATTTTGGCTACCCGCAGAACAGCGAAGTCGACACATTGAAGTCGTATATTACCACCGAAGGAGTTAAGTCTGAATTAGCAGTGGTAAGGCCTGCGTTCCGTTCGTATGTCTTGTTTCAGACATTGTCACTATACATATTGTAGCGAGAAGAATCATCCAAGATAACTTCCCAAGCTACAGGAAGCGTGAATTGGAGACGTGCGGGTGTGAAATATCGCAAGAACGAGGCATTCGTAGACGTTATCGAGATCATTAATGTAATGATGAGTTCAAAAGGTCCTATCTGCCACGCGACTTCCATCATCGCTTTCGAACTCAATCTCTATTGGTTCTCTAGGGACTGTCCTCCGCGCCGACGTCGATGGACAAATATTAATGAGGGCATACCTGTCCGGCGAACCAGAGTGTAAATTTGGTCTTAATGACAAAATTGTTTTAGAAAAGAGGTGGGTCCCGATGCATTGGCTTACATTTATACTAGCTAATAGCCTCCGCAGCGAGCGTGGAAGTGCTGGTGATAATGCTGTTGAATTGGACGATTGCCAGTTCCATCAATGCGTGCGATTGACTCAATTCGATGTAGACCGAACCATCAGCTTCATTCCTCCCGATGGCGAGTTTGAGCTCATGAGGTGCGTCACTAGAACATCCCTTATGATGCCTCCTAGCTATTCTTCGGTTGCATCCTGTGCTGACTTTGATTCGTATAATGGCTTTCAATAGATATCGGTCAACAACCAACGTTAATCTCCCACTGCGTGTTCAGCCTATCATCGTGGAGCATGGGAGATCTAGCGTAGAATATACGGTCAACGTTCGGACAAATTTCAATTCAAAGTTGAGCGCCACGGAGATTGTCCTGAGGATACCAACACCACTCAATACAGCCTCTGTTGACGTGAAAGCCGCAACTGGAAAGGGGAAATATGTCCCCGAAGAAAACGTCATCGTTTGGAAGTGCGTCCATTTCTTTGTCCCATGCGATTTGCCTCAATGACTATATGAGTCTTATTTTCTATCTACGTTTTCAGGATTCCTCGACTACAGGGTGGGTCGTAATGTACTTTGGATGCAAGAGCGGACCTTACAGCGACCACCAACCGGCAGCCATGGGCGAGACCTCCGATCGACGTCGACTTTCAAGTTCTCATGTTCACCGCTTCCGGGCTGCACGTACGCTTCTTGAAAGTCTTGGAGAAAAGCAATTATAACAGTGTCAAATGGGTGCGATACCTCACCAAGGCAGCCGGCTCGTATCAGATCCGTGTGAGTAGCTTCCATTCGTCACAATTGTCTCATTTCGCTCACTACGCAATTTACTCTCTTTCCCCCTGTTGCGTCCGAACGCGACCGCGGGGTCACAAATTCTGAATCATCATCATCATTCTCTTTTCGCCCCCGATATCACGAACAGTTCTAAAGATATTTGTATTTAATAACAGCATAAAGCAAACACACCAAAACTGAACAACCGGACACGAGCCTGATAAGGTGATCATGATATGAGTAGCGAATGGCATGCTGAATTGACGCAAGGTCCCATTTTATCTTGTCGTTCTTTCTAACCTTGCATGGTAAGTTTCGTTGCAGACTATGAAATATTCTTGTTTGAGAGTGTTATCAAAGTTCCTCATGCTTTGTGCCAACTGGAGCAATTGCCCGTTCCGGTAATCTTTCATGGCTTACGTAATGGTCTTCCTGGGCTTCGCGCCTTTATGTCGATGCCTGTAATACTCGATTACTGAGCCCCTTTGTCTGCAGTATTTTGTTCCGGTGGAGGCAACCGATTCATGGGATTCTACTGACGCGAGCTTTAAGATCTCGCTGGAGAATTGCCTCAACCCTTCAACCCAAGTACCTCAACCCCTCATCATGTTTCTTCCGATTCATGCTCATCCTTCAATATCCGTCTCTTTTTTAGGGCTCGTTGTCGTCCTTGGATGTCTCTTTGCACGTTTTGTGGGCCGAAAGCCTGCACTGTTCAAGACAGCAGTGTGCTTTCCTCCTGGACCTCGAGGCGACCCTCTCATTGGAAATGCGCGACACATGCCTTCTCAATACCCTTATATCAAGTTTCATGATTGGGCAATACGGTACCGAAGTAGTCCATTTGCTTTTGTAGAAATCGAGCATTGTCTCTTACCACAAATTCCAAAGGCGACTTGATACACATCCGCTTGTTTCGGCGGTCGCTCGTGGTCCTGGACTCTTACAAGGCAGTCACTGACCTTCTGGAGAAGAAGGCCGTGTTGTATTCTGATCGGCCTCAAATGACCATGACCGCTGATTTGTGAGTTCCTACAACCGGGTAATAAGTTAATAGCTGACCGGGTCCTACTGGTAGGATGGGGTTCGGCTGGGCCACACTTTTTACCCCATACGGGTCAGAATTCAAAAAAAATCGTCGCTTGCTTCATCACGCCTTTAATCCAACTGCGGCTCGTGCCTATGCACCGTTACAGGAGCGATGCCTCTGTGAATTTCTTCAGAATGCTATGGGGTCTCCTTCACAAATTAACTATCATGTTAGGAGGTTAGTAATGTGGTGTCATAAGGCAAAACGGGTCCCTAATCGTTGTCGACGTACTAGATTGGCCGCCAGTATCTCATTGGAGCTGGCATACGGAAGAAAGGTTACACGTAGAAATGAAGGTGATCTCGTGAAGATCGTTGAGGAGGGCATGGCCTATTTCAACAAAGGTGTTTCTGGTGGATGGCTCGTTGATTTCCTCCCTATTTGTGCGTGATTCCCGTTCAGAGACTTTCCAATCCACTCAGGCGTATGTGGAAATTTTTACAGTGAAACACGTTCCGTAAGCATTGAAGACCTACAATCAAATGTATTCTGACCCATCAATGCAAAGTGCCTGGCTACCTGGAGCACATTTCCGCCGACTTGCTCAGCGTGCTCGTCCAGTCTCTTCGCAAATGTTGGAGGTCCCGTTTCAGGCGGTCAAAGCTAGCATGGTGATGCGTTTTTTCTATGCATGCGTTATTCATGCTCACTTTTGAACGCGCCCAGATCGCCGGAACATCGGATACATCTTTTACACATAACCTCCTCTCAGAACAAGGGGTCATAACTGGCGCTGCGGACGAGGAAGATATCATCAAGAAGAATGCCGCGACACTGTTTGGGGGTGAGTCAGTGTGGGTTTCCCTAGAACGATTCATTCACTCCCATGTCAGCTGGTGCCGATACCATGGTCTCCTCTTTCATGTCCTTCATCCTTGGGATGACACTTCATCCAGAGTCCCAAAAGAGGGCGCAGGCTGAAATTGATAGAGTCATTGGAGACCAGCGTCTTCCAACACTGTCGGATCGTCCTAACCTTCCATACGTCAACTGCATCGTCAAGGAAGTTCTCCGGTTAGAAATTTCCATTTCGAACAGAATGGTACTGGTACTTATATCTTCCTACCTGCGGATAGTTGGAACCCTGCGGGCCCCATGGGTAAGGGTCCCAGCCTGTCATCCTATGAAAGGAGAGCTCATATGTATCATCCGATTTAGGATCCCCCAGGCGCGTTATGGAGGACGATGTCTATGAAGGAATGTTTATACCAAGTGAGCATCCAATGAGGTGGATCAGGCTCCAGAGCTAACCGAGATGTAGAGGGCGCTACAATCATTGCGAATGTCTGGTGCGCCGTGATGAATGCTTCCTGCGAGACGTCTCTAATTAGTGTTATCAGGGCCATGATGCACGATGAATCCACTTATGAAAACCCTTTCGAGTTCAATCCCGACCGGTTCGATTGCGAAAACCCTCCGAGAGATCCTCACCTCGTGGCATTTGGATTCGGTCGACGGTGAATACAATGGCATGTGATGAATGACACAGAAGCTCACACAGCAATTCTTAGAATTTGTCCAGGTCTCGCTTTAGCATCTTCAACCATATTCCTCTTTGTTGCTCAGGTACTGGCAAGTTTCAATATTCGGAAAGCTGTCGACGAGTCGGGGGCGGAAGTTGTGCCGCAGGCCAAGTTTACCTCTGGTGTTATAAGGTGAGCTTCTAGCCGTGGTGTACAAATTTCCCCAGATTCTTACAGCACCCTAGTCATATTGAGCCATTCGAATATAATATGTCGCCAAGATCAGAAGATTCGGCCCAACTGGTTTTGTCGGTGTCGCGGGCATTTGAAGACTAGGTGCATTATCTTACATTCCGGTACCCATATCTTGTTGCTTTGTATGTATGTGAATTCGTGTTTAATGTTTGACTTACTGGCCTAGTCTCGCTGCCACTGCGCATGTAGTATATACGTAGGCGTTGCTCATCGCGAGTGTGCCATAGATAAACTAAGTTCGTTCCCAGATAGGAAGTACTACCTTTTTTTGGTAGTTCTTGAACAGTGAAGCTTGCTGAGAGAAGTGTTGCGGCACAAGACGTGGTCAAGTGTTCTCTTGGGAGAAGAACAATTAACAATATTGGACCGTCCTTATGTACAAGCAGAAGCTAGGTACTGCTTTAGAGTCAAGAACTACCACTCGCCGGCCTTGCCAAGCCCTTTATACCGTCCCTTATGTCCTAATGATCACTGGTAGGAGGATTAGACCATTCAAAGATGGTCCGAACCAGGTTGTTAGGCATATATTGACGGTTCCCCCTAAGTCATATATATAGCTTGGGATGACGGCACTGGTTGCTCGCCCCGGAGTTATGCTGGTTATATACCTGCATGTGGTAGCTGGGTCCAAAGGGGACGGCAATCGGTGTCGGTCGAAGGCATGCATATGTGGGAATATCATAGTACTACACATCTTTTGTCGGTTGGGATTTGCCCTGGTCTCGCCCTTACGTCGACCACCATGTTCTTTTTCGTTCCCAATGTCGTTGCCACCTTCGACGTTGCACGTATCCACTGGATCCGATCACATCACTAAGGTTTTCACGCGTCTCGAGAGGTGTAATAATTGTTGGATTTCAGCCATGAATCTGACCAAACGCCACTACAAGTTATCCAAGTGGGCACTATCATCCTACGGCATGGGATGTAAGGCAATAATATACAGTTGAACAACAAAATGATGTGCGGGTTCGACAAGTGATCGGCGAAAGGGTTTCGCTTATTGTACGATCCTTTTATAGAAAAGCAAGTATACTTATACTGGTGGAGGCTACAACTGTGCCGGGGGTGATGTTAGCCGGCGGAACTGAGTCGCGCCTTTTTCGGGGCTGCGGTCGAGTGCGTCGGCGTTGGGTGGGTTGCAACAGATTCGGAGACGTGACGTTTACGAGAGGGGATAGTATCTGAGCGTGGAGGTTCCTCATTGTCACTGTCCTGGATAAGTATCACATCCACTCCTGGGGAGATGCAAACAGCTGGTGTTTGAATTGCGTCTGTACACTTCGTAGAGGCGCGCTTCCCAGCATCTTCCTGGTCACTTAGTGCTGGCTTGATTTTCTTTCTGCGTCCTGTGGCACCTTTTCCCTTGCTTTTTGGTGCTCTAGAATCGCCGACGCCCTCTTCCTCGACATAGCAGATTTCGACGCAAGCTCCTGCTTGCAACAACACATCGATCCATACCTAAAGTGCCCTGGTTTAGTCCCTGATACACATGGAGATCTAATATATCAGACCTTCTGATGCTCCATTAACGTGTCACCAGGACCTTTGACCTCAACGAAAAGTGCCTTTTGCGACGATACATTCCATACCAGGAGGTCTGGAACGCCTGAGGAGCGATGACTATAATCTTCGCAAATAACGCGGCAAATGACAGAAAGCGCAGGACCTCCGATGCACTTGGGGGGTCATCGATGAGATATGATGTGGAGAGGTCGGGATAAGCCATACCTCAGTCGCTTCGATAACATCTTCTTTCGTAAACGCATCCCACTTCGCGCCTACGCCGAAAGTACGTGTAGGTCGTTCTCGATCGTCGACTTCTGCTACGATGCGTGGGCCCTCGCCACTCTCAATCTCCTTAAGCCTTTGCTCGATCTCGATGGTGCGAGCATAAAGAAAAGAATCAAAACCGAGATCAAGCGGCCCGCGTTGGAAAGGAGTCTCAAAGGCGCCAGGTACTGATTGAAAAATGATAGACCAGAAAAGCAGCAAAAACATGTGGTGCACTATTCTCCCTTCGGAATGATAACTACGAGGGATCGCATTTTTTATCAGACGCTAATGTCCCAAATTTCGATTACGTACCCTCTGAATCCGAGATCTTCGTAATGTTCAAGTGCGAATTCTTCCACTCTAATGGTTGCACCTTTCTTCCCAACCCACATACTGTGTGTACCAATGGCACTTGGCTTGGCCTGCTTTTCATGGGAAGCACAGAACTCCCACTTTTGTGCGAGCATCGAGAATAAGGTATTTTCCCCTGAAGCAAAGGAACCCTCCGTATTAACCCGCTTTCCATAGATTTTCCGTTTGTCGGCATTTCGCTGTACTCCTGAGCATTCATGACGTTCTTCCCGAGGAATTTTGAGAGTATTCTCCAGTCGTGTCAATCTCCGCTCGAGTTGCGGACGGTATACTACACCGAGTATTATTAGCTCATCTGGGTCATCGTGAAACAGAATGCTCTCACCGACATGGGTAAATGGATCTTCGAGGCTCTCAATAACCACCTGCAGAGCTTCTTGAGGTTTTGACTGATGCCTCATATAAACCAATGCCAGTCGGTCATACCAAGCCCTTGATAAATTAGATTAGACATAGTACCGCGGCCGTTGGCAGGCACAGCGCGCACCCCCGTTTGCCCCTTCTCCAGCGCTTCTGAAACAGTAGCTCTCTTAGCAACGCTATCTCCTCCTCGTACATGTGCAGTTTAGCAAGGGCATCGGCACCTTTATACATGATTCTGGTTAATACGTGACCTAATATTCCAAAGACATTGTTCTGAGAAAAAGAAAGACTTAAGAGGGCGAAATCTTGCCTTCCTCGAAACGCTCTAGAGCGGGATGCCTCGTTGGCGTGTCTTTGATTTCATTGCATAACTGTCTCCATTTTCCATGCAACGCATCGTACAGGTCCTTAGCCCGCAAGGAGCGGGTAATAGGTTTCTCACCTCCTTCCAGCCGTTGACCTAGGATTTTGTCCATTTCCTCCTCAAGATGCAGAGCCCTCTCGTACTGCAACAACGCATCTCTGGTAGGAAAGATGTCACAAGTCCTCTTGGCCACGCACGGCGGATAATGCCTCCTTCTTGACTTCGACAAAATCAGAGGGAGAAGGATAGAATTGGATGACATGTCAGTGCAACGGAAGTAGACAAGATTAAGTCGCTGAAAGAGCTCGAACACGTCCTCTGAGACTCGGACGAATCGTTCTATTGGGTAGCCTTGAATTGGATGGATGCGCGAGGTGAGGTACTGCTCTTGCCTTCAATTTCTAGGATCATCATCCTCAGCCTAGACATTTGGGAAGTCGCAGCGGATCGCTTCGGCCCGCTCCTAGGTGGAGGAGTAATGAGATCGATGATGATACGTGGACGCTCCGGTGTTCGGGGAGGCTCATTGTAGGGTAGAGACTCGGCCCCTTTGAGAGCTTTAGGATAGAAGCATGGAAGGGTTGCCTGCCGATCCGCATGCTGTAATATTGAAGTCATCAAAGTGTGACGCTATGAGCATAGGCAGAGAGTTAACGTTGAACGTCGCGGCTATCTGGGGAATACACACCGACATCCCTGTTTTGAACACCTTCATTTTCACCCCTATGGCTTTCAGTTCCTCAAATTTCAGGCTTTTAAGCTGCCAAATGCTTGTCAAACACGTCAAATTTCATGGAATTGGGGATTACCAGTTCTTCCGTAGTAAACCCAGACTCGTCTTCGGCAAACGCGAGATATCGTGAGGACGCCTTGTCGAGGGTAGAGCATGAATCGGCATCCGGAGCCCCCATTTCCCCACTAGGGTGTGAAGAGCCGAGCGCAGGGGCTCCGCAGGGGTTCCCATGCTTACTCGGTGACGAAGCTGACCACTAGTGTCAACAAGCAGGACAAAACCAGGAAGGATTCAAACGTAGGAGGTAAGGAATTGGAAGGGCTTCAACTTACAGCTTATAGATGCTGAAGAGCACGGAGGTGCAGTAGAAGAACATAGTTCATCAAGTAAAGGCATAACTTGATCACCTATTTCGGCTGAGTATCTCGCCACCAAATCGCTAAGACGGTGGAGTTTAGACTGTGATCTGAGTGAGAGGCGGACTAGGAGGTATCGCGAGTGATCTTGAACGCGCGCATAAAAGCATTGAGTGAAGGGGGCGAAGAATATATGCGTGTTCGTACATGATAAATTGTTCAGTCTTTCCAAAAGGACAAGCTCTTCAGAGGAGAAGAGGTGCGATTCGTGTTTAAGCACAGTCTCAACAAGCTCTGATAGCTGATTTAGCGTTCAAGCATCATCATTCATGGCTGACTTACGCTGAAGCAATTTCGTATACATGCTCTCTGAACGGCGCATTTGTGGACGCTTTGACGCGTCAGAGGGCTCTTTATTGGGCTCCTCATCCTCCTCTCCATCCGAAGGGTACGCAGACATGAAAGGAATGACATCTGCCGATTGCATTGGAAGTTGTTGGGCTGATGTATGTTTCCTCGGTACCGAGGGCGCTTAACTCCGTATATCCAATGCCTAACCTCACTCCGATCTCCGTAGATTCCTCCCCAACTACGCACGAAGAAACATATGTACATGGAGTATATGAGGAAATAGCACCTCACTTCTCCCAGACTCGGTACAAAGCTTGGCCACTCATTTCTGAATTCCTTGCGTCGATCAAAACTGGTTCCATTGGCCTTGATTCAGGGACCGGCAATGGAAAATATCTCCCATTAGATAAGGACGGGAAAATACATTTCATCGGGCTGGATCGTAGCAAAAGTCTGCTGCAACTCGCCAAGAGCGCCGGTAGTAAAGACAGAGACGTCGTGTTGGGTGATGCACTTGGTTTGGGGTGGAGAGCAGGAATATTTGTATGTTCTCGCAAGCCTTACAGTAAAAATTCTTAGCTCAAGTCATTAAGGATTTTGCAATATCTATCGCGACAATACACCACTTTTCCACCTTGGAAAGGAGGCGCGAAGCTATCGAGGTAATGATGTTAGGGTCTTCCAAGGCCTCTGATACCTATAGCATCTTACTCTTAGGCCTTAATATTTGCATTGAATCCCACCGGAGGGCGTTTTCTTGTCTATGTGTGGGCCGTTGAGCAGGATGATTTATCGAAGCGAGTTGTGCCCAATTCCGGCTCAGATACTGCAAGAGGACAAGACGTTTTAGTTCCGTGGGTCTTGACCAGCCATCCCTGTCCACCAGGAAGCGC
>WNFI01048498.1_pt1 | contig 22894 bp, 21 predicted proteins | sample 5400471 | NCBI WGS metagenome assembly WNFI01 (sample SAMN13153348, study PRJNA577476) | soil metagenome | isolation source: 100 cm saprolite on Douglas fir-dominated hillslope | place: USA:California | collected 2013-09-17
CGAGCCACTCCCGGTCGCCACTGCATCGTTCGGGGTCGCAGCGACCGGCACCGGATCGGAATTTTCGAGCATCTCCCGTCCGACCTTGGCCTTCGACGTAGGATTATGAATACGTCGTTTCTTAGGCACGCAGATTGAGTCGTTTTGAGTTCATCTCGTCCAACCCTGCTTGTTGTCCCATCATCGTGCGTCTGCAGATGCAATTTTCGTTCCTTGCGATTTCTGCCGCCTCGCTGCAAAGGCGCCAAGCGGAGAATGATTTGGAAGGTGAGGGCGGTTATCCTTAACCGCCCTTATTGAAGGTGCGTACGCCAATGAGGGCCGTTAAGGGCAGACGGCCCCTGCCCCTACCCCGTTCAAGCCGAAGCAAGCTTCGGGGAATGGACCCAAAGAGATTCAAAAACACACCTCACCACCGCTCCGTTAAGCTGCAACAAACTTAAAAAACGCAGCTGAGCCACACGAGGCAGGCTTTTGGACGGAATGCACAAAATAAACCTAATTGAATCCGTCGGATCAAGGAGGGCTTTCCGCTTTTGCGTTTCTCTGTGCCGCTGTGGTTCCAAAACCATTTCCGAAAGGCGCCCTAACGGAGTAATGCTAGGCAGTGAAATATCGCTCGTCGGGGTTCCGATCAGGAGCCAATACCGGCAGTTCGACAGGAGTATCAAGGAGTATGCGAAGGACTGGTCCGTTCGGCCTTTCAACACAGAGGGAGAACACAGAATGCTCGGCAGAAAGTGAACGGATCACGTTTCTTAAGATCCTCTCTTCCTTCACGTCGAAACGAACGACCAAATCCTCCGACTCCGATGCAACTACGGCGGACACTCCGCCCACGCGCGTGGGAATGCTTTGCCGAGGTAGATCGTAAAACTCACCCGTTTCTCGACTCTGAACGCTCAAATTGCCGTGACGTGATCGAAACCAAACCTCCAGCGCGGTCCACAGCCAGACTCCGCCGCGATACCAAACTTGACGCTTGGATTCGGTGAAGGCGCTCATGATTAGCACGACAAACAAAATCGCAGCAGTCGCAAAGCCCGTTTCCCACAGCTTATGAGGATCGAGCAGCGTCACTGCCGTGACAAAAACGATGAGCGGAAAATGAAAGAGATAGAGCGAAAACGTATGTTGAGCCATCCAGCGCACGCTACGCGCATGCCATTTCGGCACCGGCCGCCGGCCAAAAGCATGATCGAAACACCAGATATTCACCGCAAGCGCCACACCGGCCGCGAAGTCGGTCAAAAATGCACCCGAAAAGAAAAACGGCGGCAGCGGCCAGGGATGTTCAGGATAGTCCGGAATAAAAAACGTAATCATTACCAAAACAAGCAAAGCGAACCAGAAGCCACCGCGCGCCAACCGCCGCCCAAGTTTCACTTTCTGTCCGTAAAAGTACATACCCACCCCAAGTAGCCAGACCGGCATAAGCAACATCACCTTATAGCCCACGAGCAGCGCGCATGCGGTGACGAGGGACCATTTCCAAAGCCTAGGTCTTATAAAAACGATTATCCCAAAGACGGCATAATACCAGAATTCGTAGCCCAGCGACCACAAAGGCGCGTTAGTCGGTGGACTCGAATTGATGCTCCATATTTCCTGAAGGAAAAAAGCACCCAATGCAAAGCGCATGGTCTCGTGTCCCCGACTAAGTTTGTCATAAAACTGGGGATTCATGGTGTGCCCCACCACCAACAGCCAAGCGGTGAGGGCCAGCGCCGGCAGCACGACCGAATACAAGCGGGAAAGACGAGCCAGGATGTAGCTCATCACGTCGCATGACTTCCCCAGCGTCGAATAGGCGATCACATAGCCTGAAAGAACAAAAAATATTATGACCGCTGTATGGCCAAGCGACGCCATCCAGTGCGAAAAGAGTTCCGGATACCAGAATTCGGCACAGTGCGTGGCAAAAACCACCAGAGCGGCGATTACCCGCAGCAAATCAAGATACAAAGAAGTTGTTTTCCGCATGCTCGGCTGGGGCGCTAAACGGATCGCTTAATTCGAAAAAGGTTCCGGTGAATATTTTCACCAGCTTTGGCCGTATCGCAATTTTAACTACGATTTAACGAGGTTTCAAAACAGATTCGCGCAGCCCATTCCCCACGCCTTGGCGTGCAGAGGCAGGATGGCTCAAATTTAACGTGTGCTGAATCCGGAGCCTTACACCATTGCACGAAGAATCAGAAAAAATACCACGCCCTTTTTCCTCCGGACTTTGGGTGCCACGCCTCTGCGGACCAACTGTCCCCAGACCCAGGTTACAATCTGACGTCATTGCCAGATTGGCTTTTGCGGAATGCTCACTGATCGGAATCCGGATCTGCCTTTGAGATCGCGCCTCGGTACAAAGGCGGAATTGCAAGTTCCTACCGTTCAATACAGCGGCGCCCGCTGCGTCGCTGCGGGGTGGGCCGACGCCGTCCCTGCGACGGCATTTTGTGCAATTGAGACACTTATACTGCTTGCCATTGCCGTCGCAGGGACGCACCGGCCCACCTTATCCCCTTCAGCGATACCCGCTATTCCCCAACAGCTCTTACTCCCAATTAAATTTTATTTAAAAGGTATAGGTGACCTGGGCCCGGATGTTGGTCGTTCCACCCAGTTCGAGTTCCTGACGATTGAGCGCCGATTCAATGTACTTCTGGTTGAGCAGATTGTCGACGATCAGGCGTGTCGTCCAGTGAGCGTTGATCCGATAAGAAAAGATCATGTCAACCAAGGTGCGGGAAGGAATCCAGTAGGTTGGCTGATAGTAAATTTGGTTGGTCGTCGTGCTCGCACTCGTGAAGCCCGACTTCGGGGCATCGCCGGGGCGGCGCGCCAGATAATTGACTCCCACGCCTGCACCGAAACCGTTTATTGGACCCCTCTTGAAATCGTACTTCATCCAGATTGCTCCGGACTTCTCAGCGGTGCCGCGGAATACAACGTTATGTGCGTCGCGATTTTTAAAGGTCGTGTAATTGCCCACGACGGACAGTTCCTTGGTGACGGCCGCATTGAGTTCAAACTCCCAACCTTTGGCTCTTCGGTCAGTAAAAAGCCCGGGGAGCGGAGGTAATCCAATGCGCGACGGATCGAGGTTCAGAGGATTCGGGACCGAGTAGTTATTTTGAGTTGAGTTAAAATAATCGAGCGTCGCGACAGCGCGCCCTTCTAGGAATTTTTGCCGTATGCCGACTTCATCCGATTTGGAATCCTGAGTTTGAGGTGCGGGATTAATGTAAGCAGGATTTCCGGCGGAGCTGAAAACCGTCACTTCCGAATGGCCATAATAAAGTGCGGTATTGGCCAACGGTTCGATCACCACGCCGTATGATTTTTGGAGCTTACCCTTCACAGATAAATCGTAGGTTCTTGTAGGATCTACTCTATCGATTTGATGAGTCGTGAACCACGATTGGGAAAGGCCGCCGTTGAGAATTAGACGATCTTTGAAGAGCTTCAGCACTTCATTGAGGTAAAGCTGTTTGGTGGTACCGGTGGAGGCCGCATCGGTCCGCGGCCCCTTCCCTGCAATCGTCCCCGAGATGGGTGCGATGTAGGGACCAAATATATTAAAATTATCCCGACCCGTTGAGCTATCGGCCGAGGAACGAATCAAATATAAACTGTAATTGTGCGGAGAATGGCTTCCGTTAAAAGCGTAGCCCGCCGATGTCTGAGTGGAAACTTTGTCTGTCTTATAGTCATACACCCAATCGTTTTGGAAAGCCGTGCGATAGGTGCGACCATATCCCTCTTGAGGACCGGACGTGGTCCGCTGGTAAATGGGAGTAGGAGTGGCCGCTGGCCCAATCACGTTGTACGGGGCATTTTTATTGAAGAGGACTCCGTAGACGTAAGCTCCGGTGAGCGGATCATAATCTCCCTGAGCAGCACCCGTTAATCCTGTGTCGAACTGATTGAAGAAACTATACTCGTAGTTGTAACGTGCAGCCACACGCGTCGACAGTCCTTCGACGACATTTGCGGTGTAGAGAGCTGTCAGAGAATTGATTCTGGAGAAACGAACGTCATCCGGATTAAAGATATTCGCATCGCGCGCCAGACCGGGATAAGGTTTCGGATTGGCGGTGCTTGTATCAGCCGTCGGATCGATTGGAATGCCGACAAAGTTTTGGTCCCTGGTGCGTTGATAGAGGTATTTGAGCGAAAAATTGGAGCTCTGACCGATTCTCCAGACTACACCGGCAAGGGCGGCAAAATTGCGCTCAAAATTGTGGTAATACCCGTCATCCCGCTGCCCCGATACAACCACACGCACCGCGACGCTTTTATTGACGGCCCTGTTTACATCGATGCTGCCACGATTCGAATTGTAACGACCTACTTCGAATCGGACGACCGCCAGGTTCTTTCCAAAGAGCGGGCTCTTGGTCACCAAATTAACCGTCCCACCGGGCGCTCCACTCGGCGAAATGATCGCATTGGGACCCTTTACCACCTCAAAACGGTCGAAAATCTCAGAATCTTGATGGTTCGCTCCGCCCGTCGCGAATCCATCGATCAAATTGGTTTCCGACACTTGGAATCCTCGAACCGTCATGCGGTCGGCTCCCACCGATTGCGTGGACTGCGAGACGCCGGCCACGTATTTCAGCGAATCAATGATCTCTCCCGTGCCGACATCATCGATGAAATTGCGGGTGACCACGGTGACTGGCTGGGTCGTTTCGAACGTCGAGGCGCGCACGCGACCGCCAGCCGTTGATTCGCTCATTTGGTAGCCCATGGCGCTTTCACTCTGAATTACAAAGGGTGACAGCACAACGACCTCATCAGGTGACTTCAGCGCAGTATCTGAAACTTGAGCAACGGCTCGCTGATCTAGCATGCACAGGCTGAGGATCGCAGCGTACATCAAGGACTGAAGTCGTGCTGGTTTCGTGTCGATTTGATATTTCATTAGCTACAAAAGTTTAGGGGCAGACGAGGCGTTGGGTTGTTGTCTCAATTTTAAGGCCAAAGTTTCCTTGGCTGTAATCTGGCCAGGCAGGGTGGCACTCTGCCCGAGTTTGCAGTGCCGAATGCCTGTTTCGTTTACGCACCACGGAACACAAGAAACGTAACTTATCCTTTCGAGGACGGCGTTCCTTGAGTCGAAAAGCTATGTATTCAAATTTGAATTATTTTGATGCTCGATGGGACGAGCGAACCAACAGACTATTTTTTGGGTGTATGGATACATCAGACGGGGGTCGCTTCTGATACTCGGACAACGGACGGGGAGAATCGCTTTGTCTACTTTCTGCTGCCTACAAGAGGGGAATTGTCTTTTCGGATAAATTAACGTTTGCGCGTTCCAACGCCCGAACCGAATGGGGTATTTACCAACATTCTAAAGCCATCTCTTTTTTGTTGAGCAATCGTGACATTACTTTCCGCGTAAAGTAACAATTGAAAAGAGTTTGAAAATCGTCGCACAATCCTTCGCATGCCCCGTCCCTTACCACCCAATCTCCGCACGATCGCGCGCAAAGCAGGTGTGAGCCATACCGCCGTATCGTTAGCCCTGCGAAACGATCCTTCCGTTTCCGTCGCAACAAGAACGCGCATCCAGAAGTTGGCAAACGATCTGGGCTACAAACCGAACGCGTTGGTTTCAGCACTGATGCGACAGGTTCAGAGCAAGAGCAGAATCGTTGCGCAAGAAACGATCGCTTACCTTTCAGCCGATCGCACAGCCGATCGGTGGAAACGAGATCCTGCATTTCAGCGGTTCATGGCGGGGGCTCGCGCCAGGGCTGAATCCCTCGGCTTTAAACTGGAGATGTTCTGGCTCGGACCGTACGGCCGGAACGCGCGTGCAATCTCAAACATGCTCGATGCGAGATGCGTCCGTGGCGTGATCGTGGCACCGTTCCCCCTTGGTCACGAAAACCTGGACTTTGCCTGGCAAAAAACCGCCAACGCAGCGATCGGCTTTTCCTTCGAGCAGGTCCCGCTTCACCGCTCGAGTCATCATCAGGTCAACGGCATGATGACCCTGTTCAGAGAACTTCACGCGAAGGGCTACAGGCGAATCGGTTTTTCGATTATGGCCCAGGACCTCATGCGTGTCCGCTATTATTATCTTTCGGGTTATCTCACCAGCCAAAGTCTGTTCGGCGGGCATTCGCATCCCGGACGATGTTGCCTTTGCGCAACTGAGCTTGATTGGTACCCGCGAAGGCATCGCAGGCATCGACCAAAAGCTGCCACTTGTCGGAGAGAACGCTGTAGATCTGGTCATCGGACAGCTCTATCGGAACGAATATGGTATTCCGACCGATCCGAAAATGGTTCTACTTGACGGCGAATGGCGCCCAGGTGCGAGCGCCCCGGGCATCTGAGGAAATAGCGGCTACACCACGCTCCCAGACAAAGCAGAAATTCAGGCCGAGCGAAGCTGCCGCCCTCAATCCAAACCCAACCGGCTCAGAGCTGCTGCGGGCGGTCCGTCAAAAGTAACCGACGGAAGATTGCCGACGTAGCCGATCGCTTTCATTCCCTCGGGCGTGGTGTAATACCCAACGACCGTGAGCGCTTTAAAGCGGGTAAAAAATCCCTCGCTCGATTCCGGCGAGCCGCGTTTCACGGCGTTTGCCAGGTCATCACACAGCGCCGTCTTTTTCTCATCGCTCACCTTGTCGAAGGGCTGGGAAAAACGTTTGAGCGAGTCCTGCGCGAGAGCCGCCAGACCAGGCAAAATTATTCCGCGATCTTTGGCTTGGATCGGATACGGGGCGCTGATCCATTCATCAATGAAGTCGTGAACATGGATATCACCAGCGCCCGGCGACTGCGCGTCAGCCGGGACGAGGACCTGGCACAGTGCGGCTGCAACGCGGCGTTGCTCGTCCGAAAAAGTTAACGGCCATAAGTCGCCAGGCTTGTAGACACGCTGCAGATCGGGATCCAATCCATAGCCCGTACTCGCCAACGGCGTACCGCTCACGACATCTTCACCGCGAACAAGCAAGGTCGCGGCGGCTGCGAACATCCACTTCAATGCAAGTCGTCGATCGATCCGGTAATCCGGCTCCATCATAAATTGCCTTTGTTGAGTTCTGATAAAAGGTAATCGGCCGAACGCCAGGCCAACGCCATGATCGTGAGGGTTGGATTCTTGTCCGCATTGGAGCAGAAGGTGCCGCCGTCGGTCACGAACAGATTTTTCACGTCCCACGTCTGGCCGTACTGGTTCGTCACGGATTTTCGCTCGTCCGCCCCCATAACGGTGCCGCCCACTTCATGCTTCACATTGCCACCCGGCCTTATTCCCGCGTGCCCATACTTCGTCGTTTGCGAAATGACTTTTCCACCCATCGCTTCGACCAGGCTAGTGAATGTGCGCTTCATATGCGCGACTTGACGCAGTTCGTGTTCCGACCATTTCCAGTGAAAACGCAAAACGGGAATTCCCCATCGGTCTTTAAGATTCGGATCCAGTTCACAGAATGATTGATCGTTCGGAATCATCTCCCCGCGTCCGGAAAACGCGATGGTGGAACCGTAGTAACGTCGCACCGCATCTTTTAGCCCGCTCCCATAGGACTCACCGGCGAGGTTATTCAGGGCGGTCAACTCACCGGCATTGGGCATTCGACGCCCGCTTGCGAACTCGATGTGATAACCGCGGGCAAAATCCAGTTTGCCCGCTTTCTGTTCCTTATAAAGCCACCAAGGCGCGTAAACGTGATCGCCGGCGCCATCTTCATTGTGCAGCGGCAGGTTCTCGAGCAGGGGGAATTGTCCGCTCAGACCCGCTCCCACCGTATCCATAATATAACGACCCACCATTCCGCTGGAGTTGGCCAGACCGTTGGGGAATTGTGAGGATTTCGAATTGAGCAGGATGCGGGCGGACTCGCACGACCTCGCGGCCAGCACAACCACGCGTCCCGACACCTTTAGATCCTTCCCCGTTGCTTTATCGATGTAGATCACGCCGGAGGCTTTTCCCTGCGCATTGAGCACGACTTCGCGAACCATCGCATTCGGCAAAATGTCCAGGTTCCCCGTAGCCAAAGCGGGCGGAAAATGGACCGTGGTCGACTGATAGTTGGCACGGATGGAGCAACCGCGACCGCAGTCGGTCGCCCAGAAACATGCCGCCCGTGCCTGCATCTCACGAGCCAAAATCTTTTGCGCCTTCACGTTGTGCGGATGCAGTTTCGCGGGAATGGTTTGATGATCCAATGCCCGGCTGAGCACGGCACGATGGATGGGAATAATGGAAATACCGAGCGCCTTGCCTCGGTGTTGCGCCAGCCTCTCCCCTGCCCGGGCTTTCGGAGGGGGAAGCAAAACACCTTCGGATGAGTTGGGCGTATTTTCCAATCCCTCGTTGCTGCCATACACGCCGATGAGCATCTCCACCTTATCGTAATAAGGAGCGACGTCTTCATAGGAGATCGGCCAGTCGATCCCAAGTCCGTCGCGACTGTAGGGCTTAAAGTCATACGGGCCGCTGCGCAGTGCGTTGCGACCCCAGTGATTCGTGCGACCACCGAGCATCCGCGCGCGCCACCAAGTAAACTGTTCGTCCGAATTCCCGGAGGCGTTGGTATATGGCTCGCCTGGAACCGTCCATCCCCCGCCTACCGTCGAATCGAAGAAACCAAGCGGTTTGTCCGACGTAGTGGTGGCTCGCAGCGGCGCCATGTTGCTCGTGTGAAACATGGGCGTCTCTGTCGCTGGATTGTAATTCCTTCCCGCTTCCAAGAGCAGAACCTTCGCGCCTTCCATCGCGAGTGTATAGGCAGTCTGGCCCCCTGCGGCGCCGGAGCCCACAATGACGACATCATAGGAATCCTTAACAGAATCGGCAGTGATAAACCCCACGGGAATAGTTTGGTTGATGGAAATCGCTCGCTCGTTGTTTCGCGCAGCTGTCGTTACATGGCGGGTGTCAGCCGGCGGATCTTGATATTGCGGAATGCTACCGCATCGCCGTGATTCTGCAACAGAATCGGCCCCTCCTTCAACTCTCCAAATTGAGGCCAGACTTTATACTTACTCTCGGCCACGAGCTTGCGAAATTCGGGCGTAAATCGCGTGTACTCCACCACTTTCATGCCGTTCAGCCAATGTTCCACATGCGCCCCCCGCACCACAATCCGTGCGGTGTTCCACTCGCCTATGGGCTTAACTATTTTGTTAGCGGCGGCTGGGATGAGGTCGTAAAGGGAACCCATCGTCCGGTTTCCGTTCCGGCCTAACTTCGCATCGGGATGACGTTCGTCATCGAGGATCTGAAATTCCAATCCGATGGCGGAGCCCGCTCCTTTGTTTAGATCTGTATCGACAAAGTATTTTATCCCGCTGTTCGTCCGCGGGTAGATCTTGAAATCGGCCACGAGTTCAAAGTCGGAAAACTTTTCAAGCGTTACGATATCTCCGCTTTCACCGCCCTCGGCCCCTCCCGATGCAGTGACACTGAGAACTCCGTCGTGAATTTCCCAACCCTTCTCCGGAAAGTTTTGAGCCTTTGCACTCCGCCAGCCGTGGCTGGTCTGGCCGTCCCACAGCAGCTTCCATCCCTGCTTCGCCTCCTCGGCCGAGAGAACATTCTCAGCGGCCCTCAGGACTGGGGAAAAAAGGGCCGAAGATGCTGCTAAAATTAAAATAGAGAAATGGGGAAGCTTGGATTCAGAGTTCATAGGGAGGATGGACTAATAGCTGGAGGTTTCCAAAAAATCGTTACGGACAGATCAACGCGCGGCTGCGCGAAGACATCACATGGGGAGTTGAGGATTGAGCGAAGGATCCGGTGGATGAGGCCAGGAAGCTCAGCTCAGCGGTACGCTGCACCACTGAGGGTATTTTCGAGATTCCATGGCCAGGTTTACGCGACACAAAAGGGGTGACTAAATGCAGGTATTTACCACCGTCCCGATTGTCCCCGGTCAACGATCCAGCTACTTTCCACGTAAAGTATCGAAGGAAGAGTGAGCCAGTAAAGATCCGCCGGGCCAGTCCCGCGGCATTAAAGAAGGTAGGGCCGTCTGTCCTTAACCGCCCTTATTGGAGGTGCGTACGCACAATGAGGGCCGTTGAGGACAGATCGCCTCTACCCCAATCCCGATCAAGCCGAAGAAATAATGCCTCCCCGAACTTCTACCTTCATGCGAAGGACGCATCGCAGGGTTTGGCGGGTAGGGCGGGACCGCTGGGACCGCCGTCGCGTGGAAGATGCGGACCCAGTCTTCGATGGACGCAATCTGCTGACGTAGAATCCAACTTCTTTATCATGACAACTCCAACGGCGGGCCCAGCGGTTCCGCCCCCCTTAAAACCTTCCGACTTTGCGTCTTCGCGCCTTTGCGCGAGTTATTTCAAAAACACACCCTACCTATTTCGAACAACAGTGCTTCCCTATAGCGAGGCCCACGCAATGATCTGTCGGCCGGAAAAATAGATCATGTCAATGTGAAGAGCCAAAACTTGGCGCGGATCCAGAGGTAAATCGGGCGCTTCAGCCAGTTCGAGCCGACCTTCGATCCAGGACACCTCGCAGTCGCGCAAATCAACACGGACTCGCTGCCCAAGCGGAATCTTCCAAAGGGCTGATACACTTTGCTTCAGCTCTCCCAGCGGATCGAACTCAACCCGAGTTCCGTCGGCTGTACCGAATAATCCAAATTCCAACTGCAAAGAGTGTTCCGGATGCGGCATGATAGTTTATCGCAATGTTCGGTTAACAGATCCCACCGAGATTTAAAGACAACAGTCTCAAAACGGATCAACTCATAGGCGAAATCTCGCTGTCTCAAATACAGCCGAGGTAAATCGTTAACTGTCCTTTTTGGTCGGCCTTCCCGGCTGTTTATCAGCGTAGCATAATACGCAACTAAAAGGTTGCACTTCCTGTTTTCCGGGCAATGCTGCAACTAAAAGGTTGCATATGAATACAGATCGAATTGAAAAACGCATAGAACTCAAAGCGCCGGTCTCCCGTGTCTGGCGTGCGCTGACAAATCATCTCGAGTTCGACCAGTGGTTTCGCGTGAAAATGGAAACTCCGTTCGTTCCGGGAAAAGTCGCCCGGGGCCGCATTACGCATCCCGGATATGAGCATTTAACCTGGGAAGTGGTCGTGCAGAAAATGGAACCCGAAAAGCTCTTTTCCTTCATGTGGCATCCTTACGCCATCGATCCCAAGGTAGATTATTCGAAAGAGCCGTCGACCCTCGTCGAATTTCGGTTGGAGAAGATCGCCGATGGCACCCTGCTCATCCTAACGGAATCAGGATTCGATAAAATTCCCGCCGGCCGCCGGCCCGAAGCCTTCCGGATGAACGATCAGGGTTGGACGCAGCAAATGAAGAACATCGAATCCCATGTCGCGCAGGCGTAACACCGCCCTCGTCTCCGCCCAGCGAACCCACGCGCCTGTTTTCGCAGCTTTGGGCGACGGAACACGCTTGCAACTGATCGGAAAACTTTCTCTCGGTCAACCGCGCTCCATCTCTGAGCTGAGCGAAGACTCCAAGCTGACACGGCAAGCGATCACCAAGCATCTTCGTGTCTTGGAGAACGTCGGCCTCGTCCGCGGCGAACGTCAGGGCCGCGAGACGCTGTTTAAGTTTACGCCCGAGCCCATCGAGGAGGCCAAAAAGTACCTCGGCCTCGTATCGGAACAATGGGGACAGACCTTGGCGCGATTGAAGTCGTTCGTGGAAATGGACGCCGCCAACGAGCCGTAGGACGTTTTTTAAAAAACACGCGCAAAGGCGCCAATCAGAAAGGATCAAGGTAGGGCGGGACCGCTGGGCCCGCCGTTGGAGTTATCATGATAGAGAAGTTGAATTCTACGTAAGCAAATTGCGTTCAACGAAGAGTGGGTCTGCATCTTCCACGCGACGGCAGGCCCAGCCTGCTTTGCTAGAGCTTCGCAGGCCGCAGGCGGGGTCCCCCGCCCTACCCTCGGAATAACCGCCCGCTTGGTGCCTTTGCGCCTTCGCACAAGTTTTTCAGAATCCCTGACAACCGGGTCTACCGACCCACAGGTGCAGGCGTCTTCGCCGCGGGCACGACCGGGACTGGCGGACCCCAAGGACGCACTTCGACATCGGCGCCAAAGCGCCGCCCTGGGTGCGACTCTGCCACTTGAGCAGCCTCGTTCAGATCGTTTGCTTCTACAAAGAGAAGCGCCGTGACGGGCCACCCACCGGCTGGAGTAGCGGCAGAATTCTCCGCTCCGGGATGCGCGCTTTCGGGCGCGAGAATACGTGGATCGAGCTTGTGGCCGGCGGCGTTTTGACGCCGGGCCCACGGACCCATTTCCTCCGCGAGACGCTGCTTGTCGGCGTCGGTGCGCGGCTGGGGAGCTTGGCGAAAAATAAGGACGAATGTTTTCATGGTGGCAGTAGGTTGATTGGCAACGGAAGAAGTGCTGGCCGACTGGGCCGACAAGCTGAGCACCGGAAAAAAGGCGGCGAGCATCAGCACCAGGCGAGGCCAGCGTTTTAATGAAACGTGGGAGCGAATAAGAGCATCCATGCCTCACCTTACCACAAGGGCGCCGCGGCGAATTGGAAGAATTCGGCGTTTTATGAAGCTACACCCAACAAGGTGTCCACGGAACACACGGAAGAGCACCGAAAACGGACGAAGGCAAATACAGGGTCACCACGAAGGCTCGAAGTTCACGAAGAAAACAATACGCAGGACTCGTCGTGAAATTTTTCTTTAAGATCTTTGTGATCCTCCGTGGCTAACAAAGATTCCGTTCCTGGTTTCCCGCTTAAACGATTCCGACGCTCATCACTTATCACTCGTCACTCATCACTTCATTTGCGTCGCACGGAAGAATGCCTCGGGCGCGCTGCCGGTGGCACGGCGGAAATCGTTGATGAAATGCGATTGATCAAAGTAGCCCGCGGCGTGAGCCACCGCAGTAAAATCGGCGACGGTGTTGTGCAACCGTACCGCGCGTCGCAGTCGCACCACAGAGGCAAACTTCTTGGGCGAAACTCCGACGACCCGACGAAACCGGCGTTCGAGTGCACTCTGGCTCAAACCGATATAGCGCGTCAGGTCGTCGATTCGATGAGCCCCCGTCCTCTGCTCGAGCCAGGCGACTGCAGCGCCCACGAGCGGGTCGGGAGCTGACACCCGAATCCGAGTGAGCAGAAAATTTTCCAGCAGCCTGATGCGCCGTCCGTGGTTTTCGGCTTCGCCGAGTTGCTCGTGAAGCCGGTCGAGTTCGTCTGGGTGCCCGAGGATCTCGGCAAGATCGGCGGTCGTCCCGACAAACTCTTCCAGCGGCGGACGCAGAAAGGCCGCAGCGCCGACCGGCGTAAAAGTTGCCAATAACACCGCATGCTCGTCGCAGTGCTCGTGGGCACGCAACGTTTCGCGCAAGCCCGTGAACGCGGCTGGCGGCGCCCACTCGCGCCCGTCGAGGCGACAACCGCCCCGGAAAGAAAACGCTGCGACGGGGCCCGTATCCGGCAGATGCGTGTCGTGGTGAACGGAGGGAAATTCCACCACCATGAAACGTTGAACGAAGGGCCGCAGAGCCAGGCGGGGAGCCTGCTCAAACACTTGCAGCACACTGGACGCATTCGCCCGCATGACTTTATTGGTATTCGAGAAGCGAATTCGCGCAACTCCAGTTTGGGGAATAAGGATTAAGCAGGAAACCAGGAACCGAGGAATGCAGAAAAGACGGTTGCACCACAGAGACACGGAGGTTGGATCGGAAGAGTCTAACTCAGAAGACGAGGTGGGCCGGCGCGTCCCTGCGACGGCATTTCGCGAATTTAATATCCATCCGTGTTACGATGCCGTCGCAGGGACGCGCCGGCCCACCCTTTTACCGAATCGTCAGCGATAGGTTGCGTCCATCCGATCAAGAGCCGTCAAAAACCATGAGATCTTTGTGATCTTTTGTGGCTAAAAAATTTGGGCCTTTGAAAAAATTATGCCCATGGATACAACGGACCCACCACGATCTTTTGCGCGAGGTTTAGAGCTCCACACGAAACGCCGAAAATCAGCCGCGGATGAATTCCACAATGCGCACTTCACACACAGCGTGATCGCACCAATGGACGACGATAAATGGTCCACACAAACTCGCGTAGTTTATTCTCTCGGAAGCGTCTTTATGCCAACCGTCTCCTTGCGTGTCAGGATGGGCCGCCAGCCAGCGAAAAAATGCGAGTAACAAATCCTGCTCGTCGTCCGGCAACTTCACGAAATCCTCAACTGCCCGCTCCTCGATCGCATACCGATAGGCTGGGATCATCAGGCTTTCGACTTACGAACAGCAGCTACTTTCGCTTCGAGTTCCTCCTGCGAAACCTTATGTCCAGCATCCATCCTTTCGTGAACGGACTGAAGTCGTTTCGCTAGATCAGGAGTATCGGCCCAACGCAAAACACGCAATTGACGTTCAATCTCGGCGCGCTCTGCGGCATTCATGCGCTTCAGCTCCTCTTTGACCTCTGCAATCGACATGGGAAAACTTTAATTCAGAGAGATTGCAACGCAAGCCAACACCCGGAGGCCCAAAAATTCGGTGCGGCTCACGCCGAGTGATGAGTTACAGAATGTGACGTGTGATGTGGGGGCAGGATTGGGGATAAGCTAGAATCTAGGAGTTAGAATTTAGGAGTCAGAGGCCAAGCAGGAAGCCAAAAAAAGCGATTGAACCACAGAGGCACGGAGATTCGATCGAAAATTTTCCTATGAGATCTTTGTGATCTTTTGTGGCTGAAAATTCGGGAACCTCGGAAAAAACTTATGCCGCGCGAGGTTTCGAACTCCGCTGCGCCCTTTATGGCTTCACTTCGTCCGGGTCGACGAGGATGTGCTCGTGGCTGGGCAGGTGTTCTTGGCAGTAGGCGTGGGCGCCGGCGCATTTCGAGCAGTAGCGGAAATCTTCATTCGGGTGGGTGAGGTCCGTCTTGGCGCATACGACACAGCGGTGGAGCGGCTCTTCTTCTTTCGACCATTTCTCGGCTTGGTGAGCCATGCGCCGGCGGCCTGAGCGCATCGAAAGGAAGATATCGCGGGCAAAGAAAAGGATGAAATTTCCCACCGCAGCCAGGATGAGCAAACGCTCGGCCATGCCTCCCCGGATGAATTCATAGGCGTAGATCACCCAATTCAGCAGGGCCAGCCACTTGATCTTCACGGGGAGAACGAAGAAAATCATCAGTTGGAAATCGGGATTCAGGTAGGCAAAGGCCAGGAAAACCGAGCCGGCCAAAAAGACGTTGGTGGCGTAGGCGAACGGAAAAACAAAGGCCGCCCCCACGGTCAGCAAATAGCCGATCAGCAGGAAGACGTTGTAACGAAACGTGCCCCAATACCCTTCGAGCGCGCTGCCCATAAGATAAAACATATACCACGCAAACGCGATGAAGACGGCGCTGGCGTTGGGCGGGATTAAGACGAAGGTGACGACGCGCCAATATTCGCCGGCGATGACTTTGGCGGGGATCAGGGCGATGCGCTCGATCTGGGATGAGCCCAAGAGAGCCGTGAGGTAAAAAAATACCTGCCCGATGATCAGATAGAGTGTGATATTGCCGATGGCAAAGCGCCCGAGGGGGCGTTCAAGTTTGTCTAAGAACCGCATAGAATCGGAAGAGGATGTGGAAAGTGAGGTTCACTTCTCCACGGTTTTAAACCGTTGATCAACCCGGTTCGATAAGCGCCTCACGCAAAGGATACGACGCGGGGGCCGCGAACGCGGCAGTTGAATGTAGCAGGTTGAAAGTTGAAGGTGTCGCAGATCTGAAGCCTGGGAGACCGACAAACGGTCTGTTTCGAAAGGCTTACCTCCTTCAACTTGGTGCGGCCTGTAAGGGAAAGGTCACTTCCCTCTACTCCGGGCTGGGCCGACTCTTTCTCTTTCGTCAGCTCGCCGTTCGTGAAACCCCAGGGAAGAAAGATTAAAATAAAGAGGAAAGAGAAAGATTAATCAGACCCTATCCCAACTCCTCCGGGCGGCCGTAAGGGACAAGCTACTTTCATCTGAAAGTCCCAAGTTGAAAGTTGAAGGTTCATCGGATCGAAGCCCGACTAGCAAACTGAGAAGTCGCCCTTCAAGGGCCGCAGACGTGATCGACCGGTTTCTTTAGGTCTTGATGCAGATTTGTCGTTTTTTGACCTATCCCTTTAAGGTCCCGATGGCGACGAACTGACGAACGGCGGTAAACGCGGCGCGTTGCAATATTCCTAACCGCGAACGCAACGTTTGCGGCAAATCGAAGTGGCGTATCGCGGAGAAGCTTGAAGGGTACGCCACCCTGAGAATTGTGGGTCACCGACAAAGCATGTTGCTGGCCCGTCATCGCCGACCCTGTCGCCGGCACGTATCAACTCCAGCATTACTCTCCAACCCTTCGTGTAGAACATCGGTATCGTTATGAACTCTGCGCTCAAACCATCCTTGATTCGCCCGTCTCGCATTCGTCGGGGTGTATTTTTATTAGCTACGACTTTGCTCTGTACCTTTGCCGGCACGTCGCCGTTGTCCGGCAAAACGTCCGCCACGCCCAATGGAACGGTCCCGCCGACACCGACGGGCCTCACCGCCACCGGTGGCAATGCGGTCGTCTCGCTGAGCTGGGGTTCCAGCTCCGGCGCGACGAGCTACAAGCTGTACCGCAGAACGACGTCTGGCGGCGAAGGCACGACGCCCTACGCGTCCGGCATCACCACCACGTCGTACACCGACAACGGTGTGACGAGCGGCACGACTTACTACTACAAGGTCGCCGCGGTTAACACCGCCGGAATGTCAGCCCAGTCCTCCGAAGCGAACGCTACGCCGCTCTCTGTCACGGGCCGGGGTGCGAGCGTGCCGTACAAGCGATATGAGTCCGAGGACGGAAGTTGGGGCGGCGGCGCGGTGCTGCACTCCGACGTGAACTTCGACTACACGCAGATTGCCGCCGAAGCTTCGAATCAGCGGTACGTCGGATTGCCGACGAAGGGCTCATACGTCGAGTGGACGATTGCCCAACGCGGCGGCGGCGCCGGCGTGGATATGCGCTTCACGCTGCCTGATACCGCCAACGGTATGGGGCAGAGCGGTTCGCTGGACTGCTACGTGAACGGCACGAAGGTCCAAACGATCAACTTGTCCTCCTACTGGTCGTGGCAGTATTTCGCGATCAGCAGCGATAAGCCGCAGGATGCGCCGGTGAGTGGCGGCATCGCCACGTTCAAGTTCGATGAAATTCACTGGAAGCTGGCGACCGCGCTCAATCCGGGCGACAAGATCCGCATCCAGAAGAATAACAGCGACGCCCTGGAATACGGCGTCGACTTCCTGGAAATCGAGCCGATCCCGGCCGCCGTGGCGCAGCCTGCGAATACGTTATCCGTCGCCTCGTATGGTGCGGTCGGCGATGGCGCGACCGACAATCTCAGCGCGTTCAATGCGTGCGTGAGTGCGGCCGCCTCGCAGGGCAAGGGTGTCTATATCCCAGCCGGCACGTACAACCTGAGCAGCATGTGGGTCATCGGTTCGGTCGCGAATCCGATCGCCAACATCGCGATCGGTGGCGCCGGCATCTGGCACACGAACGTCCACTTCACCTCGCCCAACGCATCCAGCGGTGGCGTTTCGTTCCACGTTTCCGGCACGCTCGACTTCAACAACATGTACCTCAACTCGATGCTGCGGTCGCGGTACAACGAGAAAGCGCACACAAGTGTTTCATGGATAATTTCGGCACGAACTCGCACGTCCATGACTTCTGGGAAGAGCACTTCGAGTGCGGCTTCTGGGTCGCCGACTACGCCCACACGCCGGTGTGGGTGGCGGATGGCCTGCTGATCGAGAACGGACGCGTGCGCAACAACCTGGCCGACGGTATCAACTTCTGCCAGGGCACAAAGAACAGCACCGCGCAAAACTGCAGCATCCGCAACAACGGGGACGATGGACTAGCCGTCTGGCCCAGCTCGACCAACGGCGCGCCGATGGCTATCAACGATACCTTCAGCCATAATACGATTGAGAACAACTGGCGCGCCGGCGGCATCGCGTTCTTCGGCGGCTCAGGCCACAAGGCGCAGTTCAACTACGTCAAGGACTGCTTCATGGGCTCAGGCATCCGGTTGAACACCGTGTTCCCCGGGTACGACTTCGAGAACAACACCGGGATCACGTTCTCCGACACTATCATCGTCAACTGCGGCACCAGCCAGGATGTCTACAACGGCGAGCATGGCGCGATCGACCTGGAGGCGGCGAAAACGAGCATCCGGAACGTCACGTTCACGAACATGGATATCATCGACTCCCAGCGTGACGCTGTGCAGATGGGCGACAATGCCGGCCTTACGAACATCGTGTTCAACCGCACGAACATCAACGGTACGGGCCTCGACGGGAAGACCACATCCCGGCTCTCGGGCGCCCACCTCGGTGCGGCCATCTACAGCTACACGAACAACGGTTCGGTGACGTTCAATACGCTCCACACGAGCAATATTGCGTACGCCGGGACGAACTTCATCCAGTCCGGATTCAACCTGATCGTGAATCCGTAATGGCTTCGGCGCCGCCGCGGACGCGGCAGTCGAAAGCGAAAGGTTGAAAGTTGAAGGGTCCCAGAGGGTCAGGTCCGACTGGCACTTAAGAAGGGCTATCGTTAGCTTGGCCTTGATGGGAGCGCAGGCCGCTGGCCTGCAAGGTTTAAGATGCAGGCCAGCGGCCTGCGCTCCCAAAAACGCTATTCTTACGTCACGCTAACTAAGTGCCATTCGGACCTGACCATCTGGCTCGGCTCCCTCAAACTATGAGCTACGAAAGATCACAGAGATCACAGAATTTTTTCTTTGAGATCTTTGTGTTCTTTTGTGGCTAAAATCCGGCCTTGCCCGCGCTTACAGCCGCTCCGCCGCTGTAAGCCTTCGACTTCGTCATTTGGCACTTTTGGAAGTCATAGGCTTACAACCGCCACGCTGGGATCGGCGTCAATCGCCGATCCTCCGATTTGCGCATTTTTGCGGCCCAACCACTCCGATCAGACGGTCTCAGCCCCTTCGTGATCCTCGCGTCCCTGGTAGTGAAACTCGTCACTTTAGCAGCGGCTCTATCGTTGTAAGGCGTGAGTATTTAAACGCGCTAAATTTAAATAGTGTAGCCTTACAAAAGTCCGCTCGGCGCCCGGCGCGCCTCGGGTTCGGTTCACCGTTCGTAGTCCTGTCCCGTGCACATTTCAGAGCCACCTCTGATCTTGAATCTTTCTTCCTTGTCACATCGTAGCCCCAGCGAAGGCGGAAACCCGCGTCCGGAGCCTGATTTTAAACCACATCCCGCACGTGTGGGGCAGGGACTCACAGAAGCCCGGATCAGCTCGGACGAGTGAATCCATTCGTGTCGATTCGTGTTATTCGTGGACCCAGGCTGATCTTGAATCGGTTGCCCTCCCTCCCCTTATCTGCGAATCCGCATGTTTTTCAGACCGCAACCTCACAAGACCCGTTTCATAAACCAGAAATGATCAAAACTACGGCTATAACCGTAGATTTAACTGAATTACGGCTATAGCCGTAATTTTCTTCTATATCAAAATGACGGCTGCAGCCATGGTTCGACCGCCAACTACGGTTATAGCCGTAGTTTTTTGCCTCCGAGAGTTGATTCTAAAGGAGCCGAGCCAGAAGGTCAGGTCCTGATTCGCGGATTTTTCAGAGGTGAGAAAGATCGAATCGAGGAATCAGGACCTAACCCTCTGGCTCGGCCCTACGCATGTCATCTGTCGTCCCTTTTAACCTTCTCGGAGACCCATTGAGTTTAACTGCTCCTAGCGCGCGACGGCGGCAGGTTGGAAGGACGTTTATTTGACCCGTCCCTTTAAGGATCCTTACCCGGAAGCCTTGCATTTTGTAGATTTCTAGAAATTACGATAAGCGCTTATGAAGTATACGCGCGGGGTTCTCTTTTTCATTGTTCGCTTCTGGGTCTCGGGTGTCTTTGGCCAGACTTCGGGTCCCACTATCGTGACCCAGCCCATGGACGTTTCGATCGTCCAAGGCGGCACCATCTCGCTTTCGGTGACCGCAACGGCATCTTCGGCGATCAGCTATCAATGGCGGATCGGTGGAACGCCCATTCTAGGAGCGACGTCAGCCACCTACACTATCAATAATGCACACCCCCTAGACGGAGGGTATTACTCGGTGGTGGTTGCGGCGGGTGGCATATTGGTCACCAGCTCAGCGGCTTTGGTTGTCGTGTGGGCGCCTCCCGTCATCACTTCGGCATTCCCGAGTAACTTCCTTATGGTAGCCGGACAAACCTATCCAAGCTCCGGTGGCGGAGGCAGCCCCACACTGTCTTTATCGTCTACGGGTTCGGTTCCATTAACCGTTCAATGGTACAAGGGTGGATCTCCCTTGGGGACAGCCACAACAAGCTATAATCCAGGCTTCATAGCCTATAATTTTTTACCGGCCAAGGCGAGTGATGCTGGAGATTATTCCGTCGCTTTAACGAACCAAGTCGGCTCGGTGACGAGCAGCGTATGCCACGTAAGTGTAGTCGATCCGTTAGTGATTGTCACCCAACCTGTCTCTACGACGGTTCTGCCTGGAGCGACGGCTACACTTTCGGTCGTCGCGACCGGCCCAGGGCCGATTTCGTATCAATGGTATGGTTACTATGGAGCAATCGCGGGTGCTACTAGCAGTGTATTATCCTTCCCCAATCTCCAACCAGGCATTCCGCAGAACTATTACGTTAAGGTCACTAATCCTTATCAACAGATCAGCAGTAACACAGTTTCCTTAGCTGCCCAGGCTGCGCCAGTAATTACTCAACAACCTCCTTCGACTCTTACGGTGGTAAATAACAGCAACTACGCCCGCAATACTTTGAAGGTTTTATATACCGGCAGTCCTATGTTCAACATTCAGTGGTACAAAAATGGTCTGCCCATTTCCAGTCCGGGTGGAACCGGAACCACCAACGGCCTCGAAACGGACTACTATTGGTTTTCCCTCACTTACGCCGATGCAGGAGACTATTCGGTCACCATTTCCAATGAGTCTGGTTCTGTCACAAGTAACGTCTCTCATGTCAGCGTAATTGCTCCGTTGGCCATTACCCAGCAACCCGCGACTCAAACAGCACCCGTGGGCTCCACTATATTCCTATCCGTCGTAACCAACGCTGGAGTGTCTCCCTTAACCTATCAATGGTATCGATGGCCTGACATCATTGCAGGAGAGACCTCAGCGACATTGACACTCTCCAAGCTCCAGCCATCGCAAAACGGATCTTATTACGTCACGGTTCGGGATGAAGTGCAGAGTGTGACAAGCGATTGGGCGGACATAAAAGTAGGGGCCGGAGCGACGGCACCCGCTTTTACGTTACAACCGTCAGGGGTAACAGTAAATCCAGGTGTTTCGGTCGAGCTTTCTTCTGTCGCCAGCGGCAATCCGAATCCTACCTTCCAGTGGTACAAAAACGGCAAGTTGATTTCAGGTGCAACCTCGCGGTTACTAGACTTCGCAAGCATCCAATTTACCGATACAGGCGACTACACCGTAGTGGCGACCAATTCTGCCGGATCGGTAACGAGTCAGATCGCTCATATCGCAGTTGTTGAGGCACCGAGTTCCCGCGTAATTGCGCTTTCCACTCGGGCGTATGCCGGAGCGGGAGATGATACGCTGATCACCGGATTCGCGATTGCCGGAGCGCAGCCAAAGAAAGTTCTTATTCGCGCCGTGGGGCCGACCTTGGCCACGTTTGGTATTTCGAACACAATGAACGACCCGCAAGTCCAGGTGTTGAACAGCACCAACCAAGTTGTTGCAGCCAATGACAATTGGGGTGCATCGAGCAATCTGGCTGAATTGACGGCCGCGATGCAGTCAACCGGGGTGTTTGCGTTGCAGGCGAACAGCAAAGACGCTGCTTTGGTGACCACGCTGTCTCCCGGAAATTACACGGCCATGCTGACCAGCAGTGATGGCGGCAACGGAAACGCAATCGCAGAAATCTATGAAGCGGACGGAAAGGGCTCGACCAAGTTGGTAGCGATCTCGAGCCGAGCGAAAATTACAAGTACAGGGAACAGTGCGACGGCTGGCTTGGTCGTTTCCGGTTCAGCCGCGAAGAAATTACTCATCCGCGCGGTAGGCCCTGCCTTGTCCAAGTATGGAGTAGTCAACGCGCTGGCAAATCCGAAGCTTACATTAAAGGACAGCGAACAGCAAATTGTAGCGACCAACATCGGATGGCAGACGAATTCGAATGGGTCGAACTTAGCGAACGCAGCAGCTTCATCAGGCGCCGCGCCCCTTCAGGATGGCAGTAAGGACTCCGCTTTGTTGGTCACCTTACAACCTGGGTTGTACACCGCGATCGCAGAAAGCACAGATGGCGGCACGGGCGTCGTTCTAATCGAGGTCTACGAAGTACCATAGAGCTCCGTCCTTCAAGGGACAGGTTAGTTTTGTCTGTGCTTTTAACCTTCTGGTGGACGGTTTTTAAGATCTCAAAATTTCATAAGTCTTCGCACGTAAACTGCTCGATCTTAAAGGCGACTCCACTTCGAACGTAGAAGAGTTCTGCTTCCAATCCAATCAGATCATGGGCACCTTCAGATCCTCGCTTGCTGATTCCGCCGGCCACTCCGACGTTTTCTTATCCACGGATCTGAAAAAAAGGGGTCATGCTGTCTTTTTCAGGTTTTTATACTGCTCAGGATATGCGTGGTGGATGCAGGTTCTCGTGCAGAAAGTCCCAATCGTCCATCGATCAATAAAGTACACAATACAGCGTGACCCCTTTTTTTTCATGCTTCGAGGGCGGCTGAGTGGTGTCCGCCTTGAGCGTGCGGTGCATCCTCTCATGCGAGCCGTTAAGTTGAGGCGAGGCCGGCCGGATGAACTCGACACG
>WNFI01098687.1_pt1 | contig 22883 bp, 16 predicted proteins | sample 5400471 | NCBI WGS metagenome assembly WNFI01 (sample SAMN13153348, study PRJNA577476) | soil metagenome | isolation source: 100 cm saprolite on Douglas fir-dominated hillslope | place: USA:California | collected 2013-09-17
ATGCAGCAGGAGCTCCTGGCGAAATTGGCGAAGGCCGACTCAAAATACAAACACTAAACCATGCAGAAGGCCTTATCAACCAGAGGGTTAGGGAAGGGATCTTGAACTGATGCGAACGATCATCGTTGGATTCGACTCGTTCGATCCTGTCCGGTTTGAAGCATTGTCCCGCGCCGGGCGAATGCCCAATTTGGCCAAGTTTGCAGGGCCGGCAGGTTATTCCCGCCTTGAGGTCGCATCACCTCCACAGACCGAGGTATCCTGGACAAGCATCGCCACAGGTGTCGACCCCGGGTCGCATGGGATCTTCGACTTTGTTCAGCGTGACCCGGCCACATACCTTCCTTATATTTCCATTTTACCGACCAAACAAACCGCGCTCGGACAGCAGTTTCAGCCTCCGTATACAACAAAAACACTTTTCCATGAAGCTGCACTGATGGGTTTCCCGGCTACGGCGCTGTGGTGGCCGGCGCTCTTCCCGGCGCGGCCTGAAATTCCGGTTGCAACCCTGCCGGGTCTGGGCACGCCGGACATCCGCGGACAGCTGGGAGTCGGCACGTATCTTACGACGGAGCCGAAAGAAATGAAGAAGGTCAGAGCCCGGCCTTTGGAGAAGCAGGGCAAGGACCGCTATAGCGCCTCGCTGGAGGGACCCCAGATGAAGACCCGGGACGGCCTGCAGGCCGCTACCATCCCCGTCACTCTCGAAATTCATGACAGCTCCTCAGCCAGCTTGACGATCGCGGATCAGAAAATTGCCCTGACGATCGGCGTCTGGAGCGGGGTGCTCGAATTGAAATTCAAGGCCGGTTTTGCCTTTTCGGTTCATGCAATCACGCAAGTGATTCTCACCCGGACCGGCGGCGGGGTCGCGCTGTACTTTCTGCCGCTCCAGATCCATCCCCTCCACGCGCTCTGGCACTATGGCACTCCGCCGTCGCTTGTCAAAGACGCCTGGAAAAGTGCCGGACCATTCCTGACGCTGGGCTGGCCCCAGGATACCAATGCGCTGGAAGAAGGCTGCATTACCGATGAACAATTTCTGAGCCTGTGCGAGTCGATATTTGCCTCGCGGAAGAAGATCTTCTTCCATCAATTAGAAGGATTCCATGAGGGGGTCCTGGGGGCGATCTTCGACTGCCTGGACCGTGTCCAGCATATGTTCCTGGCTACCCGCCCGGATCTTGTCGACGCTTGGTATCGCAAGCTAGATGAATTCATCGGGGAGGTCCAATCCAAGATCGATCAACTGGGGCTTGAGAAATATCGCCTGTTGATCCTCTCCGATCACGGATTCCAAACCTTTGAACATAAGGTTCACCTGAATCGCTGGCTGGAGGCAGAAGCTTACCTGGTACGGTCGAACCGATCTGATCCAGCAGATCTCAAGAATGTAGACTGGGAAAAAACGAACGCCTATGCCCTCGGACTGAACCAAGGCAGACAGGTGATCAGCCGCGTGCTGCTCAAGCATGAAGCCTTTCGAGGTCCTTACGCTCCCCTGGGGCCCGATCTCGTCGTCGGATACGCACCTGGCTTTCGGGCTTCCTCCGAGACTGGTCTCGGAGGCTCTGGCTCGAGTTTGATCGAGGCCAATGGAGACCATTGGGGTGCCGATCATTGTATCGATGCGCTGCAGGTGCCGGCCGTCCTTTTTGCGAACCGCGACCTCAGCACGATACCTTCACTCTCATTCAGAGATGTCCCGTTTCTCGCCCTCGGCAAACACCTGGACTCGTCCTACATCAAGCCACCCTCCGTGACGGGACACGCCGGGCAAAAAGATCTGGAGGAGCGGCTGCGTGGCCTTGGCTATCTTTAAGCGAATCCCGCCGTGGGGGCGGGGGCTTCAGGTCTACGCGGTCGGTGCGGTTGTGGTCTACAGTTGGACCCTCCTGTGGTTTTTCTGGAAGCTTCCCAGCCTGATCGACTTCCTCAACCTGGGTGAGATCCTCTCCGCCTTCGCTTACCTGCTCACTGTGAACTTTGTGGAAAGCCTGCTGGTTCTCGTCGCACCCCTGCTCTTGAGCCTGATCCTGCCTCAGAAATGGTTTTGTGACCAATTCATCGCCCGTGGTGCCGGGCTGGTACTCGCCGTGACAGGGTATTTGATCATCCTGGCCTTCCAATTTCAGACCATCAATGGCTATCCAGACATTTTTTTGAAAACCTGGTCGGTGGCCTTCGCCGCTGCTCTGATCGCGGTGATCGTTTTTCTCGTCGGAAGATTTGTGGTTTTGCGAAACGCGCTCGAGGCCCTGGCCGATCGGACAACGATCTTTTTGTATCTAACGATTCCCCTGAGCCTGATCGCCCTGCTGGCGGTCGGGATCCGGCAGGTGATCTAGGCCGCTCGGTAGGCCCCTCGGAATGAAAGCCTCACAAACGGAGAAACTCCCGGCATGATCGTGGTCTCCGGCCTGCCGCGCTCGGGTACTTCCCTGATGATGAAAATGCTCCAGGCAGGCGGGTTACGACTCGTCACGGACTCCCGTCGTGCCGCCGACGTAGATAATCCAGATGGTTACTTCGAGGATGAGAGGGTGAAGCTCCTTGCTTCGGGAGAATCAGGGTGGCTTGCAGATCACTCCGGTCAAGCCGTCAAGATCATCTCCGCCCTCCTGGAGTACCTGCCGCCGCGGCATCAGTATAAGATCCTGTTTATGGAAAGAGAGATCGATGAGATCTTGCAATCACAAAATAAAATGCTCCGGCGAAGAGGGGAAACTTCAACCCTGAGCGACACGGCAATGAAGGAAGAATTCATCCAGCATCTTTCCGCGCTCAAATTCTGGCTGGCGCGGCAACCGAATGTGCAGGTGCTGTACATCAACTACAACAAAATGGTTGTAGACTCCGACAGTTTCTGCAGGGCGATCGCTGACTTTATTGAGCTTCCGCTGGATCTTGAGAAAATGCGCTCGGTACCAGATCAGAAACTGTACCGGAATCGAAGCACTCCGGAGAAACATCGGTAATTCGCCAAGTCATCGTTCAGTCGATTTGGTGCACTCCGGTTAGTGCGCCGAGTCCAGGGAAGCGAAAAACTTCCCGGTCAGGAGATCATCAGATGAGTATCAAAGGCCGCGACCAGAAACAGACCGATCTGCCGCCCGATCTGTCCCAACCCGCGCAGCGGGCGCTGGCAGGTGCCGGTATCCGGCGACTGAGCCAGCTCGCCCGACTGCATGGTATCGGTCCAAAATCCATCAAACAGCTTCGCGAGGCATTACGGGCTCAGGGATTATCCTTCGCGAGAAATCAGAAGTAAATCGGGATTGCTTCAGCTCTCGCAGCAGTGCGGGCTGAGATTTCAGATCGCCAGCCTCTCACTGCAAATTCGGTTTCGACCGGATCGCGGCCGCCACCCGCGCCGAAAGAGTGTAGAATCCCAGATTGAAGCACATTCCAGGTCCTACAAATGGAGCGCATCGGTCATGAACTTCAGCGAGTACCAGCAGAGGGCAAAAGAGACCGCCAAATATCCGGTCGTTGGGCACGCCGTCATCTATCCCACCCTGGGCCTGACGAATGAGGCTGGTGAAGTCGCGGGCAAGATCAAGAAGATCTTTCGCGATAAAGACGGCATGATCGGTCAGACCGACCGCGAAGCGCTGCAAGCGGAACTCGGAGATGTGTTATGGTATGTGGCACAAGTTGCCACCGAGCTCGAGCTTTCCATGGACGAGATCGCCGAACGGAACATTCAAAAACTCCTGGACCGCCTGGAACGGGGTAAGATCCACGGAGACGGTGATAATCGATAGAAAGTCCTCCTGGAATTTCATTTTTGCAAATTATGCCTGAAATCAAACCTTGTTTGCAAACTCTAATCATTTTCATACACAGACTCTCCTGTCTTTTTGGTAAAATCAGCACTGACCCATTCCTATGAGTTCGGGTCGAGGAGATTTTATGGCCGGCATGGAACGATTTACCCAGCGCGCACGACGCGTGCTCACTCTGGCACATACAGAGGCTGAGAACGCCCGTCAGAACAGCATCGGCACCGAACACCTGCTGCTGGGCCTGATGGAAGAAGAGGGTGGAGTGGCAGGCCGGGTGCTGCGCGAATTGGGATTGGAATCAACAAGAGTACGTGAAATTATTGAACGTGTGAGTGTGGAGAGTCGGCACACGGACGGAAAGATCGAACTCGCCCCCGATACACAACAGGTACTTGAATATGCGGTGGATGAGGCACGCCGCCTCGGCCACCACTACATCGGCACCGAGCATATTCTGCTCGGTTTGGTGCGCGTGGACGGCACCGCCATGGAAGTACTTCGCCGGCTGGGTGTGACCGCGGACCAGATCCGCCGACAGACACGCCGGGTATTGAATGAGACATCCTCCTCCGCCCCGGCCCCGACCGGGGTACCGCAACCGGCGCGCAGCGCCGCCGCTGGCCCAAAGACCCCTCTGGTGGATCAATTAGCCTCGGACCTCACGACCATGGCGGAGGAAAAGAAACTGGATCCCGTCATCGGCCGGCAGATGGAGATCGAGCGCGTGATCCAAATCCTTGCCCGGCGCACCAAGAATAACCCCGCCCTGATCGGGGAACCCGGTGTGGGGAAAACCGCAATCGTGGAAGGCCTCGCCCAACGGATCGTGGAAGGCGACGTCCCGGCTCCTCTCATGAATAAGCGCGTGCTTCAACTGGATGTGGGCTCACTGGTCGCCGGCACCATGTACCGCGGTCAATTCGAAGAAAGGCTTAAGCGCGTCATCGATGAGCTCAAGCAATCCGGGGCGATTCTATTCATTGATGAGGTCCACATGCTGGTGGGTGCAGGCGCCGCCGGTTCATCCGTGGATGCAGCCAACATTCTGAAACCCGCACTCTCCCGTGGTGAACTCCAGGTGATCGGTGCCACTACGTTGGACGAATACAGAAAGCATATTGAGACAGACGCAGCTTTGGAGCGCCGCTTCCAACCCGTTCAGGTGGATGAGCCCACCGAGGAAGAAACGATCGAGATCCTCAAGGGCATCCGCTCGGCATATGAAGAACATCATCATCTGGTGATCTCGGATGAGGCCCTGGAAGCAGCCACGCGGCTGTCCTCCCGCTACGTAACCGAACGTTTCCTGCCCGATAAAGCCATCGACCTGATCGACGAGTCGTCCTCGCGTGTCAGAATGTACAAGAGCCCGGCAGCCAAAGAAGCGAAGGGTCTCTTCAGCGCGCTTCGGACCGCACGCCAAAATCGATCGCTCGCGCAGGAAGAGGGCAATTCAGACGACATCAAGGAATGGGAAGAGCGCGAGACGGATCTGGGCGAACAGATCGAACGCCTGCGCTCCGGTTGGGATCGTGCAAAGAGTCCGGTCGTGACCGCTGAAGACATTGCGGAAGTGGTCTCGATGTGGACCGGAGTTCCGCTCATGCAGCTGGCGGAAGAAGAAAGTCAGCGCCTGCTGAAGATGGAAGAGGAACTTCAGAAGGCCATCATTGGTCAAGAAGATGCCATTCTGGCCATCTCCCGTGCGGTGCGGCGGGCCCGCGCCGGGTTGAAAGACCCCAAGCGCCCTATTGGTTCCTTCATGTTCCTTGGCCCAACCGGTGTCGGCAAGACAGAATTGACCAAGGCGCTTGCCAAGTTCATGTTTGGCAGCGAAGACGCCGCCATCCAACTGGATATGTCCGAATTCATGGAGCGTCATACGGCTTCGCGACTGGTTGGGGCGCCTCCTGGATATGTCGGTTACGAGGATGCCGGCCAGCTCACCGAAGCGCTGCGCCGTCGCCCCTACTCGATCGTGGTATTCGACGAGATTGAGAAGGCGCATCCGGAAGTGCATAACATGCTCCTCCAGATCATGGAAGAGGGACACCTCTCGGATGCCAAGGGGCGCAAGGTCGACTTCCGGAACGCGATCATCGTGATGACCTCGAACATCGGCGCGGACCTGATCAAGAAACAGACCGGGTTGGGCTTTCAATTGAAGCGCGATGAGGCATCTGAAGAGAGACTGAGCGCAACTCCTGCTGCGCTCTCGACACTGGCTGAAGAAGGCTATGACGCCGAGTTTGGCGCGCGGCCGCTGCGGCGCGTGATCCAACAAAAGGTCGAGGATGTGCTCTCCGACCGCGTTCTGGCCGGTGATTTCAATGATGGCGATGCCATCCTGGTGGATGTCGACGCCGATGGTGCCATGGTGCTGACCCGAGTGCAGGAAGTCGAGGCGGCCCCCAGCCTCTGATCTGGCTGGGAAGGCGGAAAACGAATTGGAAGGGGCGGACGAGGGTCCGCCCCTCAATTTTTGTAATCATTTCTTAATGATGTTTTTGCCCGCTGAGGTTGTCTACTCTGCAGAAAGGAAATCGAGCATGAACACTCAATTGGAAACCGCAACACTGGCAGGAGGCTGCTTCTGGTGTCTGGAAGCGGTCTTTGATGAACTGAAGGGAGTGGAGTCGGTCGAGTCGGGGTATACCGGCGGGACCGTGCCCACACCCAGCTACCGGGCGGTCTGCACCGGTACGACCGGCCATGCCGAGGCGGTAGAGATCCGCTTTAATCCGGCGGTTCTGACCTACACCGACCTGCTGAAGGGCTTCTTCACGATCCACGACCCAACCACCCTCAACCGCCAGGGAGCCGACGCCGGCACCCAGTATCGATCAGCTATTTTCTATCACGACGATGAGCAGAAGAGGATCGCCCAGGAAGTGATTGCGTCGATCACCGCCGAAAAGCTGTGGGACCATCCGATTGTTACGGAGGTGACCAAGCTGGATAAGTTTTATCAGGCTGAGGATTATCACCGGGAATATTTTGCAAACAATCCCTATCAGCCATACTGCATGGCGGTCGTGGCTCCAAAGGTAATTAAATTTCGCAAACATTTTGTCGATCGGCTGAAGAAGCAGCCTGCCTAAGGCTCCTTCGAGTTTCCGTGTTACGATTAGGTCGGAACGATCAGTTCCGGCCTAAAATATTTAATGCTTAGCCCAATGTCCCCGCGCTCCCCCCTTCCTGCTGCTCCGACCTTCTGGGTCCGGAATATTCCGATCTATGGAGATGCGATTCTCGCACCCATGGACGGCTATTCCGACTGGCCCTTCCGGTCCCTGTGCCGAAGCCTTGGCTCCGCCATGAGTTACACCGAGTTCGTCCAGGTCGAGAAGATCCTGAGCCGCTCGAATCAACCCAAATCGAAATTACATTATGAGGCCGCGGAACGACCGGTGGTCTTTCAGATCTACGGCGACGAACCAGACCTGATCCTGAAAGCCGCGCTGCAGATCCAGGAAATGGGTCCAGACATCATCGATATCAATATGGGCTGTCCGGCAAAAAGTGTCGCCAGCCGCGGGGCCGGCGTGGGAATGATGCGTACCCCGCTCAAGGTCGCGCACATGTTCCGGAATCTAAGCAGGGCGCTGCGCGTGCCGGTCACCGGCAAGATCCGCCTGGGGTGGGAGGATTTTCGCAGTTACAAGCTGATCGCACGGATCGTGGAGGAGAATGGCGGTTCCTTGATCGCCATTCATGGCCGCAGCAAGGAACAGAACTATGGCGGCCAGGCGGATTGGGATGCCATTGCCGAAGTCCGCGCCTCGGTCAGCATCCCGGTCATCGGCAATGGAGATGTCCGGACCGTGGCGGATATCCAACGATTGAAGGATCATACGGGTTGCGATGCGGTGATGATCGGACGGGCGGCGATCGCCAATCCATGGATCTTCTCCGGCCAGGCCCGGGAGGAAGTTGCAGTAGAAGACGTACAACGGACGATGCAAGAGCATCTCAACCGAAACATCAAATTCTACGGTGCCGAGGATGGGCAGAGACTTTTCCGCAAACATGCAGTCCAGTACTTGATGCTGAAGACCCTTTCCAGGGAAGAACGCAAAGACATCCTCAGGTCCCGCCCCGCCGAGGAATTTCAAGCACTTCTCAATCAGATGTATTCCACCGTCCGGGTTTGAAGCGGGGACCGCAGGGTCCGAATTCAATCCAGGAACCCGTGACCGGCGCGAACAAGGGGAAACTATCGAATGCGACAAATTTTGTTGTCGAAATCCCCAATCCAATAGGCTGGTATGGCAAAGCCCGCAATATTTACGATCGACGACGACCCGATGGTATTGAAAGCGGTGGAACGCGACCTGAGGGCGCGCTACGGTAAAGAATACCGGATCGTATCCATTAATTTGGGGACGACGGCGCTGGAGTATCTCAAGAAGATGAAGCTCCGAAACGAGGCAGTCGCGGTTTTCCTCGTAGACCAGAGAATGCCTCAGATGAGCGGTGTGGAATTCCTGGCCCAGGCGATCCCTCTCTTTCCCGACGCGAAGCGGCTGCTGCTGACTGCCTACGCCGACACGGATGCAGCCATCGCCTCCATCAACCAGGTCGGATTGGATTATTACCTGATGAAACCCTGGCATCCTCCGGAGGAGAGACTCTATCCGATCCTGGATGAACAGCTGGAGGATTGGAAGATTCATGCGCGGCTTCCCTTCGACGGCATCCGGATTGTCAGTGCCTTATGGTCCAATTCGGGTCATGAACTCAAGGAATTTTTAACCCGCCAGCAGATCCCCTATCAATGGCTGGATATCGATAAGGACCAGGGCGCGGTGCAATTACTCGAAGGATCCGGTGAGGCATTGTCCAGTATTCCTGTGATCTTCTTTCCCGATGGAACCACCCTCGTCCAACCCGACCTCAAGCAGCTGGCCGATAAAGTCGGTCTGCAAACCCTGGCGGGTTTGCCATTCTATGATCTGGTGGTCATTGGCAGCGGTCCCGCGGGGCTTGCCACGGCAGTCTATGCGGCCTCGGACGGGCTACGCTGTCTTGTGATCGAGAGGCAGGCACCCGGAGGGCAGGCCGGCAGCAGTCCACGGATCGAGAATTATTTGGGGTTTCCCAACGGCATTTCGGGCGATGATCTGACTCGCCGGGCAACCACCCAGGCGAAACGATTCGGGGCAGAGATTCTGTCTGCTCAGGAGGCTGTGAAAATCTCATTGCGCGGTCCATATAAGATCGTCGGGCTGCGCGATGGGACTGAAATTTCCTGCCACGGAGGCCGCGAATTATAAAGACCAGGACGTATTTGTGGTGGGCGGTGCCAATTCTGCCTTCCAGGGAGCGTTGTATCTGAGCCGCTATGCGCGGAAGGTCACGGTCCTCATCCGCTCTTCTGAGGCAACCGCCTCGAAATATTTGATCGATGCTCTCCATGAAAACAAGAGGATCGAAATTCTGATGGGCACCGAACTGCTCGAGGTGCACGGAACAGGCGGCGTCGAGGAAATTGTGGTTCGGAACAACCAGGGCGGTGCACCTAGCACCTTGAAGGGCTCTGCAATATTCGTTTTCATCGGGGTGCGACCTGCGAGCGACTGGATCGCCGATCTGATCCAACGCGACGAAAAGGGCTATATTCTGACCGGTGCCGACCTGGTGAAGGATGGGAAGCGTCCGGCCGGTTGGACTCTCGAACGGGATCCATACCTGCTGGAAACCAGCGTTCCCGGCATCTTTGCAGCAGGCGATGTTCGATTTGGCACAAATCACCGGGTCGCCTCGGCCGTCGGCGAGGGATCAATCGCCCATGCGCTGATCCGGCAATATCTGCACAGCCTGTGAACCTCAATGATCTCCGAAGATCGGCCTTGTTCGCCGGACTCTCCGACACCGAATTGGAGCAGTTGGTCGGACAGGCGCAAACCGTAGTGGTGCGTGCGGGGGAAGTTCTCATGGAACAGGGCGCCCCAGGTGACACCGCCTTTATTGTTCTGGATGGTCAGTTCGAAGTCCGTAAACAGATCGGGCAATCCACGATCAAGATCGATGTCCGCAAACCGGGGGAGGTGCTGGGGGAAATGGCCCTGCTGAACCAGGCGCCGCGTTCCGCGACCGTCCGAGCTCAGCGCGACAGCCATGTTCTGAGCATTCCCCAGAAGGCGTTCGACGATCTATTATCGACCAACACGACCGCGATTCGAGCCATACTGCACGCGGTGATCTCGCGCCTGACCCAGAACGAAGCCCTGCTCCATCAGCAGGAAAAAATGGCGGCACTGGGAACTCTGAGTGCCGGGCTGGCTCATGAATTGAACAACCCTGCTGCTGCAGCCGAGCGCAGCGCCTCGGCCCTGCAGCAGGTGATCTCAGACTGGCAAGGACTGACCAACGAACTGGACGCGATCACGATCAACAACGATCAGGCGGAATGGATCAGGAACCTGAGAGGCGAGATACTCTCACGCCTCGGATCTCCTCTCAAACTTGATTCCCTTGATCGCATCGACCGGGCCGAAGAACTGCAAGCCTGGCTTGAAGAGCGGGAGGTCAAACAATCCTGGGAGCTGGCACCCGCCATGGTCTCATACGGATGGGATCCCGCTGCCCTGGAGAAGATCCGGGCGGAGGCGGCCCGCTTTCCCCAGAAAGATGCCAGCAACCTCATTTTTCAATGGTTGGGTGCTGGCTCCCAGATGATGTCGCTCCTGGCTGAGGTTTTGGAAGCGACCGGCCGGATCGCACAGATCGTGCGGGCGGTAAAATCCTACACCTACCTGGACCAGGCCCCTCTCCAGGAGGTGGATATCCACGAAGGACTGGAGAACACTCTGTTGATCCTGCAGCATAAGACCCGCCAGGGCATCATCATCAAGCGCCAGTATTCATCTTCCCTTCCGCGTATCGAAGCATATGCCAGCGAATTGAACCAGGTCTGGACCAATATTCTTGACAATGCCATCGATGCGATGCATGGCAAAGGTGAGATCAGTCTGCATACCTATCTTCAGGACGATCAGGTCGTAATCGACATCAGCGATAATGGACCGGGGATCCCACCAGATATTCAGCAGCGCATTTTCGAGCCGTTCTTTACGACGAAGCCCCCGGGTCTCGGAACCGGGCTCGGCCTGCATATCTCAAACGACATCGTGGCAAACCGGCATCACGGCCAGATCAAGGTTTTCTCCAAACCGGGAGAGACACTCTTCCGAACGATCCTGCCGCGCCGAATACAGGGAGCCCAAAATGGATGATGTTTTACTCACAAAGATACTACGCTCCACCCACACGATTGCGAGCGTCGGGCTTTCCTCCAACCCGTCTAAAGAGAGCTATCAGATCGTGGCCTATCTGAAAAGCCATGGCTACCGGATCATTCCGGTGAACCCGACAGCGGTTGAGATCCTGGGAGAAAAAGCGTATCCTGATCTGAGTTCGATTGGCCAAAAGATCGACGTGGTCCAGGTTTTTCGCCCTTCAGAAGATGTGCCTCCAGTCGTCAAAGACGCGATTCAGATCGGGGCAAAGGTTGTCTGGATGCAGGTTGGGATCTCAAATGCAGAGGCCGCGAAGACTGCTGAAGAGGCCGGATTGGAGGTTGTGATGGACCACTGCATGCGGGCAGAACACCGCAGATTGATTGGGGCCTAACCGAATACAAGCCTCCACTCAGGGTGGTAGTTGTATTTGCGCACTTGCCGGCCAATTTTGAGGATGATTACAGGCGGCCGAGCGTCTGGGGCCTACCCCTGCCACTTAGTGAAGCAGCTCTGAGAGAACGCCTAAGATGCCGACGATCAGCAGCAGAACACCGATGATCAAACGAAAGGGATCCAACGCTGAACCGAGGCGGGCCAGCGCCCTGCCGATGGAGGGGATTGCACCCAGGCCGGCGGCTGCCAGAATGAGCCCGCCAAGTATTAGCAAAATCCCGACCAAGCTAAGTAAATCGAGCAAGCCCACAACGATGGCGATCACGCCGAGTACCAGCTCGAATTGACTTAGCCAGCGCGCAAATCTCTCCAATGTGGGACCGATCCCCGGCACGCCGCCCAATACTCCGGTCAGCAGGATCAAACCCGTTAGAATGGCAACGACGCTAGTCAGCATATTCGTATTCCTTTCGCGAGGGTAAGGTTCTTGAATCAAATTCCTTGATCAGATGTCGTTGAAGGATCACGGAGTATTGAGAACAGCATTCGCCGCGATTCTCTGGACGGTTGTCGCCGTCTCCTGCGGCAGGTCCCCTAGAAATGTTGATCCAACCGGACTCTGGCGGAAGATCACAGCGTAGAAAACACAGGCCGCCAGATACGTTCCCTGCACGGTCGGATGACTGCCATCAGCCTGCCAAAGATCCAAGGGAGGATTTTGCCGGGTCGCCGTCCACCACGCCTGCCCTACCGGCGCAGCTGGCAGGTTTTGTTCCTCGGCGATCAAAAGATAGCCCTGATCGATCTGAGCCTGCATCGCCTCATAGGATTTTAATCCGTTTTCAGGCCAGCCATCCCGGTGGGCCCAGGTAATAAAAAGCATTGGCGTTGCACCTGCTGCCCTGATCTGGCCGGCCAGCGATCGCACGGCTGGATACATTGCCTGGGTTCGGGATTGAGGCAGGGATGGGATCTCACTTTGCTCCTGCAAGACCACGAAGTTCCATTTTGATGACCTGATCGCAGCGAATGTATCGGCGGAGGACGCGTGCTGAGCAAGGGTCCAGCCGCCGGTTGCAGCCATGCCTGTCTCGACAGGGTGTCCCCCAGATACTGCCAACTCGGCAAATACCGTGGGCAGATCATTCACATATGTGTAGCTGTTTCCAATAAAAAGGATCCGGAGGCAGGCAGGGCGGCCCTGGGCGTCCGTGCAGGGCCCGGCAGATGCGCAGCCCGAAGAGGCGATCAACAAACACAACGCGATCAAAAATATCTTCAGTCGTGACCCGATCATGGTCGAATTCTATCCTTCCGGGACGATAGCCGCTCAGAGGACAAGGGTTTTGTCATGCAGGAGCTTGGCCCACAGGTTTCAGCCAATGCGATGAACCAGGCACTGTGCACAAGACGTACGAACCTTCTGAATCAGCGACATCCCAGATATTGGTCTTGAATGATGCGTCCTCTGCTAAACAGAACAAAAATTCTGTTATAATCACCAGCAGCAATATGCCTAAATCCCACACTCGTTTTGTCTGCCAGGAATGCGGCCGTGTCTCGGCCAGTTACATGGGCAAGTGCCCCCAATGCGGATCATTTAACAGCATGGTCGAAGAGGTCATGCACGATGAGCCGGTCAGCAAGGGTGCCACTTCGAATGTGCGCGGGCTGACCGGGCGTTCCCAGCCCAGGCCTATCGCAGAAGTGGGCGGCGAGGCGGAGGACCGCATCCGGCTGCCAATGGGTGAATTTGCGCGGGTTCTGGGCGGCGGGATCGTGCCCGGTTCAATCGTGTTGGTCGGGGGCGATCCGGGGATCGGCAAATCCACGCTCCTCCTGCAGATGGCAGTCGAGATGGCAGGCGCTTCCAATGGTGCGAAGGGCAAGCGCGTTCTGTACGTTTCCGGTGAAGAATCTGAACGACAGATCAAGATGCGCGCAACCCGCCTGGGCGATGGGAAACGGGATTTCCCGGCAGAGCTTTTGCTGGTCACCGAAACGAATCTCGAAGTCATCCTGAACCATGTCAATGACATCAAACCGGATCTGTTGATCGTTGATTCGATCCAGACCGTGTATCTCTCCGAGCTGGATTCTTCCGCCGGCTCGGTCTCGCAGGTCCGTGAGTGTGCTTCGCAGCTGCGTGAGCTGGCCAAGTCAAGCGGCATATCCGTTTTTCTGATCGGCCATGTCACCAAGGAGGGCACCATTGCAGGGCCGCGAGTCCTTGAGCACATCGTAGATACTGTCCTATATCTCGAAGGGGATCGTTTCCAGGCTTATCGGCTGCTGCGTTCGGTGAAGAATCGCTTTGGCGCAACTTCCGAAGTCGGTGTCTTTGAAATGCAGGAGCGCGGCCTGATCGAGGTGACGAATCCCTCCGAGGCCTTTCTCGCCGAGCGCTTGATCAATGCACCCGGCTCCTCGATCGCCGTCACCATGGAAGGAACGCGCCCCATTCTGGTCGAGATCCAGGGATTGACTTCGCCGACCCAATTTGGGAACGCGCGCCGCACACCGAACGGCGTGGACTTCAATCGGCTGTTGCTGATTGCCGCGGTGCTGACCCGCCGCGTGGGACTCAAACTCGGCGACCAGGACGTGTTTGTGAACGTAGTCGGCGGCATTCAGATCGATGAACCCGCCGCGGACTTGGCCATCGCCGCTGCGATCGCCTCCTCCTGGAAGGATATCTTTGTGCGAGCGGACGCAGTTTTGATCGGTGAGATCGGCCTCGCAGGTGAGCTGCGACTCCCCGGACAGATGCCAGCCCGATTGCGGGAGGCAGCAAAACTTGGATTCAAGACTGCGATCGTCCCGAGGGCCATCCATAAAGGCGAGGGCTGGCCAAAAAATCTTGAGATCATTGAGGCGCGCTCGCTTCAGCAGGCTCTCGATGCAGCCTTTGCGTCCACCGCGGAACTGCCCAAAGGCCGCAAGGTAGTTTGAATTTCCCTCCCTCCCAAGCCACTTCCCGGGCCTGGCACCCCCCTCTTCGACACGGCTGGATTCGATACATAGATGATCCGGGGAAGCGTCAAATCGTTCCCCCGTTTCATGCTCGGGATGAAACGCGCGTTGCTTATTTTTGGACAGGTACTGGATTCATGTCCTATTTCAAGCGCCTTCTTGAGAGAAGATTTCAATTTAGCAAACTAGCTCCCAACTCATAACCTCGGGTTTTCAAGTATAAATATGGCATGATTCCCCTCGCGCGCCAAAGCACTAGCCTGCCCGCCCGTTCGCGCCAATCTCTTCGTACCCCCCTCACCCTTTTCATAGTTTCGGGATTTTTCCTCGGGACGCTGGGCCCCGGGACTTCGACTCCGCTCAAGGCCCAGGCGATCGATGCGCGGCCGGAAACATCGGTACTAGCGGCCACAGGTCCGGCGCTCAGTGTGGATGCCTCGGCCAATCAGCATGCGATCAGCCCCTACATCTATGGGCTCAACTTCGCCAAGGAATCTTTTGCACGCGAGATCAATCTCCCGTTGCGGCGTTGGGGAGGCAATGCCACTTCGCGCTATGACTGGCAGACCGGGAACAGCAGCACCGCCAACGACTGGTATTTTGAGAATATTGCCCTGTACAACCCATATACAAATACAAACGAGAATCATGTCCAGTGGATCGACCAGAATGTTCGGACGCTGACCCAATCGTTGATCACGATCCCGATAGTTGGGTACGTTGCCAAAGACGGCACCAGTTGTTCCTTCAGCATCACCAAGTATGGAGCCCAGCAGAGTTCAGACCCCTATCGGCCGGATTGCGGAAACGGGACAAAGCCGGACGGAACCCTCATGACCGGCAACTACCCGGCGGATACAAGCGTGGTCGTCGATCCAACGTTTATGAAAAACTGGGTGTTGAGTCTGGTGACTAAATATGGCACCGCATCGAGTGGAGGCGTAGGTTTCTACGCGTTGGATAATGAACCGGACCTCTGGGGGGACACCCATCGGGATGTTCACCCGAGCCCTCAGACTTACGACGAACTACTCTCCAAGACCGAAGCCTATGGAGCCGCGATCAAAGCCGCGGATCCCTCCGCGCAGATCTTTGGATACAGTTCTTTTGGATGGACCGGATATTGGTATTCCGAGTATGACACGGTCACTGCCGCAAATAACGGATATACGTTCTTTCCCGATCTGCAATCGCACGGGAACCAAAATCAGGTCGTATATTATCTTGATCAACTACATCAATACCAGGTAACCAACGGAACCAGATTATTGGATTATTTGGATCTGCACTTCTACCCGGAGAACGGGGTCGCACTCACCACTGCCGGGGATGTGAACCAGCAGGCACTCCGTTTACGCTCGACGCGTTCGCTATGGGACCCGACCTATCGTGACGAAAGCTGGATCGGGGGAAATTATCAACCCGTAGACTGGCAGTATGTTCGCCTGATCCCTCGCATGCACAACTGGGTCAATACCTATTACCCGCTCACCAAGCTCGCGATCTCGGAATACAACTGGGGCGGATTGGAAAACATCAATGGCGCCCTGGCCCAGGCCGATATCCTCGGCATCTTCGGGCGGGAAGGCCTGGATGCCGCCACTCTTTGGAATTATCCCAACAGTGGGGATGGGCTTGGGTATGACCATTTCGAGACCCTGCCTGGTTCGTACGCATTCCGTATCTACCGTAACTATGATGGAGCGGGCAGTACGTTTGGGGATACCAGTGTGCAGTCCTCGAGCAGCAATCAAGATCAACTTTCGATCTACGCGGCGCGCAGGAGCACAGACCACGCCTTGACCTTGATGGTGATCAATAAGACCGCCCAGACCCTCACCAGCACTGTCTCACTTGCACATTTTCAGCCGGGGACACTCGCACAGGTCTTCCATTACAGCAGTAGTAATCTTTCCGCCATTGTCCAGGCACCGAACCTTGCTGTGACGCCCGGTGGATTCACGGCTGATTTCCCCGCGAATTCGGTCACCTTGATCGCGATTCCCCAGGGCAGTCCAACTGTTTCCGGGAATGTTGGAGTGAACGGTGCGAAGTTGAGCTACACAGATGGTGTAGCGAAATCGGCCACCGCACAAGCGGATGGCGCCTATTCCTTCCAGTTATCAAATGGCTGGAGCGGAACCGTGACCCCTCAAGCCGCATGCTACAACTTCAATCCCACCAGTCGCAGTTATAACAATGTTACAACTGACCAAGGTTCTCAAAATTATTCGGCCACCCTTAGCCCTGGCTGCATTCCGGCTTCAGGGACGTACGATGACACGAATGCAGGCTGGATTTATTCGAGTGGTACCTGGTCATCCTACTCGGCGAGCGGCCCCTACAACGGTACCGAACATTATTCCAATGCCCTGGGCGCGACGGCCTCCTTTACTTTTTCTGGCAGCGGTTTTAATTTATTTTATTCAAGTGACTCGAACCGCAGCAATATCCAGGTTTGGGTCGATGGTGTGATGATCACGACTATCAGCGAATATGGTCCGCATCTCTATCAACAATCCTATTCCAGTCCTGTTCTGCCCGCTGGAAACCACACTGTCCAGTTCAAGAACGTAGGCGGTTCGGGCCCCTACATGACGATCGATGCGATCCAGATCAGCGCTCCAGACACCACCCCTCCGTCTGCCATCAGCGACCTGGCCGCCTCTACCTCCCCTGGCATCAACGGCGCAGTGCATCTGACCTGGACCGCTCCAGGAAACGATGGAACGGTTGGAACAGCCACGTCCTACCTCGTCCGCTTCAGCTCCTCCGCCATCACGACCGAGCCGCTCTGGTCCGCGGCCACTCCCGTTTCCTCAGGCATCCCCACTCCCGCCGTCTCCGGCACACCACAGAGCATGGATGTCACAGGGCTCACCTCTGGCAATACCTACTTCTTCTCCGTCCGGGCTGTGGACGCCGCCTCCAACATGGGGGCTCTTTCCAACTCCCCCTCCGCGGTGGCTTCCACCATCTCCACACCCACTCCGGCTGTCTACGATGACTCCGATCCCGGCTGGACCTTTGCCAATGGAACCTGGCTCACCTACTCCGCCTCAGGTCCCTTCGGCGGCAGCGAGCACTACTCCAACACCCTCAATGCCACCGCCTCCTTCACCTTCAACGGCAGCGGCTTCCACCTGCTCTACTCCAGTGACTCCAACCGGGCCAATGTGCAAGTCAGCGTCGATGGCTCCGTCGTCACCACCTTCAGCCAAAATGGTTCCCATCTCTACCAGCAAAGCTACACCAGCCCGGTCTTCCCCACCGGCTCGCACACCGTCCAGTTCAAGAATGTGGGAGGCTCCGGTGCCTACATGACCATCGATGCCCTCAAGGTCTTCATCCTCTTCGATGACACCGATCCGGGCTGGACCTTTGCCAATGGAACCTGGTTGACCTATTCGGCCACCGGACCCATCGGAGGCAGCGAACACTACTCCAACAACCTCAATGGAACCGCGACCTTCACCTTCAGCGGTGGAGGCTTTGTGCTCTACTACTCGGGTGATTCGAACCGCTGCAACGTCCAGGTCAGCGTATCGACGCCATCAAGATCCTGCCTTAAAGATTATTCTTCTGAAATAGAGGCACTGCATGATTTGCCAATCTTACTGGATCTGGTTTTTCAATCATTGAAAATCGGAGAACTGAGACTTAAGACAAGCAACAAAAATTTAAATTTCAGAGGCCATGATATACTTCTTGAGAAGTATATACAAATTAGTTTCGGATCAGCTAGCGGCTTCGCTGAGCCGGAGATTTCCCCCTCCATGCATATCCCGGGGGACTCACTGAGTATTCCATACTCTGAAGGATGGTGTGCTGATGAATCGGATTTCCCGATTTTTCAATATCTCTGCCATTATCATTTTCACGTTATCACTCAGCTTGCAGAATTTTGCTTCTGCCCAAGCCGCTAGCTCGGCCCTACAGCCATCTCCGCCTCAGCAAGGAATCGGATACCCAGTTTCAACAGGCCAACCGGTCAAACCGGTCGTATTTAAAGGGGATCTGCGAAAGTTACCTCAGATCAAAGCTGGTACTTCTCGGCAACCGCGCCGCCCGCTGTCTTCGGGAGCAAACCTTAAGATTCAAAATATTCCCAATGGTATCCCCCCCTCCGTCCAGACAAAAAGCCCGGTGCAGAAGATGCCGAGTCCCGTCAATACCTTCGCAGGTCTTGATGCTCCCAGCTATAGTAGCTGGGTCCCCCCGGACCCGAATGGGGATGTTGGGCCAAATAACTATATCGAAGCAATCAACACAGCCATCGGGATCTACAACAAAACCGGCGGTCTGTTGACCGAGTTTGACTTAAACAGCTTTTTTAGCGGTGGAGGAACTGCCACAGGAACCGCCTGTGACAACAGTAACCAGGGAGATCCCATCGTTCTCTACGATGCGAATGCAGATACCTGGGTTTTTGCGGACATGGCCTGGGCTGATGCCAATATTACGACCGGGCCTTTTTATGAATGCATCGCTGTTTCAGGTACCGGATCGGACCCGGTGGGCAGTGGATGGTACAAGTATGCAGTGCCGGTCGGTAACTATCTGCCGGACTATCCCAAGCTTAGCGTTTGGCCGGATGCAATTTACATGACTGCCAACCGGTACAATTGTCCGGATTTGAATTGTACGAGTCCTACCTATGAAGGTGTCAGGGTATGGGCTTTCAATATATTCGAGATGACCGGGGGCCTAACGCTTAATTCTTATATTGCTGACTTGAGCACAAATTATTTCTCATTACTGCCCAGCAATTTGCGCGGCAATTTGCCAAATAATGGTGACCCAAATTATCTCGTCTCGCTGGACGAAATTAGTCCTTCAGTGCTGGATGTTTGGAAATACCATGTTGATTGGACGACTCCCGGAAATGTCACATTCACCGGTCCATACAAAGTGCCGATTGCGGGTTTTGCTCCCCCGTCTTCCCCGATACCGGAGCCTGCTGGAGATGCGCTCGACCCTCTCGGCGACCGCCTGATGATGCAGAATCAATTCCGAAATATCGGGGGTGTTGAATCGCTCTGGATCACTCATACGGTAGCTAGCGGGGGTGTCACCGGTATTCGTTGGTATCAGCTCGATGTCACAAACCCTCCTGGCGGAACAAATTGGAGCCCGCCGGTACAATCGGGAACCTATCAGCCGGATGGGAACAATCGCTGGCTGCCGAGTCTGGCTGTCGATAAACTTGGAGATATGGCGGTCGGCTACAGCATCTCGAGCGGGGGTATGTATCCGAGCATCCGGTATGCTGGACGCCTTGCAACCGACCCGCTCAACGTCCTTGGACAAGGTGAGAACGTTTTGATCACTGGTACCGGTGCGGAATCCGGTACAGGTGGCCGCTGGGGCGACTACAGCTCGATGACTGTTGACCCAATCGATGGTTGCACATTCTGGTACACCAATGAATATTATGCGACCACGGGCCCCAATTGGAAAACCGAGTACGGGACATTTCGATTCCCCAACTGTACGCCCAAAATATCCGGAAATACCGGTGTCGGGGGCGTAACACTAAGCTACACCGATGGCGTGGCGAAGACAATTACTTCCCAGGCGAATGGCAACTACTCACTTCCCGTTTCGACCGGCTGGACCGGTACGGTCACACCATCGTTACCGTGCTATACCTTCTCTCTCCCTTACAACCACTACGCAACACCCGTATTGGGGGACTCGGTGAATCAAAATTTTGTTGCCTCCCCGATCCCCTCTTGCGCACCGGTTTCCGGAATGTTTGACGACAGTTATCCGGGCTGGACTTTTGCAAACGGGTCCTGGGCGAGCTCCCCCACAAGCGGAGACTATCTCGCCGCCGAACACACAAGCAGCACCCTTAACAGCACGGCCTCGTTTATCTTCTCCGCGAACAGTTTCACTTTCTATTATTCTGGCTCGAATAACGCCAGCAACGTCCAGATCTCCGTGGACGGTAGTGTCTTGACCACGATAAATGAATATAGCGCCTCCCCCTTACATCAACTCAGTTATACGAGTCCAATTTTGAGTTCCGGCACTCACACCGTTCAGTTCAAGAACGTCGGAGGCTCGGGTTCCACCATCAGCGTGGACGCCATAAAAATTGGAAATATCTATGATGATATCAATTTAGGCTGGACCTATGCGGGCGGCGGCTGGCTGACGTACTCTGCAACCGGACCGATTGGCGGCAGCGAACATTACAGCAATGCGCTCAACAGCACCGCCTCCTTTACGTTCAACGGTACGGGATTCGTATTTTACTATTCAAGGGATGTAAATCGTTGTAATGTCCAGATCTCGGTCGATGGTACAGTAGCAACTACTCTTAGCGAAAACGGCGCACATCAATACCAGCTGAACTACGTCAGTTCCCTACTGACCCAAGGTACACATACGGTGCAATTCAAGAACCTGGGCGGTCCCGGTGCCTTCATGACCGTCGACGCCATTTCGATTCTTGGAAGTACCGCTGTTCCGGCTTCGACGCCTCCTTCCGCGATCAGCGACCTGGTGGCTGTACCGAGTACCGCGATCAATGGAGCAGTGCAGTTGAGTTGGACCTCGGGCACTGGCGGCACGATCCCGACTGCCAGCTCCTACCAAGTCCGGTACGCAGCCAGTGCCATAGCCACGGAGAGTGATTGGTCCGCTGCGACTCCCGTTTCGCTTGGAGTACCGTCTCCTTCGGTTTTCGGCGCACATCGGACGATGCATGTGACTGGCCTAACCCCAGGTACCACTTACTACTTCGCCATCCGCGCATCAGATTTCGCCGCTAATATTGGCCCACTCTCGAACTCACCTTCCGCCGCCGCATCTACCGTACCGGTACCCGGTGCCGGCACGTATGATGATGCGAATTCCGGCTGGGCCTACACCGGGACCTGGTTGGCATCGAGTTATCTAACGGGACGGTACCAAGGCACTGAACACAGCACATCGACAGTCGGCGATACGGCCTCATTCACCTTTAATGGTGGAAGCTTCACCCTCGTATTTACCCAGACTTTTGGCCAAGGCAATCTCCAGATCGCTTTAGACGGGATCGTCCTCGAAACGTGGCCCGAAGGTTCCGGCAGCTACGGCTGCCTGACGCTTTACCAAATGACCTTCTCCAGTCCGCTCTGTCCGGGAGGTCAGCACACTGTCCAATTGACCGACGTGGGAGGAACAGACGGAGGCTCCGTTTCTGTGGATGCAATCCAAATCTTTGCACCCGACGTAACCCCGCCGTCTACGGTAAGCAACTTAGCTGCTTCGACCAACCCTTCCATCGATGGAACCGCACATCTGACCTGGACGGCTCCCGGAAATGACGGCACTGTTGGGAACGCGACGGCCTATCTTCTTCGATATAGCTCAATACCGATTTTAACGGAGAACGATTGGTCCGCTGCCACACCGTTTCAGATCCACGGTCCTGCGCATTCTGGCCAACCGGATAGTGCCGACGTCATAGGTCTGCTCTCTGGTGGCACCTACTATTTCTCGATTCGTGCTCTGGATGCAGCTAACAATATGGGCGCACTCTCCAATTCACCCGGGGCCACCATTCCGACGCTGGGCCCAGGCTTTTATGATGATTATTATGACCACGCGTGGGCTTATGCTGGAACCTGGTATACAGGTTCCGTGTACCTCGACTGGGATATCACTGAGCACGATAGCAGTACCCTCAACGACACAGCTTCGTTTGCCTTCAATGGAGGCGGTTTTACTTTCCATTTTGTCCGGCAGCCTAATCGCAGCAATGTCCAGGTCTCGATCGATGGTAGTGTAGTAACGACTTTCAGCGAAAACGGAACCTTAAGCCAAGGGACCTACGTGAGCCCGATACTACCCGCCGGTTACCACGTGGTCCAATTTAAAAATATGGGAGGTCCCGGCCCTGAAATGACCGTGGATGGGATTACGGTCAATCCAGCCGATATAACCCCTCCGTCTGCTGTCAACAACCTGGTCGCCACGACCCCCGTGGGAATCAATGGCGCCGTACATCTCAGCTGGACTGCTCCAGGAAACGATGGAACGGTTGGGACGGCAACGTCCTACCTCGTGCGCTACAGCTCCTCCGCTATTGCTCTAGAGAGTGACTGGACTGCCGCGACACCTGTGGCTTCAGGGATTCCCGTTCCAGCCGGGTCTGGCACCTCGCAAAGTATGAATGTCACCGGGCTAACCCCCGGCGCCACCTACTACTTCGCGGTCCGCGCTTTGGATGGCGCCAGTAATATGGGCGCACTCTCCAATTCGCCCTCCGCGGTTGCCTCCACCTACACCCCTCCCGGTCCAGGCACCTATGATGATACCGATCCAGGCTGGACCTACAGCGGAAGCTGGGTGACCTATTCGGCGACCGGACCCTATAACGGCACGGAACGCTACACGGGTACCTTGAATGGCACGGCTTCCTTCACATTCTCGGGAATCGGTTTTGTCTTCTACTACTCCGGAGATACCAACCGCTCCAATGTCCAGG
>WNFI01050383.1_pt1 | contig 22876 bp, 18 predicted proteins | sample 5400471 | NCBI WGS metagenome assembly WNFI01 (sample SAMN13153348, study PRJNA577476) | soil metagenome | isolation source: 100 cm saprolite on Douglas fir-dominated hillslope | place: USA:California | collected 2013-09-17
GATTTCGGCCTCCAGCCGATCCATGGTCTCCTTCGGACCGAAGTTGCTAGGTACAGTCGTCAAACCACTCGCCGCCATGACCAACCCTCCGCATAACAGCGTCGCTGATGCCACCACTGCGACCAATCCAGCCACCGCCAAACCTCTGTGTGCCCGATTCATGCGACCGACTCCCAAGGACCCAGCGTGGCGACAGATTTGATTATAGAGAAGGAATTACACTTGCCCTTATTCATACAGCGCAGAAACTTGGCCGCGAGGATCAGAATGTCGCCTCGACGGAGGCTGTGGGAGGGAGCTGAACATGTATGAGGAGGCCCAGATTTTCAAAGAGTTGGCGCCGCTTCTACGCGTACGCCCGCAGTTGCAGCAGATTTGCCGGTTCGGCGCTCAATGGTCGTCCCAACACGGACCCGAGCCGGATGGCTGGGCACCGTTTCATATCGTAACCTCCGGCGCCTGTCTGCTCGATGTCGGAGACCGGTCTGGCATTGCACTAAGGGCTGGAGACGTCGCCGTCCTTCCGCGTGGCGGCGCACACACGGTTCGGGCGCTTCCGACGGCCACCGGACCGGCTTCAGTCGTGCGCCTCGAGCGGCGTCTCTATGATGAGCTGGTCGTGAAGAGCAACCTCGACGGCGAACCGGATACGAAATTGATCTGCGGCCGGATGTGCTTTGAGCATCCTTCCAATAACATGGTTCTTGCAGCCTTGCCGCCGGTCGTCGTGCTCACCTCGAATGAAGGGACCGACCAAGCGCGCCTGCGGCGGATCGTCGACGCGATTCGAGATGAACTTGAAGGAGACAGGCTCGGCGGCGCCGCGATAGCCGCAACCCTCGCGAGTTCGCTCATGATCATCGTTCTCATTGCTCATTTTCAAAGCCGTCGCGAAAGCAGCGGCATTTTAGCGCTGCTTTCCCGACCGCAAACAGCGAAAGCACTCGCCGGCATGCTTGCTGAACTGGCTCGTGACTGGACGTTGGACGAATTGTCCAATCGGGCCTGCGCCTCTCGCGCAACGCTCGTGCGTTTCTTCCACGCCGCGGTTGACATGGCGCCTCTGGCATTTCTCTCGGAGCTGCGATTCACCGTGGCACGTCATCGCATACACACCACCAAGACACCGGTTGCAGTGATTGCCGAGGAGGTGGGCTACGAATCCGAAGCAGCGTTCAGCCGCGCTTACCGTAGAAGGTTCGGAACCGCTCCCGGAGCGGACCGAAAAGGGTAGGGCCACACATTCAACGATCCCTCACAAGGATATTTGCCATCATGCTGAGCTACGATTGCGTACAGGCGGCCGGCGATGGACAGCAGCCATTTCCGACGACAGATCTGCCGGGCCTGCAACAGGTCGAGTTGGGCGGTGCGACGTGCCCGATCAAATGGTAAATGCCAAACATATCGGCATCGTGGCGTGCAGCGCCGAGGGCGCAGCGCTGTGCTTTCGCGAAATTGCTGCGTACTCGCTGAAGCTCATGGGCGAGCACATGCATCCGCAGGTGACGCTGAGCTGCATCGCCCTTGGCGAGTGGATGCCCGCATTCAATCGCGGCGACTACGAGGGCGTCGCCGAATTCATGTTGCGCGAAACGGAGATCGTTGCGAAAGCCGGCGCGCAGCTCGCGATCTGTCCGGACAATTCCGCGCACCTCGCTTTCAAACATGTCGAGGCGAGATCGCCCATTCCCTGGCTGCACATCGCAGAGGAAGTCGCGAAGGCGGCGGTGCGCGGCGGCTACCGGCATGCCGCGCTGCTCGGCACCCGTTTCACCATGACCGGGCCGGTCTATCCGGAGATGTTCGAGAAGTACGCCGTGAAGATCGACTCACCCGCCGAAGGGGATCAGAAGATCATCGACGACATCATCTTCCAGGAACTCGTCAACGGAACAGTCAGCGAGGCATCGCGGCTTCGCTATAACGAAGTCATCGACCGCATGAGGGCGCGCGGCTGCGATTGCGTGATCCTCGGTTGCACGGAGATCCCTCTGCTCGTGCGCCCGGACGATTGTCCGCTGCCGACGCTGGATTCCACGCGTCTGCTCGCCCGTGCGGCGGTCGACGCAGCATTGCGATCACGCTGACGAACTGTGCTGTGCTCGCCGAACTCCCCATCGATACGGCGCGGGCATCTCGAGCTTGAGTAGCGGAGTGCGTACGACGTCGCTTTTGCGATCAGTGCATCCCCGCCTCGGTCAGAGTCGCCATGCACCGCTCCAGGAAGATGTAACTATCTACACCGGCGCAACCCAAGACAACGGCGCGTCCCGCAGTCGGAAATTCATTTCCCGATACCAGCCTATTGTACGCAGACGCTTCTTCGGCCTCGCACCAGCGCAAGTCCCAAAGCAGAGGTCGTTTGCCCGACTCTCCGGAATTTGTTTTTCTTGCGCAGTAAAGCACTATCCTGTCCGCCGTAAGACGGTTCTTCATTTGGGCCGGTATCCCGTTACTCGACCAGCTCGAAGATGCGCGATCGTCGCCGATGTCCAAATTGGCCTTTTTGGCAACCCACAATGATTCCTGATGGAAGTGCTCTTTGTAGTAGTTGTCCGTCAGGACGCTGTCCTCCTCTCCATCGGACACGATATGGTTTCGAGTGCGACTCGGTAGTGCACTGCCCGTCGCTGCGACAGGTACAGCTTGAGCCGGTGCCGCGACAGCGGCTTGAGCAGAAGGGCTTGATAGCGCATTACCCGTTGCCGCGATCGGTACGGCCTGAGCCGGCGCTGCAATGGCGGCTTGAACCGGAGCGGTCGGTAGCACACCTGCCGTCGCTGCGTTCCGTATGGGTTGAGCCGGCGCTGCATCAGCAGCTTGAACAGGGGCATTTGGAAGCACACTGGCTGTGGCTGCGCTGGGTACAGCTTGAGTTGGAGGTGCGACAACAGTTTGAACAGCAGCACTCGGTAGCAGTGCCGCTGCGCTCGGTTCCGTTTGATCGGGTGCCGCAACGGCTGCCTGAATAGGAATAATCGGTAGCACACTGCCCGTCGCCGTGCTCGGTACGGCTTGAACGGGGGGGTTGGGTGATGTACCACCGGGCGCTGTGGTCGGTACGACTTGAACCGGAGGCGCAGCACCGGCTTGCGCAGGAGGATTCGGTAATACGCCGGCCGGCGCGGTGCTCGAGACAGTCTGCGTTTGCGCCGACTTCAGCGCCCTATCATGCTGTGCCGTCAAGAGCGGAATCCGGGGGCGCCACGGTATTTGCCATCCGTATTCCGCACACGCTTGAGACCACGCGACCGCGTCGGCATAGTCACTCTCAGTCCACCCCGCGAAAAATTGCGGACTATCCGTCAACAGGGCGCTGTCTAATTGCGTGATCGCGGTGCATGTTTTCGGGGTTCCATGGATGACGAATGTTTGCGTTTGCGCGCCGCCTTGCCCACGAGCCTGGGCGCTCAAGCAAAGCAAGACAGCGCCGGCTAATGTTGGAGTGATATTCGCACTGGTATGACGAGTGTGCACAAATACCTCCCTGCGACGGTGCATCACTCTCTTGAGCTGATGCGAATTTGCCGCGGTCGATAGGACATCACACTCCGTGTGTTCCCAATTGGCAAGCGAAAGTTTCTCGCCAGAGTTCGCGTTTGAAAAAAAATACTGCGCGTGATCAATCATCGCGCCCGCGTGGTCGTGCCGCCGCACCTAACTTCGACTACGGTTTTTTCTGATCGTGCGGCTGCTGCGCAAATGGAATTCGAACATCGATGATTTATTTATCGAATTCCAGTCTCTTTTTGAAGACAATTTTGGACGCTCAATGAGCTAGCTCGATCAGTGCCAGATCCGAGGTCGCCTGTACCCGATCGAAGACGATTTCCGAGCCGGCGGCCGAGACGTCGAAGTCGCGCGAACGCGCGAGGGTCACGAAAGAACGCAAGCCGCCGTGCGCCGCGCGTCAGTGACACGCTCGGCAGCGGATACGGCCGGCCATCGGCGGCGGCGGCTCACAAGGGAAAGGTCGTGCCGACGTCGGCGCCCGAATAGAGGCCAGCGCCCACGCCACGCCCGGTACGATTGTCGTATGATTCGTCCATGTTCAGCCCCCCTCAAAACACAGACAGCGATGAGAGCGCCCGTTACAAGCGGGCGATTCGCACGGCCGAGGAGTTATTCAAGAAGGTGGGGTTTCGCGCCGTCACCATGGAACTCGTGGCGCGCGAAGCCAATGTGGCCAAAGCCACCCTCTATAGCTACTTCAAGAACAAGGATGAACTCTTCTTGGCCGTGTGCGCACGCATGGCGCGCCTGCTGACGCATAGTATGGCCGGCGAGATCTTCGCCGACCTGGACGCAGCGATTCTCGAGATGCTGCGCGCCGCGATGGCCGAGGATCCGGAACTCTCGCCAAGCGCAAAGCATCTCGCCCGCGCCCTCTATTTTGGCAGTGCAGACCTCGCCAATCGCAGCGCGTCGGCGGCCGAGATGGAGGCGGAACTGAATGCATTCGCCGCCACCCACCTGGCGGGCGCCAGGGCGCTCGCCAAGCGGCACTAATCGCGATTCGGGGCCACGACACTCCAAAAGTCCAATCCAAACAACACCTTCGCTACTATTGACAAATTGAACGATCATCGTATGATTCGTTCAATGGTAGAGGAGAAGTTGTCATGTCACCCCGTCAATCAAAAATTCGAGCGGTCCTCAATACTTTGCCACTGACCATCGCTTTAACCGGCGTTGGCGCAGCAATCCTCCCCGATTTGGTTTCCGCAGGAGCCGAGATCGTTACCGACGCTCCGCCGCCCCCGGATCGGGTTGAGCATGCCCCGCCGCCGCGCGACGGCTACGTTTGGGGCGCAGGACATTGGGAATGGAATGGTCGCTCATACGTCTGGATATCCGGAACTTGGATACCGGAGCGCCGAGCCGCTCACTGGGTTATCGCCCGCTGGGAGCAGGTGGGAACGCAATGGCATTACCTAGCTGGCCACTGGGGACGCTGACGGCTCAACTGTCGCGGAACACCGTTTCCATGTTGTTGCCGTCCGGATCGAGCACGAAGGCGGGTGTAAGGCCGTTATCATGGCGGCCGATATGCGCCCCGTTACGAGACTCCCGGACAATCAATCGCTGCTAGAAATCTGTCATTCACGATCCGTCGAGCTATTGAAGCGAAATCTGGTGCCCGCCGGCATCCTGGCCGCTTCCCCAAGTTCGCGGGCGGGCAAACGCGGCTACACCGCGATATTCGGGCGAGACGCCGCCGTTTGCGCGATTGGGATGCGCTCGCCTTTCTCGATCGGCGCCGCCGTCCCGGCGGCTTGCGTCGGCAATATGCGAAGCGCATCAAGCTCGCGATTCAATGGCTGCTGGCACAGGAGCATCAGCGTTTCTTCCTGCTGCAGCAAAACGAAGCCAGCGACTGGGCCGACATCATGCCGCGCTCGGGGTTCGTTCTCTATACGAACACATTGTGGTATTTCGTGAAGCGGCTCTACGGCATCGGGCACGCGGAGGAGACGCACGAGAATTTCAACGGACTCTTCCATCCGTTTTCGGCGGGTATCGCAGAGTATCGCCGGGCCCGGCTGCTCAATGACTACGTGTTGCAGCGAGGGCGGAACCGCGACCTGTATCTGAGCTTCGTCAACTTCTCGTTTTTTGGCGAGGAAGGGGATGTGTTCGGCAACGTATTGGCCGTTCTATTGGGCCTCGCCGACGCGCGTGCCAGCACGCGAACGCTCGATGCGCTCACGAAGGCGCACGTGAGCGATCCTTACCCCGTGCGGGCGGTCACCCGTCCCATCAAACAAAACAGTTCACTATGGCGGCCCTACATGGCGCGTCATCGGCAGAATTTTGTCTGGCAGTACCACAACGGAGGCATCTGGCCGATGGTGGGCGGATTCTGGATCGCGGCGCTCGTAGCGGCAGGCCGTGTCGAGCAGGCGAAAGTGGAACTGGTAAAACTGGCGCGGGTCTGCGCGCTTCGACATTGGGCGTTTACGGAATGGCTTCACGGCAAAACGCTCGCGCCGAGGGGAATGCCGGGGCAGTCGTGGAACGCCGCGGCATTTCTGATGGCGGAACACATGGTCTCGACGGACGGGACTCTCTTCGCCGGCGGGAACACGCAAGTGGTCCCTCGTCGCGGCGTATCATGAATCCGAAGGGCATATTTAGCATCGACATACGCCCACGCACGTTCAGTGTGTAAGATCGACGGCTGAGCGATCCAGCAGTTCATTCAAGTCGGTCACTGCCTGCAAGCCGAGCGATTTACGCAATCGTGCCTGCGCTTGGCGCCAGAGCGGAATCGCCTTGAGCAACGTGCGCTGTCCTTCATCGGTCATCCGCACGATGCGTACGCGAGCATCCGTAGAGTCGGGGACCACCTTCACCCAGTGCATTGCTTCCAATGGCTTGAGATTCCGGTTCAAAGTGGTGGGATCCATGCCGATGCTCTCTGCCATGACCCCGATGGACATGCCGTCCGAGCCCCCTAGACTGGCGGCATGCAGGCGCGCCAGGAGGCCAAACTGATTGGCCGTGATGCCGGCCGGCTGGAGCGAATGGTCATAGAACTGAGTGACGTTACGCGTTGCCCGCCGGAGGCGCAGACAGGTGCACCCCAAGAGCTCCCGAATCTCTTTGTCCATCCGATGCTCCGGCCTTCCTAAGCGGCTTTGGTTTCGACAAGTGTCTGTATATGCAGATACATGCGCGCTGTCAAGCCTCCTGGCCGACAAAGAGGGTGCGGTCCCCTGCTCAAATCCGGCATACTATCGCCGACTCATGAGAAACCGCATACACCTCGGCGCGCGCATTACCGGCCCGGCTTTCTATGAAAGCCGGGGTTCGATTATGTCCGCTCTGCAGGCTGATCGTATGAGGAATCGCTTCCATGTCTTCTCAAGAGTTATCCCTATGCCGACTTTGTGTCGTTGCGGACGCTGATCCGAACGCACTCGCTCGCGTCATCGAGCGTTTTCAAAACTTCAATGTCGTGCCTCGCCGAGTCGTCGCCGAATTCGGGACGAACGAATCGCTCCACATCCAGATCGATGTTTTCGGGCTGCCGGTGGAGCAGCTGACGCTGATCGCGACGAAGATCGGCCAGGTGCCCTGCATCGTCAACGCATATTGGTATCGGGTCTGAGCTCGGGGGCCGCATCGCCGCCGGAGTCATTTCGCGTGCGGACCCAGCGAATCAAGTCACATCGCTGCGCGTCAGCTGTGGCGCAGCAAAAATCCGCCGAGAATGTGCAGAAATTGCGCGCGCTGATCAACGAACATCATGTGGCCTGCACCCCGCATGATGACGAGCCGGGAGCCCGAGATGGCGGCGTGAAGGATTCCCGCCGAGTGTCGCGAGACCAGGTCGCGATCGCCGTTCATGATCAGAGTCGGCAGGCGGAGGGTCCCGAGACCGTCGGTAAAATCGAAGTCCCGCAAGTTGCCATCGATGCGAAAGTCGCTTTTCCTGACCCACATTTCGCGCAGAACTTCCCAACTGACGGTGCTCGCCTCGTCCGGCATCTCGGATTGAGGCTGTACATAATTGTATTTGGCGAGCGCCTTTCGGCAGAGACGAGCGTAACTGGTGCGATAGGCGCCCGCGCGCGTATAAATCCCGCGCCGCTCCAGGGCGGCGATTCTGGCGCGGGTCTTTGCCGGAAGTGCTCGCTTGATGGCTCGAAAATCCTTGTTGATGAGCTCGGCGCTGGATGCCGTGCCGGCGAGGACGAGGTGCGTCAACGCCCGCGGATACTTGATCGCATAGGCTTGAGCCAGGATGCCGCCGAAGGAGTGGCCTAGAACGGCCAGTCGCGGTTCGCCAAGCGCCCGGCGCACGGATTCGACGTCTTCGACCATATGTTCCAGCGTGTAGGCTTTCGAGTCCTGCAGACGTTCGGATCGGCCGCAACCTCGTTCGTCGATGAAAATGAGCCGGCACCGGCGTGCGAGCGGTACCAGGTGGGGCAGGAAATAGCGGTGATCCGCGCCGGGTCCGCCATGCAGGATGAGAAGCGGTGGCCCGTTTCCGGTGGTCTTGAAGTAAATCATGACACCGGACGCAGCCACGAACCCTTCTTCCTGCGGCAGCCGGGCCGATACGGCATTACGCGGCAAGCTGTTTGACCTGTCCGCCAACGAGGAAAACGCCGGATCCCACGACGATCAATGCCAATGACAATCGTTCCATCATCGCCGACACCGGATCGGCGGGTACCCATAGAACCGTCCTTGATAAAGACGCATCGAGTCCCGGGGTCGTGGACTCGGATTCGGGCAAAGCACTTTTTGCGGCCATTGTTCCACGCTTCTCAAGCTGGGCCGCCCATTTAGGACGAGAACAGCGCTATCGGGCAACTACCGTTTTCGTACTCATTCGATGCGTTTTGGATATCGAGAAGGCCGCCGCTACGTTAAATTTCTAACAGCGTTATCGCCATGGTGATCGGCAGCGCCGCGCCGGGCGCCAGCATGAACACGCCTGGCTTCGCTCTGAAGTCTCCCGAGAATCCTACCGGGTCCGCAATGCCATGCCAGGGCTCTATGCAGATGAAATTGGCTCGCGGCTTGGTCCAGAGGCCAAGATGAGGCGAGTCCGGAAAACTCACCTGTAGCCGGGGCCCGTCGTCGGCACCATAGGTAACCGAACGGCTCCGGATTTCATCGAGGATGATGGCGTCGTTTTGAAACAGTGAATCCTCGAGCGAGAGGCGCCGCTGAGAGATCGGCGTTGCATGTCGCTCCGGCGACAGTAGCCCATCGGCGTCGAGACGCCGGATGGGCGCCGGCTCATCGCTCGCGAATTCGATGAAATGAGATGACCGCGCCCCACCGAAGGGCAGCGGCCAACGAAACCCGGGGTGATAGCCGAAGCTCGCAGGCATGGCTTCGTCGCCGGTGTTCCGCACGTGCGTCGTCACCGAGAGCGTTGGACCATCGAGCGCAATTCGGACTTCCAATTCGAAGTGAAAGGGATATACCAGGAGACTCGATTCGTCGGCTTTGAGCCTGAAGGCCGCGCTGGCCGACGTGGCATTTACGATGTCGAAGAGCTTGCCCCGCGCGAAGCCGTGTCTGGGGAGATGGTAGGTCTTCGAGCCCAGGCGATAGCAACCGCCGGCGAGCGTTCCCACGATGGGAAACAGGAGCGGCGCCCGCCCAGTCCAGACGGACGGGTCGCCGTCCCACAGTAGATCGCGCCCGGCACGATCTCGCAGAATGGACAATTGCGCACCGAGAGGGTTGATCTCGGCGGTAAGGTCGCCGGAAGTAAGGGATACCCACTGGGTTTGTCGGTCTAACACGCTGTTCTCAACGGTGGCGTCCAGCGACGTGAAAATCGGAGGTCTAGAAGGTTATTAGATAATCGAGTCGAGGCACCCGCGCGAAGGCTCGCTGGCGACCTACCGATGTAGCCTGGCACGCCAGCGCTGTCCCGGCAATCCATGCGTCGTTTTCTCCAAGCCGGCGTGACAGCGAGGTCTGCAAGAGGGCTGTCCGCCACGCAATCATTCGTGAGAGCTGCACGACACGAAATGGAGTCAGAAATTCGCTGAGTGCCAACGGATCAACGAAGCCCCCGGCGAACTCCCCCAGCGTAACGGCCTGAGCCGGTTTCCACCACGCCGTGACGCCACCCTGATACTGTCGTTGCAAGGTGCCGTCGGCGTTGTAAGGTGGCGTGGGCGATGTAAGATGAGGCCTTTCGCCTTGCCGGCATGATCGGCTCCCCGACTGCAGACCGCGTTGCGCAGGGGGAACGCCGCATCATGTAAATCAATGAGCCACGAGAAAGGTACTGAGTGACATGAAATTGCTTCGCTATGGCGCAGTAGGCGTGGAACAACCCGGGTTGCTCGACGATCAGGGCCGGATTCGCGCACTCTCGTCGGTGATCGGCGATCTTACGGCCGACTCCCTCTCCCCAACGAAACTGCGCGAGATCGGCAAGCTCTCCGTGGATAAATTGCCCGTCGTGTCGGGCACACCGCGACTGGGCACTCCGTATCGCGGCGTAGGCAAGTTTGTCGCTGTCGGGCTCAACTACAGCGATCACGCGGCCGAGTCGGGCCTTGCAGTACCGACGGAACCGGTCATCTTTTCCAAGGCAACCAGCTGCATCGTCGGTCCGAACGACGACATCATGCTGCCCAAAGGCTCCGAGAAGACCGATTGGGAAGTTGAGCTCGGCGTCGTCATCGGTCGTACCGCCCAGTATGTGCCGGAACGAGAGGCGCTCGACTATGTCGCCGGCTATTGCGTCGTCAACGACGTGTCCGAGCGGGCCTATCAGTTGGAGCGCGCCGGTACCTGGGACAAGGGAAAAGGGTGCGATACCTTCGGTCCGTTCGGACCGTATCTCGTGACGCCGGATGAAGTTGGCGACCCTCAGCTTCTTGATATGCGGTTGGACGTCAATGGCAAGCGCATGCAGACCGGGAATACCCGAACCATGATTTTTCCCGTTCGCACGTTGGTCAGCTATATCAGTCAATTCATGACGCTCAATCCAGGCGATCTCATCACCACCGGTACGCCGCCTGGCGTTGGCATGGGCAGAAAGCCTGCTCCCGTCTACTTGAAGGTGGGTGACGTGGTCGAACTTGGCATCTCTAAACTCGGAACGCAGCGCCAGGGCGTGGTGGCTTGGTCCCGGCAAGTCGATCTCGATAGTGTCGGGTGAACGCAGGGTTTCCGCGGAAACGTTTGCGGATTGCTTTTCGTCTGATACGGTCAATCGTCTGCGTTCCATGAGCACAGTTCTAGTCACCGGCGGGTCGGGCTTCATCGGCAGCCATTCCATCCTGCAGCTCCTGGCCGCGGGTCATCGGGTGCGTACCACGGTGCGGAGTCTGAAGCGCGAGGGTGAAGTGCGCGCCATGCTGAAGGAAGGGGGCGCCGAGCCCGGCGATCGCCTGTCCTTCGTCGCCGCAGATCTCGAAGACGACGCGGGCTGGGCGAAAGCTGCCTCCGCCTGCGATTACGTGCTGCACGTGGCGTCGCCCTTTCCTCCGAACGTTCCCAAGAACGAGGACGAGCTGATCGTGCCGGCACGCGAGGGCGCGCTCCGCGTGCTGCGCGCCTCGCGCGATGCCGGCGTCAAGCGAGTGGTGCTGACCTCCTCGTTCGCGGCGATCGGCTATGGGCATGAGCCGCAGACAACGCCGTTCAACGAGACGAACTGGACGAATCTCAAGGGCGACACGGCCGCCTACGTGAAATCGAAGACTTTGGCCGAACGCGCGGCTTGGGATTTCATCGCCAAAGAAGGCGGCGGCCTGGAACTCTCGGTCGTGAACCCGGTAGCCGTCTTCGGCCCGGTCCTGGGCCCCGACTTTTCGCCCTCGGTCCTCTTGCTGCGGCGCCTGATGGACGGCGGCGTGCCTGCCTGCCCCCGGCTCTATTTTGGCGTGGTCGACGTGCGCGACGTTGCCGATTTGCATGTCCGGGCCATGACTCATCCCGCAGCCAAGGGCGAACGTTTCCTCGCCGTCGCCGGCGATTGTATGTCGATACTCGAGATCGCCAAGGTACTGAGGCGACGCATGGGCGCGTCGGCCAGGAAAGTGCCGAGAATTCAACTACCCGACTGGCTGGTGCGGATTGCCGCGATCCGTAATTCGGCAGTGAAACAAATCCTGCCCGAGCTCGGCAAGATAAAAAACTCCACCAACGAAAGGGCCAGGCGCGTGCTTGGCTGGACGCCACGTTCGAACGAGGAGTCCATCGTCGCCGCCGCCGAGAGCTTGGTGCGGCTCGGGCTTCTGAGCGACAGCCCGAAGAAGACGGCCAAGCAGGCCGCTGTGCCGTAGGTGCGGCATGGGCACGCGTAACGGTCGACGACAGGCTGGGTAACGCGGACACGATGGGTTTATCATGGCGCCGTCCATGACCATGCGATTTCTTTCATGAAGGGGGCGGCTGAGGACGCGGTGCAGCGTTTCGTAGGCAGTTTCGACCTGCGCAACCTCCCGCCGGAGTTCTACGAGAATCCGTTTCCCTACTACGCGCTGCTGCGGGACCAGGCACCGGTCAAGCGGCTGCCGGACGGCACGTTCTTCGTGACGCGCTACGACGACGTGGAGTTCGTCTATAAGAATCCCAAAATCTTCAGTTCGGACAAGAAGCAGGAATTCGGCGCGAAATTTGGCGCGACGCCGCTGTTTGAACACCACACGACGAGCTTGGTGTTCAACGACCCGCCCTTTCATACCCGGGTGCGCCGGCTCATCAATGGAGCCCTGACGCCGCGTGCCGTTGCGCAAATCCAGCCGGACCTCGTCGCGCTGGTGGACCGCTTGATCGACACCATGGCAACCAAGACTTCGATCGATCTCATCGAGGACTTTGCCGCCGCCATACCGATTGAAGTCATCGGCAATTTGCTGGGTGTACCGCGTGCAGAACGCGCGCCGCTGCGCAATTGGTCTCTTGCGATATTGGGGGCGCTGGAGCCGCGCTTGGCTTCCGACGCGGCCAGCCGGGGCAATGGTGCGGTAAGGGAATTCGCCGCGTATCTGGACGAACTGATCGAGCGCCGCCGCAAGACGCCTCTGGGACCTGATTCCGATCTGATATCGTGCCTTCTGCACGGTGGGTACGACGGCCAAACCTTGAGCGGAACGGAGCTGGTTCACAACTGCATATTTCTGCTGAATGCAGGTCATGAAACGACGACGAACTTGATCGGCAACGGATTGGTCGCGCTTGCAGAGCATCCCGATCAACGAGATCGATTGATTGCCGATACAAGCTTGATCAAGAGCGCCGTCGAGGAGTTCCTGCGCTACGAAAGTCCGAACCAGCTCGGCAATCGCATTACGACTCAATCCGTGCAGCTCGGCGGTGTGGATTTGCCGGCGGGAACCCAAATCACTCTCTGCATTGGCGCCGCCAATCGCGACCCCGAGCAATTCCCCGCGCCTGATGAACTCGACATAGGCCGCTCGCCCAATCGACATTTGGCGTTTGCAAGCGGCATCCATCAATGCGTCGGCATGAGCGTCGCACGCCTCGAAGCGGTCACGGCGGTTTCAGCGCTGATCAGACGATTTCCCTCCTACTCGCTGTCGGCCGCGCCGACGCGAGGCGGGCGGGTTCGATTTCGAGGCTTTCTCAAGATTCCCTGCAATCTAGGCGGCTGACCGGGGGGCGCGGCGGGCGCCATCATTTGTGGGGCCACCGCCACAATTGCGCAGCGAGTTGCCACGATTGGTCACGAAGCCGCTCGATCCCGCTGGTAGAGTCTGGATCGAAAAGTGAAATTTCACGGACAGGGAATCAGGGAGCGGCAGTGGCAAATTCGCGTTGGGTGGCGATCGGGCATGTGATCGCGCGACTATGGAAGGCTTGGGCTTGGTGTGCACAGTCGGTGTTCGGCGTTTGGGCCTGGGAGGCTCCGTCCTGGTTGAGTTCGACCCGGTACGCCGCGGCCAATGTGGGCCGGCAGGCCTGGACCATGGCGCGCCGGCATCCGCGCCGTACCGGCGCCGCACTCTCAGGGCTACTCGTTCTCGCGGCCGGCGGCCACATGGTTTGGCGCTGGTACCAATTGCTGCCGAAGCCGGAATTCGCGAGCCTTTCGGTCACTGCGCCGGCGCGCACGCGCATCGAAGAGGAGAACGCGAAACCTGATCCGCTGACCGTGCGGTTCGATCGTTCGGTGGCGACGCTGGCTTCGGCGGGAAAGCCGTTGCCGACCGGCGTGACCCTGCAACCGGCGCTGGCCGGCACGTGGCGCTGGTTGGACGACCGCGTTCTGGAGTTTCGTCCCAAAGAAGACTGGCCGATCGCCCAGGTTTACAAGGTTTCTCTCGACAAGGGTATTTTCGCCCCGCAAATCCGTCTCGAGGCTTACGACTTGCGATTCTCGACGGCGAGTTTCTCGGCGCGCGTCGCCGCCGCCCAGTTCTATCAGGATCCCGTCAATCCCGGCGCGAAGATGGGTGTATTCGACGTGCAATTCACACACCCGGTCGATCCCGCCGAGTTCGAACGGCGCATCGAAGTCCGCCTTGCCGGGCAAAAGGAAGGCGTATTGGGCGTGGGTCGCGAAACCACACCCTTCACCGTCGTTTACGACAAGCTGAAGCTGAACGCGTCCATCCATTCGGCGAGCCTGCCGATTCCGAAAGATCGGACTTCACTCGAGGTTCACATCGACGCGGGTGTGCGCGCCGCGCGCGGCGGCAATCGGACCGACGCGCCCCTGACGGCCGGCGCCCCCGTGCCCGGACTCTACAGCCTATCGGTGATCGGCGCAGAGCCCGTGGTCGTCAGCAACGAACGCAATGAACCCGAGCAGGCCCTGTTGGTGAATCTGTCCGCCGCCACCGGTGAGCGGGATGTCGCGCAGGCAGTCAAAGCCTGGGTATTGCCCAAGGTGCGTCCCGCGCATGACGCCGTGCCGGCAGCGGGTCGCGAGGATTCGCCCTATGGCTGGTACGACGCCAGAGAAGTGACCGACGCCGTGCTCAAGGATTCGGAGGCGCTCAATCTGGAGCAGATTCCGGCGGAGCGGGAGTTCGTCGAGAGCCACAGCTTCCACTATCGTGCCGACGTCGGACGGTTCATGTTCGTGCAGATCGACAAGAACCTGCGCTCCTTCGGCGGTTATCTCTCGCCGCGCACAGAGCGCTTCATCGTGCGCGTACCGCCGTTTCCGCCCGAATTGAAAATCCTGTCTCAGGGCAGCCTGCTGGCACTATCCGGCGAACGCAAGGTCGCGGCACTGGTGCGCGATTTGCCCGGCGTTCGCATCGATGTCGCGCGTCTGCTGCCGGCACAGCTGCAACATCTGGTCTCGCAGTCGAACGGCGATTTCGCCAACCCGAGTTTCTACGGCAGCTTCGGCCCCGACAACCTGACTGAGCGCTTCGTGCGCAAGATACCGCTCGGCAATCTGGCACGGGGGCAGGCGCATTACGAGACCATCGATCTCAGTGAATATCTGAAGCGCGAGGGGGGCGACAAGCGCGGCATTTTTCTGTTGAGCATCCAGGGCTACGATCCGCGCGCCGAGGCCGCAGAACAGCGGGCGGCGGCGGCCCGCCGGGGCGAGGTGTATCAGCCGGCGGAGGCGGCCCCGAGCGACGATGAGGAACCGCCGGCATCCACCACTGACGACACACCGGATTTCGCTCCCGGCGGCCTGATCGACAAGCGTCTCGTGCTGGTGACGGACTTAGGGATTGTGATGAAGAAATCCGCCGACGGCACAGAGGACGTGTTCGTGCAATCCATCGCCACCGGACTGCCGGTCGCCGGGGCGAGCGTCGACATCGTCGCGAAGAACGGCACGGTGCTCGCCACGGAGGCCACCGACCCGCTCGGCCGGGCGCACTTTTTGAAGTTCGACGGCTTGACGCGCGAGCGGGCACCGCTGCTGGTGCAGGTCAGGAAATCCGGTGATCTTTCCTTCCTGCCGCTGAATCGCGGCGACCGGAGCCTCGACATGTCGCGTTTCGACATCGGCGGCATTCGCAGTGCCCGGAGCGCAAATCAACTGACGGCATTTCTCTTTTCCGATCGCGGCATCTATCGCCCCGGCGACACCATCCATATCGGAATGATCACCAAGACGGCGAGCTGGTCCAAGGATTTGGCCGGGATCCCGCTGGAGGCGGAGGTTCTCGATGCGCGCGGTCTGACCGTGGCGCGCCAGCGTTTCAAGTTGCCGGCCAGCGGCTTCGCGGAGTTGTCGCATGCCACCGCCGACACCGCGCCGACCGGTACGTACACGGTGAATCTGTACATCGTCAAGGATGATCGGCCGGACGCCCAAATCGGCACGACCACGGTGCGCGTCCAGGAATTCGAGCCTGACCGCATGAAGATCGCAGCGCGCTTGAGTGCGCAGAGCGCCGACGGCTGGGTCTCGCCCAAGGACCTCAAGGCCGTGGTCAACGTGCAAAATCTGTTCGGTACGCCCGCCGAGCATCGGCGGGTGGAAGCGACATTGACGTTGACGCCGGCGTTTCCGGCGTTCCGCAGCGTGCCGGATTACCGGTTTTACGATCCGCTGCGCGCCAAAGAGGGATACAACGATCGACTCCGCGACGCCGACACGGATGCGGAGGGCAACGCCACGTTCGATCTCGGTCTGCAGAAGTACGCAAAGGCAACTTATCGAGTGCATCTATTGGCGCGGGGGTTCGAGCCCGGGGGAGGGCGTTCGGTGACCGCCGACGCGGCTACCTTGGTATCGGAGCTGCCGTTTCTCGTCGGCTTCAAAGCCGATGGGGATTTGGATTACCTGTCGCGCGACGCCAAGCGCATCGTATCCTGGATCGCGATCGATCCGGACGCGAAGAAAACGTCGGCCACCGGACTTACGCTCAAACGCGTCGAGACGAGGTTCGTTTCCGTGCTGATCAAGCAGGCCAACGGCACGTATCAATACGAATCGCGCAAAAAGGACATCACCCTGTCCGAGAGTCCTCTCACCATCCCCGTGGCCGGCCTCGAGCTGCCCATTGCCACCGACGCACCGGGCACCTATGCCTATCTGATCCGCGACACCGCGGGATTGGAGCTCAATCGAGTCGAATACACGGTGGTCGGCCGGGCGAATCTGACGCGCTCCCTGGAGCGCAACGCGGAGCTGCAAATTGCGCTCGACAAGAAAGACTACGCGCCCGGAGAGGAGATCGAGCTCAGCATCAAGGCTCCCTACACCGGCGCCGGGCTGATCACGGTCGAGCGAGATCGTGTTTACGCGCTGCAGTGGTTCAAGAGCGACACCACGGCGTCCGTGCAGAAAATCCGTTTGCCCGCTGATTTCGAAGGCAACGGCTACGTCAGCGTCCAGTTCATCCGCGATCCGGCTTCCGAGGAGATCTTTACGAGCCCGTTGAGCTACGGCGCCGTGCCCTTCGTCACGAGTCTTTCTGCGCGCACCAATGCGCTGAAGTTGCAGGCTCCGGATCTGGTCAAGCCCGGCGAAGTCCTGCACCTCAAACTCGGCAGTGCCCGCGCCACCCGCGCCGTCGTGTTCGCGGTCGACGAGGGCATCCTGCAGGTTGCCCACTATCAGACGCCGGACCCCTTGGGGGAATTCTTCAAGAAGCGCGCGCTCGAGGTCAAGACCTCGCAGATCCTGGATTTGATCCTGCCGGAGTTCAAACGCATTCTTGCCGCCGCGGCGCCGGGGGGAGACGGCGAGGCCGCGCTGCGGCGCAATCTCAACCCCTTCAAGAGAAAGCACGACAAGCCGGCGGTGTACTGGTCGGGAATCGTCGATGTTGACTCCGAGCGAGAGTTCACCTGGACCGTGCCCGACAGCTTCAACGGCACACTGAAGGTGTTTGCGCTCGCCGTCAACGACTCCTCGATCGGTGTTGCGCAGGCAGAGACGCTGGTGCGCGGGGAATTTGTATTGACGCCGAACATGCCGGTTGCCGTCGCCCCCGGGGACGAGTTCGACGTGAGCGTGGGCGTGGCGAACAGCGTCGCGGGGTCGGGAGCCGACGCGAGCATCGCCATCACGGCCGACCTGCCGCCGCAGCTCGAGCCGCTGGGCTCGCTGCAGCAAGTCTTGAAGATCGGCGAGCGGCGCGAGGCGGTTGCGCGGTTTCGCTTCCGGGGGCGCGCGCAGCTCGGCGCCGCACCGGTGAAATTCGCAGCGTCCTGGCAGGGACATGCGTCCCATTTGGTGGCCGACGTCAGCGTGCGGCCTGCCTCGCCGTACGTCACGGAAATCACGGCGGGCTACTTCGCGTCCACGGTCGACGTGCCGATCGGCCGCTCGCTGTATCCGAATTATCGCAAGCTCGACGTCGGCGTCTCCGCCTTGCCCCTTCTGCTCGCCGGGGGTCTCGCGGATTACCTGGACGATTATCCCCATCTATGCACGGAACAGCTCGTCAGCCGCGGCTTCGCGGCGCTCGTGATCGCGCGGCGGCCGGAATTGGCGCGGCCCGATAATCTCAAGATGCATGCGCCGGGCGAGGCGACGACGGCGCTGCTCGCAGTGCTGCGCGGCAGGCAAAATGCGGAAGGCGGTTTCGGATTGTGGTCTGCCTCCGTGGGCGCGGATGAGTTCGCGTCGGTCTACGCGCTGCATTGGCTGATCGAGGCGCATGAGCGCGGCGAAACAATTCCCGTCGATTTGCTGCAGAAGGCGTCGGTGTGGCTGCAGCGGTACGCCGCGAGTCCGGTGCCTGACAATGGGTCCGCGGGCCTCGCGGGGCTGCGCAATCGCGCCCATGCGACGTATCTCTTGACTCGACGGGGCATGGTGACGACGCCGATCGTGGCCAGCTTGCGCGAGACGCTGGATGCGCGGTATCCCAGTGTCTGGAAAACCGATCTCACGGCGGCCTACCTGGCGGCGGTCTACCGTCTGCAGCGCCAGGATCGCGAAGCCGCCGCGCTGATCGAGGGCATGGCCGCGCAGATCGGCACGACGAGCGGCCAACGCTTCGCCTTCTACTACGGCGATACGGTACGCGACGCGCAAGTCCTGTACCTCTTGTCGCGCCATTTCCCCGAGCGTGCACGTGCATTGAAACCGGAGGCCATGCAGGCGCTGGTGGCGCCGCTCACTCGGGGTGAATACAACACTCTGTCCTCGGCGCTGCTGGTGCTGGCCTTCGATACTTACGCGACCAATGTGGCGTCCGCCGGACTCGACAAATTCTCAGGCGTTGAGGTGGCGGCGAACGGCACGAGAAATCCGCTGGAGTTCAAGGGTCGGCTGATTTTGCGAGGATCTTACGCGGGCGATAGCAAACAATTGCATTTTATCAACGACACGGGACTCGAAGCATTCTTCAGCGTGACCAGCTCGGGATTCGACCGAAGCCCGCCGGCGGGCGAACTCCGTCAGGGAATTGAGATCCTGCGGGAATATCTGGACGCCCAGGACCAGCCGGTCACGGCTGTGCGCAGCGGCGATGAGATCACGGTGCGGTTGCGCATGCGGGCCATCGATGCGGACTACATTGCGAACGTTGCCGTGACCGATCTGTTGCCGGGCGGTTTCGAGCCCGTTCTGAGCCCGCCGGCCGGCGGCGAGGTGCCGGCCGCGGAGCCTCAAGTGCCGCCCGCCGGGTCCTGGTTCAATCGCTTAGGGTTGGGCGGTAACTGGCGGCCCGAGTTCGCCGATGTGCGTGAGGACCGCGTCGTGCTGTACGGCGGCTTGTCGAAAGATCTGGCGGAGTATCGTTATCGTATCCGTGCGACCAATGCCGGCACGTTTGCGGTGCCGCCGAGCTTCGCCGAATCGATGTACGATCGGTCGCTACGCGCCCGCGCCGCCTCGAGCCGCGTGACGGTCAAACGTCCCGACGAACCCTAAAGGCAGGTGTTCCGATGCAGGCGCGGATCATACGGCGGACGGCTAGAGCGATCGGGTACCTGATGCTCGGCGCGTTTGCCGTTGGTTTGTCGGCCATCATGACGGCGCGCGCGTGGCCAAAGGCGCCGCTGCGTGCGCTGGCACCCGAATCGACGGCGATCAGCACCGAAAGCGGTGAGCTGCTGCGCCTGACGCTGGCGGCCGACGGTCAGTACCGGCTATGGGTCGAACTCGGTCGGATGCCGAAACGCTTGCCCGCCGCCGTCGTCTTGTACGAGGATCGTTGGTTCTATCGGCACCCCGGCGTCAATGCGGTTGCGCTCGCGCGCGCCGTCGCGCACAACCGCCCCGGGAGCCGACGCTTCGGCGCGTCGACGATCACGATGCAGCTCGCACGGCGCGTGTATCGCTTGGATACACGCAGCCCGCTCGGCAAATTGCGCCAGATCGCGCTCGCACTGTGGCTCGAAATGCGCTACAGCAAGCACGACATCCTCGAGGCCTACCTGAATCTCGCACCCTACGGACGCAATGTCGAGGGCGTCGGGGCCGCGAGTCTCATCTATTTCGCCACTCCGGTCGCAAACCTATCGGTGCCGCAGCTGATGACTCTGGCGGTCATCCCGCAGAATCCGCGCGAGCGCAGGCCGCGCCCGGCAGCGCCGGTCAACTCGGCGCTGGACGACGCGAGGCACCGCCTATGGACGCGCTGGCTCGCACGCGAGCCCGGTGATGCGCGGTTTTCGGGCGACATCGCGACGGCGATGCCCGCGCTCAGTCCCGAGCAACTGCCGTATCTCGCGCCGCATTTGACCGACGCCTTGCTGCGCGAGGCGGGCGGCGACGTGCGCACCACACTCGACCTTGGGAGGCAGCGCACTGTCGAGCGCATTCTGCACAACTACGTCAGTGGCCAGTCCGCGCTCGGTATCCGCAACGCCGGCGCTTTGTTGCTGGAACTGAACGGCGGCCGCGCGCTCATGCGCGCCTACGTCGGCTCGGCTGACTACCGCGACGCTGCGATCGATGGACAAGTCAACGCGGTGACGGCCAAACGATCGCCGGGATCGACCTTGAAACCGTTCGTCTATGGGCTGGCCCTGGATCAAGGCCTGCTGCACCCGCGCACCATCCTCAAGGACGTGCCGACCTCTTTCGGTCCGTTCAGCCCCGAGAATTTCGATGGCCGATTCGTCGGTCCGATCGCCGCAGAGGACGCGCTGATTCGCAGCCGCAATGTACCGGCCGTCTCGGTTGCCAGCCAGCTGTCGCGTCCCAGTCTTTACGATTTTCTGAAAACCGCAGGCGTATCGCGCATGCGGAGCGAACGCCACTACGGCCTGGCACTGGCCTTGGGCGGCGGCGAGGTCTCGATGGAGGAACTCGGCCGTCTGTATGCCATGTTGTTGAACGGCGGCCGCCTGCCCGCGCTGCGGTCGATCGGGGCCACCGATGCGCCCCCGGGCGATCGACTGCTGTCGGAGGAGGCGAGCTTTATCGTACTCGATATGTTGAAAAAGAATCCGCGCCCGGATACCGGCCTCCCCGCATCTCCGTCCGTTGCGTGGAAGACCGGCACGTCGTGGGGCTTTCACGATGCCTGGTCGATCGCCGTCTTCGGCCGCTATGTATTGGTCGTGTGGATCGGCAATTTCGACAACTCCGGCAATCCGGCGTTCGTCGGCGTACAGGCGGCAGCGCCGCTGCTATTCCGCATCGTCGATGCACTGCGCAGCCAGGGCCAGGATGCCGGCGACATTGCGCGCCCCATGCCGGCAAACGTCGCGCGCGTCGAGGTGTGCGCGGCGAGCGGCGATTTACCGAACGCCGCCTGTCCGCAAACGGTGAGCACTTGGTACATCCCCGGCAAATCTCCCATCCGCGTCTCGAATTTGCATCACTTCGTCTACTTCGATGCCGCGGGTCGCCGCGTGTGCGGACCGGCCGAAGCCGTGCGCCGGGAGGTCTACGAATTCTGGACTTCCGACATGCTGCGCCTGTTCCGCGAGGCGGGTATGCCACGCCGTGTGGCGCCGCCGGCACCGGAATGCGGCAACGTATCGGGAGAGGCGAGCGATGATCGCGAGGGGCCGCGAATCGTCTCGCCGACGCGCGGCCTCACGTACACGCTGCGCACCAGCGGTTTGGCGCCGTTGTCCCTGCGCGCCGACGCAGCCGCGGGAACTCAGGCGGTCTACTGGTTCGCGGGCAACACCTACTTGGGCCGGGCGCCATTCGGCGAGGGCTTGGCGTGGCTGCCTGCCCAACCAGGGCGCTACTCGTTGCGAGCCGTCGACGACCGCGGAGTTGCCGACACTCGTGATCTCGTCGTGGATTTCGTGCCTTGAACCCAATATCGTCGAGCCGGGCGCGTAAATCGATGTGACCGTCTGTGAGCGTTGCGGCGGGGCCGTCAAGATCATCGCCTGCATCGAGGAGCCGACCGTCATCGCCAAGATTCTCGAGCATCTGGAGCGTGGACCCGGCACACCCACCCGTGGGCCACTCCCGCCCGCAAGCCCTAAAACCGGCAAATTCGGGGCTTGAGCGCTGCTCAACGCCTCGCCGGACCTGCAACTTTGAGGCCCAGCGGCTCCTGATCGGGCAGGGCGAACTTCGTGTCATCTTTTCTCCCTTGTGCCCGTTAGATGAGAGGTGCTTTGTGCCTCCTATCCCCCTTCGTCCGACGGAAAGGCGAACAGTTGCACTCGTTCAGTCGGCGTCAGCAGTTCGCGTCGCGGCATCGGAATCCCTCCCGGATGGCCTCGACTGTCCCAATTGAAGTAAACTTTGAACAGAGCAACACTCTCAAGTCCGATCGCTTTGCTCCCAAAGTGCTGAAGCTCGTCAGCGAGGGACAATCATATCGGGAAATCAGTCGTCGGCTCGGGCTGAGCAAGAACACCGTCCTCGATATCGTGAAGCGCGACAGAGCTCCGTGAGACGTGATCCACATCGAATTTGTCCCTGTCAGACCTACGGTAATTTGAATGCATACCGGCTCTACTCCAGAAACGTCTTTCCGGACCGCAACCGCTCAAGATATCGACGCGCTTCGCCAATTCGAACAGGGCATCGTGAGCGCTGAGCGCGCCGTCGACCCCACGCTGAAGCCGGGAAATATCCAATACTACGATATCGAGGGCATGGTCCTTGCCGATAACGTGAGGTTTGTCGTCGCAGAACGTGGCAATGCGCTGGTCGGTTGCGGATTTGCGCGAATCGATAGCGCCGAGACTTATTTGAGTCATTCACAACAGGCCTACTTAGGCTTGATGTATGTCGATCCCCAGTATAGAGGCCAGTCGATCAATGGCGGAATCGTCGAATGCCTCAAGCAGTGGTGTCGCACCAAGGGCGTTACGGAATTGCGGCTGGAGGTTTACAGCGATAACCTGGTCGCAGTGGGTGCCTATGAAAAAGCAGGGTTTTCAAAACACATGATCGAGATGCGATTGCGTTTGGATGATAGGTAGGCACGAGGAAGCCATCCGCGCCTTAGCGTACGTAATGGCCCCTTTCTTGAGGTCACCCCGGCAAGCGCGGCCCGAGCTATCGCAAGGCTCGCGACGAGAGCAATTGTCCGGAACCTCAACGCGGCGC
>WNFI01312188.1_pt1 | contig 22876 bp, 13 predicted proteins | sample 5400471 | NCBI WGS metagenome assembly WNFI01 (sample SAMN13153348, study PRJNA577476) | soil metagenome | isolation source: 100 cm saprolite on Douglas fir-dominated hillslope | place: USA:California | collected 2013-09-17
TATAGAAGCTATAAAAAAAATATAAAATAAAGGGAATAATGGTAATATAAATCAGATTGCTTTTTGCATTTCTACTATTACACTTAAATTCAAAGTACCAGTTAATAGTACTATTAGTAATAAAGCTGAACTTAAAATTAACTCATAACTAATTAATTGTGCAGTACTTCTTAATGAACCTAAAAATGCATATTTAGAATTAGCAGATCATCCTGCTAATAATATACCATAAGTAGATAAGGATGATACTATTAGCATATATAATAATCCAAAGTTAAAATCATATATTGAAATACCAGGTCCATAAGGTATCATAGCATATCCATATAAAGAAAATAATAATGTAATTAAAGGTCCTATAAAAAATAATATTATATTAGATTGTGTTGGATATACATATTCTTTAATTAAAAGTTTAAGTGCATCAGCAAAAGCTTGTAGTAAACCATAATAACCTACTATATTAGGACCTACTCTTCTTTGCATACTAGCCATAGTTTTTCTTTCAGCTATTGTTATAAAAGCTACAGTCATTAATACAGGTATAATTAATATTAATACTTCTACCGTATTTATTAAATTAATATAAAACATAAATATAAAGTTTAAAAATTTTGTATACAAAGCATAATTAGAATTATAATGAATATATTTTATATTATTTATATATTATGTGAATTAAATCACAAACTTGTCTTTATACTAATGATATTTATTATATGTATATCTTAAATTGGTGTTAATATATATGTTTTAAGTTCTATCTTATCCATGTGAAATCCCTAAAATCATAATTTATTTATTGTAATATGAATCATATTGACTTATTTTAATATTAATAAAAGACTTATTAATATTATTAATAATAATTCACTATTAATGTCAAAACTTATAAAATAAATGTATATAATAAAACCTGACATTATATATAAAGCATAATAAGTTACAAGACCTGTATCTAATTTTGACAATTTATTACCTAAATATAATAAGCCTACTTCTAATCCATAGGGACCTAAATATTCTACTGAACCTTTATCTATGAATTTCGTAGTTTGTCCTCCTAAATTTAATATAATTTGCGAGATAAATTTATTATAATAAAATTCAAATAAAGCACGTTGATTAAAAAAACTAAATATATAATATACTACTATATTAAAAGTAAAAATTGTATTTATATATATATTTATTATATATTCTAAAACATTTTTTATTAAGGGTAAATTAAATATTTTAAATATATTAATTACAACTACATATAATATAAAAAATAAAATAGATAATACAAAAGGTAGCATTTTAATTGTTACAGGTATAATATTTTCAGTATTTATCAGAATTTCATTTACAGGATGTATATATATACTATTATCTGAAAAGAAATATGATCCTAATCCTATATAAATTTCTTTCGCAAAATATCCAAAGATTATAGAAAATATACTTAAAATAATTAAAGGCATACTCATAAAAAAGTTAGACTCGTGTATTTTCTTATAATCAATTAGTAACCCATTTGGATTAGAAAAAAAACTTAAATATAAAATTTTTATAGAATATAATGTAGTAAATATTGCTGCTATAATAGCTACATTATATACAAATAGAGAAGATAAAAAAAATTTACCATAAGCTGATTCTAAGATAAGATCTTTAGAATAAAAACCCGTCATAAAAGGTAAAGCAATTAAACTTAAAGAAGCAATTAGCATTACAGTATAAGTTAAAGGTAAATAAGATTTTAATCCCCCATATTTTCTAAGATCTTGGTTATCATACATAGCATGTATAACTGAACCTGCACCTAAAAATAATAATGCTTTATAGAATGCATGATTAATTAAATGAAATAAAGCTGTATTATAAGAAGATAAACCTATAGCTATCACCATCATACCCAATTGACTCATAGTAGAGTAAGCTATTATCTTTTTTATATCTTGTTGAAAAAAACCTATTAAAGAACTTGTCATAGTAGTTAATCCCCCTAATCATAAACATAATATTAAAACAGTACTATTATATTCTATTAAATTAGAAGTACGTATTAATAAATAAACACCAGCAGTAACCATTGTAGCAGCATGTATTAATGCAGAAACAGGTGTAGGCCCTTCCATAGCCATGGGTAATCAAACATGAAGACCTAACTGTGAACTTTTTGCCATAGCTCCTATTAATAAACAAATTCCTATTAACATTATAATATTATCATTAAAATATGTAACTGTTGAAAATATTATAGAATAATTTAGACTTCCAAATGATAGTATAATTATAAATATACCTATAGTTAAAAAACAATCTCCTACTCTATTAGTTAAAAAAGCTGAGATAGAACTTTGATTTGCTGCTATTCTAGTATATCAAAAATTTACTAGTAAATATGAACAAACACCTACCCCTTCTCAACCTACAAACATAACTAATAAATTGTTAGATGTAACTAATATTATCATCATAAATGTAAATAAATTTAAATAACTAAAGAATCTTTGATTATGGGGATCTGTTTCCATATACCCTATAGAATAAAAATGAACTAAAAAAGATACTATTAATACAGGTATTAACATTGATATAGTTAAAGAATCGAAATTAAAACTTCATAATACATATAAAATTTCAGAATCTATTCATCTAAAGATATTAAAATACACCGAAATAGAATTAGTTCCTACTTCCAAAAATATTATTATACTTAATAGCATAACAATAAATATAGAACTTGTTGATATAAATTGTGCTCCCGTTTTACCTATTTTTCTACCTAAAAATCCTGCAGTTATAGAACTGATAATAGGTAATAATATTAACGAAAGATACATTTATATTACTTATTCCAATTTAATTTACATTATAATCACATTTAAAGTATACTTTAAATAAACATTGTTAAAAATATAAATTTTATTTTAAAATAAATATTATTATTATTATTTAATATTTATTTTAATAGCTCCTACCATAGCTAATAATAAAATTAATAAAGATATTATAAGTCATATAAATAAATTAGTATATATTATATTACCTATAGCAATTATATCTGTACTTTCTATTAAAGAACCTTCTCATGTATTGTAAAATACATATTTGATATTATTTAAATATATATTACTATACATATTACTATAAAAATACATAGCTCCAAAAAATAAAATAGATATATTAATAGATAAATATAAATTATTATTAGTTTCTGTTAATAATTCAGAAATTCTTATATCTATTAACATTAATGTAAATAAGAATAATATTGATACTGCTCCTATGTATACTAACAAATAAGAAATACCTATGTATACTATACCTGTTAATATTAAATAAATAGAAACAGATAAAAATAAAATTATTAAAAAAAATACAGAAATAATAGGATTTTTACTAATTATTACAAATAATCCAAATAAAATTAAAAATAAACTTAAAGTGTATAAAATGTATAAATGTAATTCACTATCAAATATATATAAATATAACAATTAATTTTTGTAAACAATCTAAAAAAAAATTTTTTTATTATAATATATTATATAATATAATACATATATGAAGTACAAATATTAAAAAAAATTTCTTATATTAATAAATACCATCTTCTAACCCGAAAATGTCACCTTAAAGTATGAAAAATACGAAATTAGAGATTATGTTGGAATGATTCGAACATTCATAAATGAATACCAAAAATTCATAACTTACCATTAGTCCACAACATATCTTTTTTTTTAATAAATAATAAATAATATTAAACATGTTTAAGTTTACTGATAAATAATATAAAAACTCTAATTAATTTTTCAAAATACAAAATTAAATTTCATGTAAAAATTCTTTCTATTATACTAATAATATATTAAAAACTAAAATTTGAGCCCATATTTTCCTCTTTATAGATTATAAATAATCTATATAAAGTGTAATCAGTTTAAATTATATTATTTATTAAAAAAACTTCTATATTAGACTTGAACTAATATACAGATATTAGAAGTATCTTGCTTTACCAGTTAAGCCAATAGAAGGAGAAAATTAATAGAAAGAAAAGGAATTGAACCTTTGATAGCCAAAGCTATTGAGTTTACAGCTCAACCCGAAATACCAACAAACGGAATCTTTCTTTACCAAGAGAGAAAATCGAATTCTCATTATTAATGCATGAAATTAAAGTTTTAACCAATTAAACTATCCTGGAAAAGGAGGATATCCTGATTTGAACAGGAATAAACTGTACCACATTCAGTAGTTCTACCTATTAAACTATATCCACCTTATTTATGGATAACAAGATTTGAACCTGCACGAAAATATCATCTCAACCTAAGCGAGACCTGTATACCAATTTCAGCATATCCATAAATACGCTTAATGTAAGACTTGAACTTACAGCCCAAACATCTTCAATGTTATGCTCAGCCAATTGAGCTTATCAAGCAATTTAAAATATGGAGAAATTAGGATTTGAACCTAAATTAATGATATGCAAAATCAAAGTTCTACCAATTAAACTATATCCCCTAATTTATTATAAATTAATAAACATATATTTAAAATAATTTTATTAACCCATAAGGGAATCGAACCCTTATATCAACAATGAAAGTGTCAAGTCTTAACCATTGGACGAATGGGTCTTATATATATTAAATATCCGAAAAACGATTTGAACGTTTACGATTAATATCAATAAATTTTAAGTTTATACTGTCTACCAATTTCAGCATTCGGATTTATTAAGGTTAGAATGATTCGAACACTCATCTAAGCTATCATGAGCAGCTTGCTTTACATTAAGCTATAACCCTTTGCAGCTTAAGGAGTCGAACCTTAAATTTATGATCATGAGTCATAAGTGTTACATTACACCAAACCGCTTTAGTCTTATATAAGATTTGCACTTATTTCTACCGATTACAAAACGGTTACATTACTATTATGTTAATAAGACTTAAAATTTATTTAATTAGAAAGCTATAATTTAGTTATAGTAGACATTTAAGTCTAAATTAATAGAATATAATATTAAACATGTATAGCAAATTAAAAATTAGTATTTTATTATATAAAACCTATTTATGTTGATTTGTAGTAGTATACTACATTTAATGTTATAATAAGATTTTTATACTATTATTTACATAAGTATAATATTATTATTAAATAAGCAACAAATAAACCATTGGTTAATACAACTAACTCCTTTCGTACGAAAGTTCTGTTCTTATTTTACTTTACATCCTCTAGAAGATAGAAACCATACTGTCTCACGACGTATTAAACCCAGCTCGTGTAGCTTTTTAATTGACGAACAGTCAAACCCTTCATGGCTCTTACATTCATGAGGAAAAGCTAAGCCGACATCGAGGTGCCAAACAGCGCACTCAATTTGAACTCTCTGGCGCTATCAGCCTGTTCAATTTGTTATAATAATTATTATTATTTCCATTTTTCTCAAAATGGTTCAGACTATGTATTTATTTTATATATTTTTAATTTAATATGTACTTAATCAATATTTTACCCCGTATCTACCATTTCTATTTTTAGAATTAGCATTTACATATTCGGTATTTGATTTTGATAATCCTCTTAATATAAGTGTAGATAATTTATTATAAGAAGAATATATATTTTTTAAAGATCCTTTATAACTTATTTTATACACTGCTCTAGAAGCGGTTAATCGTTTTGTTAATCTTCCTTTAGCTTCTACTCTCAAACCACTAACATGTTTATTTTTAAGACGTGATACTATATTTATATATTTGTTCTTTTTTAAATTAAATAATAAATTATTTAATGTATTATCTACTTTATTAAATTCTTTATCTGTATCATTTTTTTCTCTTTCTCTATAAAATAAAGGATGTAATTTAACTATTTTACCTAAACTTAATCCTTTTCTTATAACTTTTAAAGCTTTCTTTTTTCTATCATTTAATTTATTCATTAAAGCATCTAAAAACATAGTATTTTCTAAGAACAAATATTTTAGATTTACTATATTAATATTTACTTTTTTTTTATAAATTTTATATAATTTATTTTTTAACTCTATTAAATTATTATTATTAAATTTATAATTAGTTAAATAAATTATACCTAAATAATATTTACATAGAAAAACTTTTTTTAAATTCATATAAAAAATTTTCTTTAAATTATTCAAAATATATTTATTATTATTTAGTTTAAATAATATAAACATATTATTAGGCTCCATATTTTCATTATTATAGAAATTTATATTATTATAAAATGGCATTAGTTTAAATAATTTATATATTACACCTTTTTTTATATGTTTAAAAGGAGAGTTAATTTTTACTAACTTTTTTTTATTTGAAAATCTAGTTTTATACTTATTTCTTTCTAATATGTATTTAAAATACATATTTAATCTAGATAATTTTTTTAAAATAAAAAATTTTTCTCTATTATATACATATACAGTTATAATTACTTCTTTAATACTATATTTAACTTCAGGTTTACTAACATATAATTTATTAACAGATCTATTTTTATATGATTTCAAATAAAATTTTCTTCGTAATCTATATTTAGATAATCTATTTGATCTTAAAGTTTTTTTAATTAAAATATTATCATTACCTGTATTATCAAAAAAAAATAATAAGTTATTATTTTCAGGATAAAATAAGTTTAATATATTATTAATAAAAGAAAATTTACTTATAATAAAATTACTAAAAAAATTAATATAAATAGATTTTAAATTAGTATATTTAATACTACTAGATACTTTTTTATATGCTAAGTTAGAATTAAAATAATGGTAAATTAATTCATAAGCTTTTTTTTCGTTATTATTTAATAATAAAAGATTTCTTTTGTTAAAGGTATATATACTAGATGATCATTCAGATACAGAAGATACATATTTCAAATACTTATGAAAAACAAATTTTTTCATTATTTTAAAATAAAAAATATACATTAAAATATTTATTTTAATCATTTTCAATTAAAATATTAAAAATATTAAAATATAGGATTTACATTAGTCGTTAAACGTATTTGTATTTATACAAATTTCGCTTTAAATATACTTAAATTTAAGTACTTTTTAAAATTAACCCAATTAAATTACCAATAAATTAAAATTGGAGGACTTAAATATCCCTAGCGTAGCTTTATTCAATAATACAAAATCTTTCCTTACAGTATTTTGCGATCATATGCTCTGCTTACGCAACTGAAAGATTTGTAAATCAAACAGTAAAGCAAGATTAATCCATTAAAACATACAATATGTATTATATTCATATATAATATAAATTATTACAAATATTATTGTAATTAATACAACACATAGTTAATAATTTAATATATTTTTATTTCCCATATAATTTAACTTACTTAATAAAAAAAAAATTCCTAGTTTAACTAGAATATAAAAATGAATTGAAAAATATTCAATTAAAAATTTTTCAATAAATTAATATAACTTAAAGTATTCAAAAATGAATACAATAATACTATAATTAACATTAGATATACCCAGGTACTATTTATGGGATCTGTGCCCCGCATAAACTGTCTCCTAACAATTATAATTAAATTAAAATACAAAAATATTAAAATTCAATAAAGTTATAAATAAACATTTTATTATAAAATCTTAATTAAAGGTATTACATTATTATTTCAACAATAACCTTATAAACAAGATAAATATAATCAATAATTAGTAACAGTAAAGCTGCATAGGGTCTTCTCGTCTAACTAGAGGTAAGCAGTATCTGCACTGCTATTAATAATTTCACTGAGTTAAATCATTGAGACAGTTGTTGTATCGTTACATCATTCATGCAAGACCGCATTTAACGGCCAAGGTATTTCGCTACCTTAAGACCCTCATCGGTAAGGCCGCCATTGATTGGAGATTCCTTAATAATCTGATTAAAAAAAACCAAAAAAAATAAAGTTATCCTACCAACATAGGGCAGAAATCACACTCAATACTTTGATTATAAATCTTATGCAAAGTGCTTTGTTTTAATTAAACAGTCGTACAACACCATTATATGTTTCCTTATCGAACTTTTGATATTATTCAAAATGATTAGCCAACCTTATCCCTAAGTTACGGAGTCAATTTGCCGAGTTCCTTAATGATTTTTAACTCATAGACATCATATTCTCTACTAACTTTTTGATACGATTTATATATATACTTATATAAGTATATAATATTAATAACCTATAAATATAGATAAGTTATATACTTTTCCAGAACAAAAGTTTTAAAAAATATTAACTTCATCTTATTATCCTTTAAAATATTTATTATAATTAGAAATCGTAATAAAAATCGTTAAGCTTTAGCCAAGAATTTCTCGAGTTACTCATGTTCAGCATTATCACTTGGGATATAACTTTTTGATATAGTAATTTTATATACTATTACATACTATTTACCCAATGTTCTGCTACCATTAAAAAAATTATATATATATTTTCTTAATACAAAGTTTCGGTATATTATTTAGATCCGTTATATTATCAGAATTCATAAACTGTACAATTATTAAAAATAATTTATATATTAGTGCCCTGTTACGAGGTCATCAAAAATTGGCCGATTCTAAGCCTATTAACTAATAACATTAGAATTGAACATCTTTTTTTTCACTTAATAATAATTTAGGAACCTTATATCTTTGTTCTGGGCTGTTTCCCTTTAGACATACAATCTTATCATTTTATGTCCGATTCATTAATTGTAAATATTTATCCTTCCGAGATCTATTACTTTCTGATAAAATCTTCACGATCCCCCAATATATAGTATTATAATACTAAAAAGAATAAATACTGTACCTATAAATATAAAAATTAAATTACCTACTTAGATAGGTTTCGCAGAAAACCAGCTATCCTAGTTAGATTTGCATTTCACTTACTTACCATAATTCATCGGATACTTATTCAACAGTAACCCGTTCGAACTTTTATAATTCTGATCATGGTAATATCACTAGGCTTCGGGTATAATAAAATATACTTTTTTATTTTATTTATTTTTATTAGCTTATAGCTTGCATATTATTATTAACTTGCTGTCCCATTATGCAAAAGGTATACTCTTATATATTATACTCAAGTCCTTTATAAAACTTCTTTTAAATTAAAAACTATCTAAGCTTCTTAAGCTATCGCTCATTATATATTAATTAGATTAAGAGGAAGGTTCCCCTTTATTCAAATATTTACATATTCTACTCAATTATACATCAATTTAATCTCGTTTGATTTTATTTCTTATACATAATAAGATCTTTCAATTAATTATATTTTTATATTATTTAATTTCTCTAGGATTTTTCTATATTATTGTATTAATCCTTTATATATGGCAATTTAATTTTAATATATATTATATATTAAAATTTTTTCTTAATATTATATCTTTAAAAGTTTCTGTTTATGCTAAAAAAAAAGTAATTCAAAATTATTTTTTTTTATATATTAATCATATTATTTAATTCTATTAATTAGACTTAAATGTCTAAGTTTTTTTATGTTTTTTTATAAAATTAAATAAAGACTTACTTTAGTTATTTCATATAAAGAGATTATTAATTATTAAATCTTTATTTTTAATAAGTTACTTATACCTAGTTATTATATTTAGATACAAATAAAATTAATAAATATCGGATTATTATGATTCGAACATAAATGCTCCTCTACCCAAAAGAGGTACCGTACCAAACTGGTTCTAATCCGTAATTATAAGTGAATATAGGACTCGAACCTATAACATAATAGCCGAAATATCATGTTATACCATTTAACTAATACACTTAAATTAAAAAAATGATTTTTATTATTTATATATACAAATATATATACTAGCTTTCAAAGTGATTTGAACACTTAACCAGAAAATTAACAGATTTCTGCTCTACCATTGAGCTATGAAAGCTTTAATTATTGCGAAAAATCATATTTTATTATTCCCGTGCAACTTCCACTACACGAACCATATTTCGACTTAACATCAATTAAAATAACACATACGAAAGAAATTCTTAATAAAATAATATATAGAAATATATTAAGGTAAACACTAAAAACTCTAAACTTATTGCATATACTTCTTTCGACGCCTGACGAGTGGTTAGTACCCATCTGAGATGTATTTCACCGTGACATAATGTTTCACGATTACTAGTAATTCCTTTTTCATATAGTCAAGTTTCAGACTACAATCCATATTATCTTATTTTTAGGTTTAGTTAAATTTTACAATTTATCTTCCCTTTGTCTAAGCATTGTGTGGCACGTCTATAGCCCACAACTAAGTTAAGGTCATGATGACTTGTCTTAATCCTAAGGCTATTATAATAAATAATAGTAAGGTTTGCGTTAATAAATTTAAAAATATTAAAATCTCACGACATTAACTAAAGACAGCCGTGCAACGCTTGTAATATTTTAATTAAAATATTATTCAAGTTGTGGTAAGGTTTTTCGAGGGTTATCGAATTAAATAACATACTTCATTACTTGTATCAGAAACGGTCTAATGATTTCAATTTCAACGTTGCCGAATTACTCATGAGGTGAAATGCTTACACTTTCATTTATAATAATTATTATTTAATTACTATAGCACTTATAGTTTTCTGCTAAAACTACTAGGGTATCTAATCCTATTCGCTACTCTAGCCTTCGTACCTCAACGTCAGTTTTTTCAGAGTATTGTCTTCACCTTTATCAGTCCCATAAGTATCATAACATTTTATCTCTCTTCCTATGGTTCTATAAAACTCCTTATTTTTTATAACTCTAGATTATTTTTTTTTAATTATAATCCGTCTAGGTACCCTTAAAACCTAATAAAGATGACAAACACCAGTCTTCCTTGTATTACCGCGACTGCTGGCACAAGATTTGGTCAAGACAAATTATAAACAAAATTGTCATAATCATGCTTTTATTTAAGAAAATTAACATTGCGTCTTCCAAATTGCTGGTTCAGTCGTTAGACTATTGACCAATATTCCACACTGCTGTACTATACGTATAGGGGTTTTTTCAGACCCTATGTGACCGATAAACCTCTCAGTTACGATTACAGACATATATATTTTTATATATTATCCGATATAATTAGATCATCTTAAAGCAACCTTTTGGTCTTTTTTATATAATGGATTTTGCCACTACTTTAAGGCAGATAATTATAATTTTTATTCACCTGTACACCACCTTATTTATTAAATAATGTTTGATTAGCATGTGTCAAGCATTTGGATAGTGTTCTATCAGAGCCATCATCAAACTCAAAAATTAATAATATAATTTATTATTATTTTATTAAATAAATCCTAAAAAAGGATATATCTTTTTTTATAAAAAAAGATATACTTACTTTAATTATTTATTACTGTTATTATACTTTCAGTCAAATGTTTAAGTTATTTTAATTTAAACCTTCAAGAATTATTATAATAATTCCAAAATTAAGGTACCTTTAGGCTTAATAGAATATATTATATATTATATTGTTATTTATAAAAAAAACCTTATATTCGTTTAATTGTTTTCTGATTTAGATCAGAAATTTATTACATGTTGATATATTTAACATATATTATAGATATATAACTTATATTAATATAAAAAAAAATTGCTTTTTTTAATTAGTATCTATAATGTGTAAAAGATTATAATAAAGAAAAATTATTAATTTACTTTATTCCTAAATATCCAAATATACCTTTACCTGATCCTATAGCAATAGTTATACTTATTATACCAAAAGCTGGTATAATTAAAATATAAACTTCAGGATGTCCGAAGAATCAGAATAAATGTTGAAATAATATAGGATCTCCTCCTCCTGCTACTTCGAAAAATGAAGTATTAAAATTTCTATCTGTTAATAACATTGTAATTGCACCTGCTAATACTGGCTCCTAATAAAGAACTAAGACCAGATAAATGTAAACCAAAAATAGCTAAATCTACACTTGGACCACTATGACTTTGTATACCAGATAATGGAGGGTATAAAGTTCAACCTGTTCCTATCCCTTGTTCAATATTTGTACCTATTACAAACATAGCTATTGATGGTATTAATAATCAAAAACTTACATTATTAAGTCTTGGATATGCCATATCTGGGCCTCCTATCATTAAAGGCATTAAAAAGTTACCAAATCCTCCAATTAAACCAGGCATTACCATAAAAAATATCATTATTATAGCATGAGTTGTAATTATACTATTGTATAATTGATTATCTGCTATAAATTGTATACCAGGTCCAGATAATTCCATTCTAATTATTATAGAATATGCTGTCCCTAATAAACCTGCTATAAATGCAAATATTAAATATAGAGTACCTATATCTTTTGCATTACTAGATCAAAATCACCTTTCGAATTTCATTTTTATTTTTAATTATTATATATTCAGGGATATCTAAAGGATAAGAAGGAATTGAACCTTAGACTTTCGATTTGCAGTCGAACTAAATAACCATATTTAAACATATCCTTTACTAATATGATACATTATGTAATTATATATATTAATTTTATTATTTCATAGTTGAAAAATATAAAAAACATTATTATTAATGTTATAATTGATATTATTAATGGTAAACAACTAGATAAAATTATATTATCAGATTTAATATAATTATTGATTTCTACATTTTTATTTATATTTTGAACTATTTTATTGTTATATTTATATTCAGTCTTTTCAAAGTATATATTTTTTATTAATATTAAATAATATACTGCACTAATTACACTTGTGATTATAGCTATTATTACTGTAAATATAAACCCTTTATCTATTGCTACAGTTAAAATCATTTGTTTTCCAAAAAACCCGATTAAAGGTGGAATTCCTACAAAAGAAAAAAAAGTTAATGATAAACTTATTGATAGTACAGGATTTATATAAAAAAATCCTTTTAATTGTGATAATAGTTGAATTGGAGAATATTCTCTTTCTTTTATCTCATATTTTTTATTTGATATATAAGTATATAAACTGTTACCCATTACTATTAATATTAAGAAAGTATTTAGATTAGAAATAGTATATTGCATTATGTAAAAGAATAATGCTCGTATAGATTCTAAATTGTTTATTGATAATCCTAATAACATAAACCCTATATGAGATATAGTACTATAAGCAAATAATCTTTTTATTCTATATTGAACTAATCCTAATACAGAACCTACTATAAAAGATAATATACTAGAAATAATTAAAGTATTTGATCATGATAATCCTATTCAATTGTCATTATATGTATAATAAGACAGATTATATAATAGTATTAAAATAGATATTTTAGGTATTATTGCTACAAAAGTTGTAACTATTGTAGGTATTGCATCATATACATCTGGACTTCAAAAATGGAATGGAGCAGCAGAAATTTTAAATAATAATCCTATAGATATAATAGCTAATGCTATTTGTACATATAAATATTGTGTATACATATATATATATAAATATACTATATTTACGTTATCTATGTATATTTCAGCATTATGTACATTATTTTTTAAAGAATTAAAAATATTATTAATGATATATATATTTTCTATATTAGTATTACCATAATTTATGTAAATTAAACTTATTCCTAATAATATTATACAAGAAGATAATCCTCCTAATAAAAAATAAGTTAATCCTGCAGTTATAGATGCTTCTGAGTTTCTATATATAGATGATATTAGGTATAAACTATAACTTTGTAATTCTATAGATAAAAAAACAGATATTAAATCTGAACTTAATACTAAAAATATAACACCCATTATACAAAATAATAATATTAAAGGATATTCTATAATTCTGTACTGATCTGACATTTTATTGATTATATTACTTAAATTCTGTATATATTTATTACTTAATGTTGTATTTTTAATAAATATTGTACGAGGGTAAATAGAATTTATACTTATTATAATAGCACTTATTATTAATATAAATATTATAAAAATAAGAAGGTAATTTTTTATATCTATATAACCATTGTATAGTATTAATCCTTTATAAGAAAAATTAATATTTAAAATTATATATAATAAAAGTATTGTATTTATTAATATAAATATAGAAATTCTTGCATATATAATTGAACTATCTCTTCTATTATTCATAGCATTAGATGTTAATAAAAGTAATGTTGAGTATATTAACATATTATTGATTTTTTAAAAACATTAAAAATTTTTCTAAAGATACAGATTCTATAACAATAGGCATTGAACTATGTCATAGTCCACATATTTCTGAACATTGTCCATAATTAACGCTTTCTCTATTAGAATAAACTGATATTTGATTTAATTTAAAAGGATATGCGTCACATTTTAAACCTAATGAAGGGCTAGCTAAAGAGTGAATTACATCCGTAGATGATATATTAAACCGAGAATGTGTTAATTCTGGTAATATTACTCTATTATCTACATCTAACATTCTTAATTTTCCTTTTTCTAAGTCTGCTTCATTAATCATATAAGAATCATAAGCTATAAATTCATTATCACTAGTTAAAAAATCAGGATATTCATAACTTCAATATCACTGATGTGCTTCTACTTTTAATGTTATTTCAGGATCTGTTACATCATCTGTAATATATAATAATTTAAATGAAGGGAAAGCTATAACTATTAAAATAATTGCAGGTAAAATAGTTCATATTAATTCTATAACTGTTCCATGTATTAAGTATATATGACTAAATTTATTTTTAGTATAATTTCTTACGATTGATATCATTACTCATACAACTAAAAATAAGATTGTAATTAAAAAATACATAATGTAATTATGTAATTCTACTATAGCCTCCATTAATGGGCTAGCACTGTCTTGAAAATATAAACCTCAAGGTTGAGGTACATCACATTTATATACAGTTGTTTCTTTATTAATTAGGTGTAATTCTGTTATTAAGAAAAAAATTAAAAAATTTAATTAAATTGCTTTTCTGAATTAATTTATTGTTTCATTGTAACATATATTATACACATTAATTTTCTTTCATCTTTAACATTTTTTTTATAAAACTTTATATAATTGATAAATTTAATATAATTATGTATATATTAAACTTGATACTGAAAATCCTATACTGTCTAATATTATATTAGGATATACTCCTAATATAATAGTAAAAAATAATAATATAAATAATAATAAAAATTCTCTTTTATTTAAATCTTTCATATTAATCAAGAAAAATTTCGAGTAAGTTCCACCAAATATAGTTTTATTAGCCATATATATAGTATATGCAGCTGACAATACTATAGATGAGCAAGCAAATGCTCCTAATAAGGGTAATCTTGAAAAAGATCCAAATAAACTAAGGAATTCTCCTACAAAATTTAGTGATAAAGGAGTTCCAGCATTACTTAAACATAAAATAAAAAACATTACAGAAAATAATGGTATTATTTGTGTTAACCCTTTATATACTGAAATTAATCTAGTATGGGATCTATCATATAATATTCCACCTACACATATAAATAGACCTGAAGATACAAAACCATGCCCTAAACCTAATAAAATACTACCTTCTATTCCTTGTATTACATTACTAAAAGAAGCTAATAAATATACTGCAGCATGAGATACAGAACTATATGCAATAAGTTCTTTAATATCTATTGTACGTAAAGTGCTTATACTAGCATATATTATAGTAATTACACCTATAACATAAATGAAATAAGTATAATTAATATATGCTTTAGGTATAATAGGTAATATTAATCTAAATATTCCATATAAACTTAATTTTAGCACTATAGCAGCTAATATTACACTTCCACCTAAAGGTGATTCCACATGAGCTTTTAATAATCATGTATTTAAAAATATCACAGGTGTTTTTACTGCAAATGCTATAAAAATACCTACGAACAGTATTAGTTGTATATTATAATTTAAATTACTTTTAAATAATAAATCTAAATCAGTTCCCCCTAATAAAGTTAATATATATAATATAGCTAATAATAAAAATAATGAACCAGTTAAAGTGTATAAAAATAAATAAAAACTAGCCCTTATTTTATTGTTTGAACCATATATACCTATTAATAAAAATAAAGGTATTAAAGTACTTTCAAAAAATATATAGAATAAAAATATATTTAATATTAAAAAAACTAATAATAATAATATTTCTAATGATAATATAATTATAATATACCATTTTTTATTATCTGATATTGAATATCAATTAGATAATATTACTAATGGCATAATTATTGTAGTTAACAGAATAAAATGTATAGATATACCATCTATACCTATATACATATTAATTCCTTCTATTTTTCTTATTTCTTGTACAAATTGATAATCTATATTTGAAAAATCAAATAATATAAATATTATTAAAGATACTATTAAACTTACTAACGTTGAAATTAAACCTATTTCTCTTATTTTTTTACTATCTTTATTTACTAAACATAATACAATAATACCAATAAGAGGAGCTAACACCAAGAGTGTAACTAGCATAAAGGGTCCATACCCCAATGTACTTTTATAATCACATAAAAGAAATATCTTTTATAAACAATTAAATTAAATAAATTTAATTAGGTTTTAATTTTTATGATCCTCAATAATATATAAATATATATAAAAATAATCAGACTATATCAACAAAATGTCAATATAATATACCAGCTTCTAATCCTAAATGATGATTATCAGTTAAATGATAAGCTAAAACTCTTCACAACCCTACTAATAAAAAGATAGTACCTATTATTACATGTAGTCCATGAAAACCAGTACCAAAATAAAAACATGTTCCAAATACACCATCACTTATAGTAAATGAAGAAACAGAATATTCTATACCTTGACAGGCAGTAAACAATAAAGCTAATATTATAGTATATAATAATCCATTTAAAGTATCCTTTCTATTACCTTTTATTAATGAATGATGAGCATATGTTACTGTAATTCCTGATGATAATAATAATACAGTATTTAATAAAGGTAGTTCAAAAGGATTTATTACTTGAATACCTACTGGAGGTCATTGAGTTCCTATTTCTATTTCCGGTCCTAAACTACTGTGAAAATAAGCTCAAAATATAGCAAAGAAAAAAAAAACTTCTGAAATTATAAATAAAGCTACACCTATATATATTCCTTTTTGTACAGCTAATGTATGATACCCTCTATATGTACCTTCTACTATTATATCTCTAAATCATAAACACATAGAATATGTAACTGCTAATAAAGCTAAAAAAAAGAATATATAAATTTTCTTAAACATATGTAAACTAAATGCACCTGTTATTGTTAATGCACCTATACATATACTCATTAAGATAGGTCAAGGTGAAGGAGAAACTAAATGAAAGGGGTGACCAACTGATTTATATATATCTTTAGACTCTAATGAATGACCAACTGATTTTATATTTATTGCTTTTATTTTTACTATTTATATATTTCACATAATATTTATCTAATACCAATTATTTGTTTCTAATAATTTTCTTTGTAACATATAATCCACTTAATTAAATAAGTCATTAAGATTTAAGTATATGATCTTTATTAATTTTTATATTCTAAATTATATTATAAAAAGTTCAAGAAGGGTATAAATACAAGGAAGTACATAAAGTATAAACTTGTGAAAATTTGTCCTAATTCTATAAATGGACTTTCTACATGTTTAGCTCCAAGTATCATTAAAGATAAAAATATTCCTATAAATATATAAAATACTATTTTATTTAAAGGTTTATATTGAAATCCTCTAAATTTATGTACATCTAAAAAATTCATAGAAATTATTATTAATAATGCGGAAAACATAGCTATAACTCCTAATAATTTATTAGGTATAGAACGTAAAATAGCATAAAAAGGTAATAAATATCATTCTGGTACTATAGCAGGAGGAGTTTGCATAGGATTAGCCATAATATAGTTATCACTATCACCTAACAGATTAGGTACAAAAAAAACAAATGCAGATAATACAAATATAAAAATGAATATAGTTATTAAATCTTTAAATGTGTAATAAGGAGAAAAAGTTATTCTATCCACATAATTACCTACTCCTAAAGGATTACCAGACCCAGCTTTATCGTGTAAAGATATTAAATGTAAAAGAACTAATACTGCTAATATGAAAGGAAATACATAATGAAGAGAAAAAAATCTATTCAATGTTGCGTCATTTACAGAGAATCCTCCTCAAATAAATTCAACAATATCTTGACCTAATCAAGGTATAGCACTCATTAAATTAGTTATAACTGTTGCTCCTCATAAACTCATTTGACCATAAGGTAATACATAACCCAGGAAACCTGTAGCTATCATCACTATTAATATAACTGTACCTATAACTCATACTAATGTTCTAGGACTTTTATATGATCCATAATACATACCTCTTCCTATATGTAAATAAACTAAAAAAAAGAAAGCTGAAGCTGTATTTGCATGTAAATAACGTATTAATCAACCATTATTTACATCTCTCATTATATGTTCTATGGAATTAAATGCCTCTAAAACACTACTATTATAATGCATAGCTAATGTAATACCTGTAATAATTTGTATTCCTAAACATACAGCTAATAATGACCCAAAATTTCATAAATAACTTATATTAGAAGGTTGAGATGAATCAATTAAATAAGCATTTAATAAATTTAATATAGCATTATTTTTTAAAATTCTCATATATTATATTAAATTTTAAACTAAAATATTATTATCATAATAAATATAAATTAAAGTATTGTTAATTAATTAATGTAATTCTATATTATCTTTTATGTAACTACAAGTTAATACTACAAATACTTGAGCTTGAATAAAGGCTATTCCAAATTCTAAGGCTGAGAAAGCAATAATAAATGCTAAAGGTAATAAACTTACAAAGAAATAAAATAAATTTGTTGTCATTATTTTAAAAGTTAAACCACTTAATATATTAAGAAGCATATGTCCAGAAAAAATATTTGCAGCTAATCTTAAACCTAAAGATAAATTTCTAGCTAAATATGATAAAAATTCTATTAATACTAATAATGGTACTAATCCTAAAGGACATCCTTTTGGTACAAATAAAGATAAAAATTTTACATTATGTAATACTACACCTAAAATAGTACTTCCTATTACTACAGTAAAACTTAATGCAAATGTTAAGATAAAATGACTTGTAGTAGCAAAACTATAAGGTATTAAACCTACAAGATTATTTATTAAAATAAACATAAAAAGTGCATATATATATGGAAAATATATTTGACCTTCACTTTTATTTATTTGACTTATAACTATACTTTTCATAGTATCATATAATACTTCTTTTGTTAATACTCAGTATTTATATAAAACTTTATTTATTTTAGTTGTCATTATATTAAATAATATAATTATTAAAAAACTTTTTAATAAATATTCTATCATATTGTTAAAAGATAAGTGAGTATTAAATAATATAGGCATGTCTATAGTAACATAATCTCTAATTTCAAATTGTTCTAAGGGATTTGTAAATAAATTATTTTGCAATTTTATTTTTTTATTTAAATCATATATTTTTTATATTAATTAGTGACCCTATATAATGTGTTGGTGTCACTAACCCACCCACCCCCAACACATTATAGTTAATTAATTACTATTTTTAGTATATTAATTTTAGCAATCCTTGTTAAGGTTAACATTATGGAATAATAAAAGCTTGTTGTATAGGTAAATTTACAAAAGAATGAGGACTAGGTGGACCAGTTAAATTTCATTCTAAACTAGGAGTAGATGTATTTAAATCATTTCTTAATTTATCAGAATAAAATAAAGGGTTACGTCATATATATCTGATAATTGCTTTTCCTTTTTCAAGATATAATCCTAAACAAATCATAAATAAAATAACAGCTCCAAGTGATAATAATGAACCCATACTACTTACAGCATTTCATCCATAAAAAGCATCAGGATAATCACTAACTCTTCTAGGCATACCTTGTAAACCTAAAAAATGTTGAGGAAAGAAAGTTACATTAACACCTATAAAGAATATTCAAAAATGAACTTTTGAAACAAAATCTTTTTGATCTATACCTAACATTTTTACACATCAAAAGTATCAACCACTAAATAAACCAAATACTGCTCCCATACTTAATACATAATGGAAATGAGCTACTACATAATATGTATCATGGAATGTTGCATCTAAAGATGCATTAGCTAAAATTATACCACTTAAACCTCCGATAGTAAACATTACAACGAAACCTAAAGTAAATAACATATAAGGTGTTAACTTAATAGTACCTCCATAAGAAGTAGCTAACCATGAAAAAATTTTAATTCCTGTTGGAACTGCTATAATCATAGTTGCAGCTGTAAAATAAGCTCTAGTATCTACATCTAACCCTACAGTATACATATGATGACTTCACACTATAAAACCTAATACTCCTATAGATAACATGGCATATACCCTATTGTTTTTAATTTCAATATTTAACTTACTTGTAATAGTTTTTTTAAGATTTGCACTTAAATAACATTCTTATCAAAAATGCGCTTTACTATTAAGCTAAAAAACTTTTTTAATATAGTATAAAATATTTCCCTATACTATATTATGGGGTATTCTATTTAATAATATGTGAAGAATAATAGATTTGAACTATTAACATTATATGTGTAAAATATATGCTCTACCATTGAGCTAATTCATCTACAGAGAATATTCGATTTGAACGAATGTAATAATAATATTAAATAAGTCTCAAGCTTACCGCCTTAAACCACTCAGCCAATTCTCTTAAACTAAACAAGAGTATCTAGATTTGAACTAGAAACTTAAAGTTTGAAGCTTTTTATTTTACCGTTGAAACTATACTCTTTATAATAATTTACGGAAGAGAGATGATTTGAACATCTAGATGTATAAACATAATATTTAGCAAATATTTTGACTTACCGATGTCAACTTTTCCTTAATCGAGTTAAGTCGGCCTTGATCCGACATATCTTTTCCTGACAAGAAAATCGTTTACCAATTAACTATTAACTCACGTATACAATTAATCGAATTCGAATCGATACATATCGTTTGGAAGACGATGGGTCTACCATTAACCTATAATTGTTAAGACCTCCAGGATTTGAACCTAGATATTCATGCTTAAAAGGCATACATTTTACCATTAAACTAAGATCTTCTTTTTTCACATTATATCTAAAATATTTAATTTATTTTAATATTTGTAGTAATATATGTAATGCACTCTTTATACCTAGTGTTAAATAATAATTAGTTTTAATATAATAAAAAAAATAATTATTTATATTGTTTAGAAGAAATATTTAAAGCTTTCTTTCCTAACTCAAATATTAGACCTACTGTTATTAAAATAAAAAAAATTAACATAATTATTAATCCATATACACCATTATCGTAGGCACTAATAGTATAAGGGTATATTAATAATATCTCCAAATCAAATAATAAAAATAATAGTCCGAAAATAAAGAAAGAAATTGAGAACTGAGTCCTATTCTGTCCTAAAAAAGAATGAAATCCACATTCGAAAGCAGTCTTTTTTTCTAAATATGGTTTATGGTATGAAAAAATGAAATTTATTAATAAAAGTATTATGGCTAATATTGTTATTATTAGTATATATATAGTAAAACTATGCATTTCTTTTTATTTGAAGAATTATTCACTATATATTTTGAAATTTGTTTTTTTAAGATAATGATATTGTACCTCTTAGTCTATAGAAAGCTACTAAAATACCTAAACCTATAGCTGATTCTGCTGCGGCTATAACTATAATATATATGGCAAAGACTTGTCCTGTAACATCTTCAAACATATAGGAATTAATTATTATTAGGAATGTTATGGATAATAACATAATCTCTATAGATATTAACATTAAAATAATATTTTTTCTATTTAAAACAAAACCTAACAAACCTATTAAATATAATAACAAACCTAATTTCATGTATTTTGAATTATTATTCACTATATATTTTGAAATTTAATTATAATATTTAATTTGTTTTCTATTTTTTTCTAAAATGCTTATTTTATAATTAATTCACCCACTTATTATAAAAATTTTTATTATTTGTATTTTTGAGTTTTTGTATAATATATATTACGAGATTATACCTATTATAATAATCATAAATTAAATAATATAGACTCGTTGAAATATATAATACAAGGAATAATTATTATAATTCCTATTATTAAAGGTAATAATTTTGTTCAACAAAATGACATTAATTGATCATACCGTATTCGGGGAAAACTAGCTCTTACCCAAATAAATGAAAATATTAGAATGATAGTTTTAATAGAAATACCTAAAGCATTTATTAAACTAAATAATATTGGATTATTAGCTGTATTTTTAATAGTATCTATTGCAATATTTAAATTATCAAATACATATAACTTTTCTTTTAAGCTATACATACTAGATTCTGTACTAGTCACTATATTATTAATTATATCTGTATATAGATTATATTGAAGAGTTTCTTTTATATTGTTTATAATATATATTAAATTAAATGTATTATTACTTATAATTGTCTCTGAGATACTGAATATAGATAATATAAATAAATTTAAACTTATAAATATAGTATATACTAGTGATATAGAAAAATATATAAATATATATAGTATTTCTTCTAAGTATGAAAATATACTTATTATGTCATACCCTCCTAATAATATTAAAGTTATTAAAATACAAATTAAAATTAT